>MDSY01070379.1_pt1 | contig 13958 bp, 15 predicted proteins | sample 811131 | NCBI WGS metagenome assembly MDSY01 (sample SAMN05326643, study PRJNA326480) | marine metagenome | isolation source: seawater | place: Atlantic Ocean: South West | collected 2010 | reverse complement strand
GACCTTAAAACTCTTGAACCAAAAATACGAAATCAAATTGTGAAAAGTATAAGTCGAGGAAAGGCTGATTATAAAATTTATCTTAAAGTCTTTGAGGACGATCTGGACCCGAAAAATATAGATTTTAGAGAGATTAAAGACTTGATTAAAACCTCTGAAAAAGTTTCTTCATTTATTAATTCACCTCAGCCAATTAATCCTCTCGAATTAATGAGATTTGCAGGGGTTAAAAAAAATAAATTAGAGGTAAAAAAATTAGAAAAAATTCTTTTAAAGCATACAGAACAAGCTCTTGATAAGCTAGTAATAGATAGAAAAAGAGAAGGAGCAAAGATAAGAAAAATTATCATAGCTAAAATAAATTTAATAGAAAAATTAGTGCTAAAGGTAAAAAAAATTATGCCATTAGCGATTAAATCTCATCAAAATAAAATTAAAAATAAATTTAAAGCCGCATTAATTGATTTGGACCAAGACCGTTTGAAACAAGAATTTCTAATTTTTATTCAAAAAGGAGATGTAGAGGAAGAATTAGATAGATTGGGAGCTCATATTTCAGAATTAAGAAGATTATTAAATAAGTCCGAGCCTGTTGGTAAGAAGATAGATTTTTTAATGCAGGAATTCAATAGGGAAGCAAATACACTGGGGTCAAAATCAATTTCAATAAATATTTCAAAAATATCAGTTGATTTAAAGGTTTTAATTGATCAAATTAGAGAACAAATACAAAATATAGAATAGATATTATATGAAATCATCTACAGGAAACTTATTTATTATTACGGCAGCATCTGGCGCAGGAAAGACCTCACTCGTTAAGGCTTTGGTGGCTGATAATCCTAATATAAAAGTATCCATATCTTTTACAACAAGACAGCCAAGGGTTGGAGAAAAAGATGGGGAAGATTATTTTTTCTTAGATGAGGCTAATTTTAAAAAAAAGATTGAGAATAATGAGTTTTTAGAAATGGCAGAGTGCCATGGATCATTATATGGAACGTCAAAATTAACAGTTAAAGAAGCGCTTGAAAATGGAGAAAATATTATTTTAGAAATAGATTATCAAGGGGCATTCAGTATTAAAAAATTATTCCCTGATTGTACTAGTATTTTCATAATTCCACCCTCAATTCATGCATTAGAAGACAGGCTTCATAATCGTGGGCAAGATAGCAAAGAAAATATAAAGTTACGAGTTGCCGCTGCCAGGAATGAAATGAGCCATTTAGAAACATTTGATTATGTTACAATTAATGACAATTTTGGGCAGGCTCTAGATGAACTTAAATCAATTATACAGTTCAAGCCTGAAGCTTTTAGATTAAAAATAGAAAATCAAATTTTGGTTCATAAAAATTTGATTGATGGCTTAATAAAATAAAATTAAAGGGAAAGAAAAATGGCTAGAATTACAATTGACGATTGTTTAGAACAAATACCGAACAGATTCCAATTAACTTTAGTAGCTGCATTTAGGTCTAGGCAACTTGCTAATGGATCAGAGCCATTGATTGATATTGTTGGTTCCAATGATAAGGCTTCTGTTATAGCATTAAGAGAAATTTCAGCTGGGCTAGTTAGTGAAGATATCCTTAAAAAAAGCACAACTTAATAAGATATTTTTTATTAAATATTTTATAAAGTTTTGCTAAATGTAAATGGCTAAGCCCGTTAATAAAAATAAGGCGGTAGAGCTACTCAAATTCCCCTCCCCACTTTTACCTGCAGATACCCAAGAGTCAAAGCTTACAAAGTTATTAAAAGTATATCTTCCTCAGAAAGAAATAGAATTAGTTTGGGAGGCATATCGTTATAGTGATAAAGCCCATTCGGGACAAAAAAGGATAGGTGGCGAGGCTTATATTTCGCATCCTGTATCGGTAGCATGTATTGCATCTGAATTTCATTTAGATTCACCTTCAATTCAAGCAGCATTACTGCATGATGTAGTTGAAGACACTCCTTCAACTGCAGGTGATATTGAGGAAAAATTTGGTTCGCAAGTTGCTAAATTGGTAGATGGATTATCAAAGCTTGATAAAGTCCAATTCGCAGACGATACCGAAGCACAAGCGGAGAACTTTAGAAAAATGCTTTTAGCCATGTCACAAGACGTCAGAGTGATTTTAATAAAACTTGCAGACCGATTGCATAATATGCAAACACTGGAGCCTTTAAAGCCATCTAAAAGAAGAATAATTTCTCAAGAGACATCTGATATATACGCACCAATTGCCAATAGGCTAGGTTTGAATAATGTTTATCAAGAATTAGAAGATTTAAGTTTTAAATACATACATCCTCTAAGATATAAAACTATACAAAAGGCAATTATTTCTAGTCGTGGGAATAGAAAAGAAATTATTAAAAAAACACTTACAGCAATAGAGGGTAAATTAAAAAAATCAGGGTTAAAAGCAAAAATTTCTGGACGTGAGAAAAATCCTGCGAGTATTCATAGAAAAATGTTAAAAAAACATACTAATTTTTCTCAAATTAACGATATTTATGGTTTTCGAATAACTGTGAATAACTTAAATGAATGTTATCTAACATTGGGAGCACTCCATTCTTTATATAAGCCTATCCCTGGCAAATTTAAAGATTATATTGCTATTCCAAAAGCTAATGGTTATCAATCCCTACACACAACTTTATTTGGACCAATTGGCATGCCTTTTGAAATCCAAATTCGCTCAGAGAATATGCATAAATTAGCAGAGGCTGGCGTAGCATCCCACTGGTTATATAAAACTAAAGAAACTCATGTCACAGAGCTTCAGCAACAAACGAATCAATGGCTAAAAAGGCTGATTGAGACTCAAACTGAAAGTAGCGATTCGCTTGAATTTTTGGAACACCTAAAAATTGATTTATTTCCTGATGAGATATATGTATTCTCTCCGAAAGGTAAAATTTTTGCTCTCCCTAAAGGCTCGACAACAATTGATTATGCTTATGCTGTACATACTGTTGTTGGAAATAGTGCTATGGCAGCTAAAGTAAACCAAGAATTAGTTCCTTTAAGGACAGAGCTTGCAACTGGTGAGCATGTTGAAATTATTACTGCCTCAGTTGCTAAGCCAAACCCAGCTTGGCTAAATTTTGTTATTACACCGAAAGCACGCTCTCAAATAAGGTTATTTCTTCGGTCTGCTGAAACCGAAGACCTTATTGTGTTAGGAAAAAGTATGTTAAACAACGCACTTAAAGCTTTTCATGTTGATCCCTCTGTAATAAAAAAGAAACATTGGGATAAATTAATCTTAGATTACCATCTAGATTCAAAGGATAATATTATTATTGATATTGCTTTAGGCAAGAGAATTAATGTAATGGTTGCACATCAACTAACGAACATAATAGATGGCACTAAACAAACGAACAAACAAACAAAATTCTTAGACGTTATTACTATTAAGGGGTCTGAGGGTATGGCTATCAAGCTAGCAACCTGTTGTCACCCAATACCTGGAGACCCAATATTAGGTTTTATTAATAAAGATAAAGGGTTGATAATTCACACGCATGATTGTCCAGATATTCGAAAATTTAAATTAGATCATGATAAATGGCTTGATGTTGAATGGGAGCCAAACCCAGATGCCTACTTTAATGTTAGTTTAAATTTACTGGTAATAAACGAGCGTGGGATATTGGCTAAAATTACATCTACTATTGCAGAATCGGAAGCTAATATAGACAATATTTTAGTTGATGAGGGCGATGGAAGTATTTTTTCAAATTTAAGATTTATAGTTCAGGTGCGAAATAGATTACATTTAGCAGATTTAATAAGGAATTTGAGAAAAATCTCAAAAATTAATAGAATCAATCGTGTAAAATCTATGCCTTAAAATCAAGGAAAATTTATGAAAACAACAGCAATAAATTCAAAAAATGCACCAGAAGCAATTGGACCCTACAGCCAAGCAATTCGAAAAGGAAATATAGTTTTTTTATCTGGGCAGATACCATTAGACCCAAAGACCATGGAATTAGTAGAAGGTATTGATACACAAATCAAACAAGTATTTGAAAATTTAAATCAAGTTATTAAGGCAGCAGGAGCTAGCTTTGATGACGTAGCTAAATTAAATATTTATTTGACTGATTTATCACATTTTACTTTAGTAAATGAAATTATGAAGACTTATTTTACGGAGCCATTTCCAGCAAGGGCAGCAATTGGAGTTGCATCTCTTCCAAAAGGATCTTTAGTAGAGGCCGATGGATTTTTAGTTTTAGAGTAATAAGGTAGTTACTAAAATTGCCAAAAAACCTATTTACAGAGCTACAGTCAAAAAAATTAAAAAAATTAGGTATTTTTAATTCGCTTGATTTGCTTCTTCATCTGCCTCTTAGATATATAGATGAAACAAAGATTGATCTAATAAAAAATATTCGACCTGGCTCGATGTGTCAAATTGAAGCTAAAATAATTAGTATAGAAGTTTCATACCGGCCAAGAAAAAATTTAACTGTTTATGTGCAAGATGTAACGGGTAATTTAAAATTAAGATTCATAAATTTCTATCCCAGCCAGATAAAGGAATTTGAAGAAGGCAAGATTTTAAGGGTTTACGGTGAAGTAAAATCAAATTCATTTTTATTCGAAATGGTTCACCCCCAGTATGAATTTATTTTAATAGATACTCCACTTAAAGATTTTTATACCCCTATTTATCCAAAAACTGAAGGACTGTCTCAAAAGTTAATTTTTAAATTAGTACAAAAAGTATTTAAACAAGATAATCTACATGAACAGTATCCAGATTATTTTGGAGATTTATATCGAGAAAAAAATCTTCCATCATTATTAGAAGCATTGGAATTGATTCATAAGCCAAGTAAAAAATATGAAAAAGAATTATTTGATGAAAAAAAGAGTATTTTCCATCAAAGAGTAATTTACGATGAATTGCTTACTCATCAATTTTTTTTTCGTGGAAAATATCATGAGAATAAATCTTATAAATCTAGACCAATTCCATATTCAGATAGTATTCAAAAAATTTTTTTAAATAATTTAGGGTTTAAATTAACAAATCAACAACAATCAGTATTCTTAGAGATTAGGAATGATATAAATAAAAGCTACCCAATGTATAGGTTGCTTCAGGGGGATGTGGGCAGTGGCAAAACAGTAGTTGCAGTAATGGCAGCTTTACAAGCTATAAATTCAGGTTTTCAGGTTGCACTTATGGCACCAACTGAGATTCTAGCAGAGCAACATTTTGAAAAACTAAACTACTGGCTGACTAAGCTTAGCATTCATGTTGAATTGTTAACAGGAAGTATGAAGCCTAAATTAAAAAATATATCATACGAAAAAATAAAAAGTGGTGAAGCAAAATTAATTGTTGGAACACATGCATTAATTCAAGAAAAAGTAAATTATAAAAATCTTGGATTTTATATTATTGATGAACAACATCGTTTTGGAGTAAAGCAAAGAGTAGCCTTAAAGAAAAAAAGTGAGTCAAATAAAGATTTTGAACCTCATCAGTTAATGATGAGCGCAACACCAATACCTAGAACATTAGCAATGAATTATTTTGCAGATATGGATATATCAATAATCAATGAAATGCCTCCAGGGAGACAAAGTATAACTACAAAGGTTTTTTCAAGTGAAAAAAGAAGTCAAATATTAGATACAATTAATAAGCACTGCTTAAATGGCAATCAGATTTATTGGGTATGCCCATTAATTGAAGAAAGTGAAACTTTGCAACTTGAAACCGCAGAGCAAACATTTCTAGATTTATCAAAATATTTTGTTAGGCATAAAGTTGGATTAATTCATGGACGTCTCTCTTCAAATGATAAAAAAGAAATTATGGAGAAATTTAAAAATAATAAGACCCAGATTTTAGTAGCAACAACTGTTATTGAGGTAGGGGTAGATATTCCTAATGCTACATTAATGGTTATAGAGAATGCTGAAAGAATGGGGCTCTCACAATTACACCAATTACGCGGAAGAGTCGGTCGGGGCGATAAGAAAAGTATTTGTATTTTACTATATAAAAAGAAACTATCTGATATCGCCAAACAAAGGTTAAAAGTTATATATGAAAATATTGATGGCTTTAAGATTGCCGAGGAGGACTTAAAATTAAGGGGACCAGGAGAGCTTTTAGGATTAAGACAAAGTGGGCTTCCTTCTTTGCGAATTGCTGACTTAAATCGCGATCATGAATTATTAAATACTGCAAAGATAGATGCAGATTTTCTTTTAGAAGAAAGCCCCAAAGATGTATTAATGCATATCAATCGTTGGCATAGAAACTATCAAGATGTAGGAAGGTCATAAATCTACATGTGGAATAAAAATATTCAAATAGATGGCAAACTAAAGTATTGGCTTTTAGATATGAAATCTTTAAGTTATCGCATTAGAAACATTGCGAAACTCGAAATTGTTCCTATTGAATCAAGAGTAAGCAATATTTTTTTAAACGAAAAAAAAATATTTGCCCATAGAAAATCAGAGCATTTGTATCTTAGAGAGGTTTTAATTTACGCAGATAAATTACCAATTATGTATGCAAGAACAATATTACCATCAAAGTATTTGAGAGGCTTTTGGCATAAAATAAGAAGTTTAAACAACAAGCCATTAGCAGATATTGTATTTGAAAGAAGACTGATAATACGATCAAGATTTAAATTTAAGAAACCGTCCATTAACGATAACTTTTCAAAAAGAATTAAGATGTTTGATTTAAAAAATATCAAAATACTAGCAACAAGACAGTCTACTTTTAAAAGTAAGAATGAAAAAGTATTATTAACTGAAGTATTTTTCAATAATTTTAAGCAATTTGATTATTTAGATGGGTAAATTTAATACATTAATAAATTTAACTAGAATTAATAAGCCAATAGGTATATTTTTGTTGCTATGGCCTACACTTTCTGGGCTTTGGTTGGCTTCAGAAGGAATTCCTAAAATAAAAATGCTAGTTATTTTTATTTTAGGAACAATTTTAATGAGGTCGGCTGGTTGCGTGGCGAATGATTTGGCTGATCGTAATTTTGATTCTTTTGTAAAAAGAACGAAAAATAGACCAATTACATCAGGGTTAGTAAGCATCCAAGAAGCTATAATACTTCTTTTATCATTATTAATTGCCGCTTTTTTACTTGTAATTCAATTAAATTATTTAACTATTTGGATTTCATTTTTAGCATTATTATTTGCTTTAACTTATCCTTTTAGTAAGCGTTTTTTTAAACTGCCGCAACTATATCTTGGAGTGACGTTTGGTTTTGGGATATTAATGTCTTTTTCAGCAGTTCAAAATCAGATTCCTATAGAGGCTCTAATCTTATTTGTATCTAATATTTTTTGGGTTTTTTCTTATGATTCTCATTATGGAATTAGCGATATGGAAGACGATAAGAAATTAAATATTCATTCCGCCCCGTTAACATTTAATAATAAAATTATATCAATAATTACATTAAGTTATTTTCTAATGTTTTTACATTTATTTATTATTGGAGTTTTAAAAGAATTTACTCTTAGTTTTTATGCTGTGTTGGGACTGGCTATAATAATTGCAATGTATGGATGTTTTGAAAGCAGACATATGGACCCATCTAAAAATTTCAAAGCATTTTTAAGGAATAATTACGTAGGTATTTTAATATTTGTAGGATTTCTATCCCAAATATAAAATGGAGTTTGATGCACTAAAGAATTGACATACAGACCTAAAATAGACTAAAATTCGCATCTTAATTTTTTTAATGTATAAATTGGTAATTTAATAAGATGAAAACATTTTCAGCTAAATCACATGAAGTTAAAAGAGACTGGCTATTAGTAGATGCAACCGATGCCACCCTAGGTAGGCTAGCAAGTGCAATCGCTCATAGACTAAGAGGAAAGCATAAAGCCATTTATACTCCGCACGTTGATACCGGAGATTACATTGTTGTAATTAATGCAGAAAAATTAAAAGTTACTGGCAATAAGGCAGATGGTAAAATTTATCACAGGCATTCTGGATTTCCTGGCGGCCTTTATTCTACAAACTTTAAAAAAATGCAAGAAAAATTTCCAGGTAGAGCATTAGAAAAGGCAGTAAAAGGCATGCTACCTAAAGGCCCTTTAGGCTACGCTATGGTAAAGAAAATGAAGGTTTTTGCTGGAAGTAACCATAATCATTCGGCACAACAACCACTACCAATAACTTTATAATTTCAGGATATATTCGATGATAGGTAAATATTATTACGGTACAGGAAGAAGAAAAAGTTCAATAGCGAGGGTGTTTATTCAGCCTGGTAAAGGAAATATTATTATTAATGATAAACCTATGGCCGAGTATTTTTCAAGGTTCACCTCTCAAATGATCATGAAGCAGCCATTAGAATTAACTAATAATACTGCAACATTTGATATTAAAGTTAATGTTATTGGTGGTGGGGAATCTGGTCAAGCTGGCGCTGTAAGACACGGAATTACAAGAGCCTTAATGGATTACGATATCGAACTTAAGCCTGAGCTATCTAAAGCAGGATACGTAACACGCGATGCTCGTGAAGTTGAGCGTAAAAAAGTTGGCTTAAGAAAAGCAAGGCGTGCTAAACAGTTTTCAAAACGATAAATTTTTTGAATTGAAAAAAGCCGCTATAAGCGGCTTTTTTTTTAAACAAGATTAATAATTAAAAATGTTAGAATACCTAAAGTTATGGATGAAAAAATAAAAGTAAGTATTGTAGGTGGTTCCGGCTATACCGGCATTGAATTATTAAGGATATTAGCGCTACACCCTAATGTTGATATACACCATATTACCTCTAGAAATGATGCAGGTAGATATGTTTATGAGGTGTATCCTTCCTTAAGGGGCGTATTAAAACATAAGTTTATAAGTCCCGACGAGATTGATTTAAAAGAATCAAATTTTGTATTTTTTGCAACCCCTACTGGCGTTGCAATGAAATATGCTAAAGATTTGATAAATAATGGAATTAAAGTTATTGATTTAGCGGCAGATTTTAGGATTAAAAATATAAAAGAATGGGAAAAATGGTATGAAATGCCACATAAATGCGCTGATTTTTTAGCAAAAGCTGTTTATGGGCTTCCGGAAGTAAATAGGGAGAAAATTAAAAATGCTCAGCTTGTAGCTAACCCAGGATGTTACCCAACAGCAATTCAATTGGCTTTAATTCCATTATTAAAAGCGGGCTTAATAGATCCATTATCAATAATAGCTGATGTAAAGTCAGGAATTAGCGGGGCAGGTAAAAAAAATAAAGTTGATCTTTTAATGTCAGAGGCGAGTGAAAATTTTAAAGCTTACTCTTTGACGGGGCACAGGCATCAACCAGAAATTGAAGAAAATTTAAGCCTGAATTCTTCGCTGGGGAAAGCTAAACTTTTATTTGTACCCCATCTTTTGCCTATAGTAAGAGGTATTCACGCTACAATGTATGTTAACTGTATTAAAGATTTTGATGCGTCAGTCATTTTTAATAAATTTTATGAAAAAGAGCGATTTGTCGACGTTATGGAAGCAAATTCATGCCCTGAAATTAAATCTGTAAGATCTTCTAACATGTGCAGAATATCATTTTACAAAGTGCCCCATACTAATCAATTAGTAATTTTGTCTGTTATAGATAATTTGGTTAAAGGGGCAGCGGGTCAGGCAGTTCAAAATATGAATATTATGATGAGTTGGGAGGAGACACTCGGACTAGAGTTAATTCCTTTAGCCCCCTAAAAAATGCAAAAGATATCAAAAAAAAGAAATTACAAATTAACTACAAATACAGCTAGAATAAGGACCGGAAGTGTTTGGCCTAATTATTTATTGGCAGGTATTTTTTTTATTTCTATTGGATTTGCTTGTACATACTATTATGTTGATGGCGGTAAATCCATTAAATTTTTACTTAAAATAAATGCATTGGAACAATATAATAATAAGCAAGAAAAAGAACTTCTTCAATTAAAGTTGGAATTACAAATGTCTCAAGTATCATATGAACAAATTTCCAAAGGATTGAAGGAAGTAAAAGAAGAAAATACTAGCCTAAAAGAAAGTATTTTATTTTATGAGAAAGTTGTTGGGAAAAGAAAATAATTTATGATTTTTAAGAAAAAAAAGAAATTAGGATCTATAGATACTTTGATAGATAAAGATAATGTTATCAAAGGAAATTATTCATACTCTGGTGGAATAAGGCTAGATGGCAAGATTTATGGCGATTTAACAGTTGCAGAAGATTCTGGTGGAACACTTATTATGGGTGAATATAGCAAAATAAAAGGAAGTGTTACGGTTGAAACAGCAATTATTGCAGGTGAGGTCGTAGGAAACGTTACTTGTTATGATTATTTAGAATTGCAACCTAGCTCTATTATTAAAGGCAACATAGAGTACAATCTAATAGAGATACATGCAGGGGCAAAAATAAATGGAGAATTGAAACAGATAACTAAGGCTCAAGCAAATAAAGTACAAAAAAAGCTACCATTTAAAAAAGATAAGATAATTGGAGAAAATAAATGACATCTGAAATTAAAATACCAACACCAGTTAATTTTACAGATAATGCAGTAAATAAAGTTAAAGCATTAATTGCTGAGGAAGGATCCCCTGATTTGAAATTAAGAGTATTTGTAAGCGGAGGTGGATGTTCAGGTTTTCAGTATGGGTTTACATTTGAGGAAGCGACTAATGAAGATGATACTCAAGTTGTAAAGGACTCAGTTACTTTGTTAATAGATCCAATGAGCTTACAGTATTTAAATGGGGCTGAAATTGACTATCAAGATAATGTTCAAGGTTCTCAGTTTGTAATTAAAAACCCTAATGCGACAACTACCTGTGGTTGTGGGTCTTCTTTTTCTGCTTAAAGATTAGGAACGTCTCTCCTAAGTTTTCCTGTATAAACTTGTCTTGGTCTACCTATCTTTGATCCTTCACTGAGCATCATTTCATTCCAATGAGCAACCCAGCCAGCTGTCCTGGCTAATGCAAATACTGCCGTAAACATAGAATTTGGAATTCCTAATGCTTTCATTACAATGCCAGAGTAGAAATCTACGTTCGGATATAATTTTTTCTTAACAAAATATTCATCTTCAAGAGCAATTTTTTCTAGTTTAAGTGCTAATTTAAATATAGGATCATTTCTCAGCCCCAGTTCGTCCAATACTTCATGACATGTGGCTTTCATTATGATAGCTCTCGGGTCTTTATTTTTATAAATGCGATGACCAAAACCCATGAGGCGAAATGGATCTGTTTTATCTTTAGCCCTTTTAATATATTCATCAATTCGCCCTTCATTCTTTATTTCACTAAGCATTTTTAGAGTTGCTTCATTTGCACCACCATGAGCTGGTCCCCATAGAGATGCAATTCCAGCTGCAATACAAGCAAAAGGGTTCGCTCCAGAAGAACCAACAAGTCTGACGGTAGAAGTTGATGCATTTTGTTCATGATCAGCATGTAAAATAAGAATTTTATCAAATGCGTTAGAAATAATTGGGTTTTGTAAGTACTTAGTGTTGGGGGTAGAAAACATCATATTAAGAAAATTTTCAGAATAACTAAGTTCATCTTTAGGGTATACAAAGGCTCGCCCTTGACTATAGGCATAACTCCATGCTGCAATCGTTGGGACTTTAGCAATTAACCTTTGAGCAGACAACTTTCTATGATTTAGATTATTAACTTTCATAGTTTCATCAAAATAGAATGCAGACATTGAACCCACCACTCCAACCATAACTGCCATAGGGTGAGCATCTCGCCTAAATCCTCGAAATATATTATTTAACTGGTCGTGGGGCAAACTGTGTTCTTTAATTGATTTAATGTAAGTTACTTTTTCTCTTGAATTTGGTAATTCTCCGTTAAAAAGTAAATAAGAGATATCTAAATATTCACATTTTTCAGCTAATTGTTCAATTGGGTGCCCCCTGTGAAGCAACTCACCTTTCCCACCATCTACAAAGGTTATAGCTGATGAGCATTCTGCTGTGGATGAAAATCCAGGATCAAATGTTTTAACTGCATTCGAATGTAATGAGCTAACATCAACTGCAGAATAGCCCATTGATCCCTCGATGATTGGAAGATCAATTTCTTTGTCATGAATTAATAATTTTGCTTTTAATTTAGCCATACGTTTTATATATTTATGTAAAGTATTTATTAGGTTTGCGTATTATACCTAACCTAAAGGTTTTTTAGGAATAATGGATTGTGCCAAGAATTCTAGGACCCGAAGACCCAGTAATAGTAGGTGAATTATTAAACTGTTTTTTAATACATTTTTTTGCAAGCCAAGCAAATGCAATGGCTTCTACTTGTTGGGAAGGAATATTGAGTTTGTCAGTAGTATTAATAGTTACTCCGGTAATGATCTCAAGCCTCTCAACTAAAAATTTATTTTTACTTCCACCACCGCAAATGTATATCTCGTCTACACTAGAGCAAAATTTTCTAATAGACTCATTAATTGTCACTACCGTTAGTTCTAAAAGGGTTCTTTGGATATCTTCAGTAGGATAATTTTTAATATCAAATTTATTCAGCCAATCTAAATTAAATAATTCTCTGCCAGTACTTTTCGGCGGGCTTTTCTTAAAGAATGAATCTTTTTGGAATTTAAGTAGCAAATCTTCAATTATTTCTCCTGATTTTGCCCACTTTCCTTGGTTATCAAAGTTTTTATTTTGTTGAATTTTAATCCAATGGTCCAATAAGATATTTCCAGGCCCGCAATCAAAACCAATTATGTTTTTACTATTTGGAAGGTAAGTAATATTACTTATACCTCCAATATTTATAATTAGTCTATTTTTATTTTTTTTAAAAAAGAATTCATTATGAAAGGCTGGTACAAGAGGAGCCCCTTGCCCTCCAGCAACGATGTCCCTATTTCTAAAGTCAGAAACAACAGATATATTAGTTAATTCAGCTAAAAGATTTGCACTGCCGAGCTGAACAGAGTAACCACTTTTGGGATAATGTCGAATTGTTTGCCCATGATAGCCAATACACTCAATATCTTTACCCATTAGTTTATGTTTATTAAGAATTTTATTAATACCTTTTGCGGTAATTTTTGCATGAGAGATGGACATTAGCATCGAATGTTTAAGGTCTGCATTTTGGTCAGAATGAAGCTTAAGAAAATCTTTTATTGTATTTGAATTATATGGCATATGAATAAATTCGATTATTTTTATACTTCTATTGTTTTGATCGACTAAAACAATATCAATTCCATCTAGACTTGTTCCAGACATGACCCCAAATAATAGCGTTGATTTTTTCATATTTTTAATTGTGAGCTTTTTATTTTTTTATTCAAGGTATTTGAAATAATAAAAGTCTAATTTTTTTAAGTCTATAATTAAGATAGAATTAAATTAAATTAAATGTTGAGATAAGAATAGTGGACATAAAAGAACAGGTAGCAATAATTAAGAGAGGTTCTGATGAGGTTTTAATAGAATCAGAACTGCTAGAAAAATTAAAAAAAGGGGGGCCCCTTAAAATTAAAGCAGGATTTGATCCAACTGCACCAGATCTGCATTTAGGCCATGCTGTCTTACTTAACAAATTAAGGCAATTTCAGGATCTAGGCCACGAAGTATATTTCTTGATTGGAGATTTTACTGGGATGATTGGCGACCCAACAGGTAAGAATGTAACAAGACCACCATTATCTGAACGAGACGTTAAAGAAAATGCGGAAACTTATTCAGAGCAAGTTTTTAAGATATTAGATAAATCTAAGACAAAAATTGTTTTTAATTCAAAATGGCTTAACGATTTAGGAGCTTCAGGCATTGTAAAACTTGCCTCAACTCATACTGTTGCAAGAATGTTAGAAAGAGATGATTTTGCAAAAAGATATAAAGCTAATCAACCAATTTCGATTCATGAGTTTTTATATCCATTACT
>MDSY01045096.1_pt1 | contig 13959 bp, 16 predicted proteins | sample 811131 | NCBI WGS metagenome assembly MDSY01 (sample SAMN05326643, study PRJNA326480) | marine metagenome | isolation source: seawater | place: Atlantic Ocean: South West | collected 2010 | reverse complement strand
TGAAAAATAAAGAGAAAACGAAAAAATTATTTTCAGATATTAAAGAAAATAAAATAGATATTTTAATTGGTACACAAATGATTTCAAAAGGATTTAATTTTCCAAAATTAAATTGTATAGTTGTAGTTGACGCAGATTTTTCAGGAATGGGTTATGATTTAAGAACAACTGAGAAGAATATACAACTCTATAATCAGTTAAGTGGGCGAGCAGGACGATTTTCAAAAAAATCTACAATTATTTATCAAACAGCAACTCCATTGAATGAAACTCTAAAAGATGTTTTAGAAAATAATCCTGAAAAATTTTTAAATAATGAACTAATTATTAGGAAAAATAACAATTTACCCCCATATTCAAGACTGATTGCTTTAATTATTTCCGCGAGCACTAGAGAAGATAGCTTTAGAGCCGCACAAGAAATTAAAAAAAAATTAAGTACCTTAGATCAAATTGAAGTTTTAGGTCCAGTTGACTCCCCTATATTTAGAATAAAAAAGAAATATAGAACTAGGCTTTTATTAAAATCAAAAAAAAACTCATTAATTCAAAAAAGTGTAGGAAAAATTCTTGAAAATTTAACAATATCTAAAAGAATAAAACTTACAGTTGATGTTGATCCTATTAATTTTGCTTAGTACAATCTAATCACCTTGATCGACACCTAAGCTTATGGTAGGAAACCACATTCTTAATCAAATTTCTAAACTTGGAGTATAAAAATTGAGTACAAATAAGTCATTTTCAACTGAGGCCGCAAGAAGATACGCTTTAGCGTTATACGAGCTTGCAAATGAAAATTCTGTATTGGAAAACGTGGAAAAAGATATTTCAGAAATTTCTAAAATATACTTAGACAGTGAAGATTTTAAAAAATTTATAAATAATCCAACTCAAACTCTGCTTAGTCAATTAGAAACAATAAATAAAATCTCATCACAAATGAATTTGTCAAATATTACAAAAAATTTTTTATCTATTTTAGTTTCAAAAAGAAGAATCTTTTTTTTAAATAAAATTTCCCAAAATTTTCTAACTTTAGTTTCAAAACAAAAAGGTGAATTAAAAACATCTTTAACTTCTTCCAAAATTTTAACAAATGATGAGATTAAAAATTTAAATATTGAGCTATCACAATCAATTGGAAAAAAAGTTGCATTAGATTATCAAGTTGATGAAAATTTAATAGGTGGGTTAAGAATGCAAATCGGAAGCCTTATGATTGATACCTCAATAAAAAATAAGTTAAAAAAATACGAGCAAACAATGTTAGAAATATAATATGCAAATTAATCCTTCAGAAATTACTAAAATTTTAAAAGAACAGATAAAAAATTTTGGAGATAAAGCTGAAGTGTCTGAAATAGGAAAAGTTCTGTCAGTTGGAGATGGAATAGCAAGAGTTTTTGGTCTTGATAATGTTCAAGCTGGTGAAATGGTAGAATTTGAAGATGGTTCTAAAGGCATGGCACTTAATTTAGAAAGTGATAATGTTGGAATAGTAGTTTTTGGTGACGATAGAAAAATTAAAGAAGGTAGCACAGTTAAAAGAACTGGTTCAATTGTAGATTCACCTGTTGGAAAAGAACTTTTAGGAAGAGTACTAGATGGATTAGGAAATCCTATAGATGGAAAAGAAAATTTGAGTGAAAAAATTGAAAGAAAAAGAGTAGAAGTTAAAGCACCAGGAATAATTCCTAGACAGTCTGTCAGCGAACCAATGCAAACAGGTTTAAAAGCAATAGATACACTAATTCCAGTTGGCAGAGGTCAAAGAGAATTAATTATTGGCGATCGTCAAACTGGAAAAACTGCAGTTGCTATAGATGCAATTATTAACCAAAAAACAATAAATGAATCTGATGATGAAAAGAAAAAACTTTATTGTATTTATGTAGCTATAGGTCAAAAAAGATCAACAGTTGCTCAGATAGTAAAAACTTTAGAAGACGCTGGTGCAATGAAATACACGACAGTTGTCGCAGCAACTGCCTCTGATGCTGCTCCTCTTCAATTTTTAGCTCCTTATACTGGATGTACTATAGGTGAATATTTTAGAGATAATGGAATGCATGCTTTGATTATCTATGATGATCTTTCTAAACAAGCGGTAGCTTATAGACAAATGTCTTTATTATTACGAAGACCTCCAGGACGAGAAGCTTATCCTGGTGATGTATTTTATTTACATAGTCGACTTTTAGAAAGAGCCGCAAAATTAAGTGACGCTAATGGCGGCGGATCGCTAACTGCTTTGCCTATAATTGAAACTCAAGCTGGGGATGTTTCAGCTTATATACCAACCAATGTAATTTCTATTACAGATGGTCAAATATTTTTAGAAACACAGTTGTTTAATCAAGGTATCAGGCCAGCTGTGAATGTTGGTTTGTCTGTTTCAAGAGTAGGATCTGCCGCTCAAACGAAGGCAATGAAAAAAGTTGCTGGTTCAATAAAATTAGAACTTGCTCAATATCGAGAAATGGCAGCTTTTGCTCAATTTGGTTCTGATCTTGATGCATCTACACAAAAACTTTTAAATCGTGGTTCAAAACTAACAGAGCTTCTAAAACAAAACCAATATTCACCATTGACTGTTGCGGAGCAAGTCATTTCAGTTTTTACAGGAGTAAGAGGATATTTAGATGACGTAGAATTAAACCAAATTAAAAATTTTGAAAAAGATATTTTAGAAAAAATTAAAAATGAAAATAGTGAAATTTTAGAAACCATTCAAACAACTGGCAAACTAGAAAAAGATATCGAAGATACTTTAATTAAAACAATAGAAGAGTATAAAAAAAATAAAAAATAATGCCTAGTTTAGATGATTTAAGAAAAAGAATTGTTAGTGTTAAATCTACACAAAAAATTACTAAAGCAATGAAAATGGTAGCTGCAGCAAAACTTAGAAAAGCACAAGAGAGTGCCGAAAAAGGAAGACCATACAGTGAAAAGATGCAAAACATAATTTTAAATTTAACAGAATCTATAAGCGATCCTCAAAACGCTCCAAAATTATTAGTTGGTACGGGTAAAGATCAAACTCATTTATGTGTTGTTATGACATCAGATAGAGGTTTATGTGGAGGATTTAATTCAAATATATGCCGATTAGCAAAAAAGTTTTTTGAAAAAACATTAAAAGAAAGCAAAAGTTTGAAAATTATTATAGTTGGTTCAAAAGGGCACGATCAACTAAAGAGAGAATATGGAGAATATATTATTCAAAAATTAAGCTTTAAAAATAAAAAAAAAATTTCATTTAACGAAGCCAACCAAGTAGGAAAAATAATTTTAGATTTATTTGATAAAAATGAGTTTGATAAATGTATTCTATTTTTTAATAACTTTAAAAATGTTATTACTCAAATACCTCAGGCGCAACAAATAATTCCTGCTGAAATTAAAAATGAATTCAAAAAAAAGGAAGAGATTTTTTATGAATTTGAACCAGACGAAGATGAAATTCTCGAAGACTTACTTCCAAAAAATATCTCAACGCAAGTATTTAAAGCTTTTTTAGAGAATTCAGCCAGTGAGCAAGGTTCTCGCATGACCGCAATGGATAGTGCAACTAGAAATGCTGGTGATTTAGTCAATAAATTAACTATAAATTATAACAGAAGCAGACAAGCAGTAATCACTAAGGAATTAATAGAAATTATATCAGGAGCAGAAAGTTTATAATCATGAATAAAAAAGGAAAAATTACTCAAATTATTGGAGCAGTTATTGATGTTAGTTTCGACGGTGACTTGCCAGAAATTTATACGGCTTTAGAAGTGGATAATGAAGGAAATAGATTAATACTAGAAGTTGCTCAACATTTAGGTGAAGGTAGTGTTAGAACCATAGCTATGGACTCTACAGAAGGTCTAAAACGAGGTGACTTAGTTACTAATACCGAAGCCCCGATACTAGTACCTGTTGGGCCAGAAACACTTGGAAGAATAATAAATGTAATCGGTGAGCCAATTGATGAAAAAGGTCCTGTTAAAACTAAAGATAAATGGCCAATTCATAGACAGGCTCCTATATTTACTGAGCAATCTACGGAAACAGAAATGTTAGTCACAGGAATTAAAGTTATAGATCTTTTAGCGCCTTATGCTAAAGGTGGAAAAGTAGGCTTATTTGGAGGAGCAGGAGTTGGTAAAACTGTGACTATCATGGAGTTAATAAATAATATTGCAAAAGCACATGGTGGCTTCTCAGTGTTTGCCGGAGTTGGAGAGAGAACAAGAGAAGGAAATGATCTCTATCACGAGATGATAGAGTCTGGAGTAATAAAACCTGATGGAGCAGGTTCTAAGGCAGCTTTAGTATACGGACAAATGAATGAACCGCCAGGAGCACGTGCCAGAGTAGCTTTAACAGGATTAACCGTGGCAGAATATTTTCGAGATCAAGAAGGTCAAGACGTATTATTTTTCATCGATAACATTTTTAGATTCACTCAAGCAGGGTCGGAAGTTTCAGCCTTATTAGGAAGAATACCCTCAGCTGTAGGTTACCAACCCACTTTGGCGACGGATATGGGTAATTTACAAGAAAGAATCACATCAACTAGCAAAGGTTCAATAACATCGGTTCAAGCTATCTATGTTCCTGCTGATGATTTAACAGATCCTGCGCCAGCTACATCATTTGCGCACTTAGATGCCACAACTGTTCTTTCAAGACAGATAGCCGAGATAGGAATTTATCCAGCTGTTGATCCACTAGACTCTACTTCAAGAATACTTGATCCAAGAATAGTAGGTGAGGAACATTATAGAGTAGCTAGAGAGGTTCAACAAACACTACAAGCATATAAATCTTTACAAGATATTATTGCAATTTTAGGAATGGATGAATTGTCAGAGGAAGATAAAATTACAGTGGCGAGAGCGAGAAAAATTCAAAGATTTTTATCCCAACCTTTTTTTGTAGCTGAAGTCTTTACGGGTTCTCCCGGAAAATTAGTGGATTTAGAATCAACCATCAAAGGGTTTGATTCAATCTGCAAAGGTGACTACGATCACCTTCCAGAATCTGCTTTTTATATGGTAGGGTCAATTGAAGAAGCTGTAGAAAAAGCTGAGAAAATGGCACAAGATGCTAAATAGCAATGTCTGAAAAATTTAACTTAGAAATAATTAGTCCCGATCAAATATTAATAAATACAGAAGTTAAAGAGGTAATAATACCTGCATACGAAGGATTAATGACGATTTTAAAAGATCATATTCCATTAATCACTTTTTTAAGACCAGGATTTATTGAGGTAGAGATAAATAATAAAATTGAGAAATTTTATACAGAAGAAGGAACTGTAGAATTTTTTAATAACAAACTTTTAATTTTAACATCATCTGTCATTAAATTAGAAAAACTTACAAAAGAAAACATAGAAAAAATAATTTTAGATTCTAAAACTCTTTTACAGAACCCAGAAATTAAAGATAAAGAAAAATATATTTTAACGCACAAAATAGAAACACTTCAAGAAACTAATTAATAATTTTTTTTAACTCTATAAGTACTTGTTCATAAACGTGCTTCTTAAAATAAACAATTAGTTTTGGTAAATTTTCTTTTTTTATCCATTTCCATTCAATAAATTCTGGATATTGTGTATTAATATTAATTTCACTATCATTACTTAAAAACTTTACAATAAACCATTTTTGTTTTTGACCTCTGTATTTTCCTTTCCAAATTTTACCAATTAAATTTTGTGGTAATTCATACTCAAGCCATTGATCAAATTCTTTTAAAATTTTTATAGTTTTTATACTGGTTTCTTCTAATAGCTCTCTTTTCATGGCCAATAATAAAGTTTCACCTGGTTCTACACCACCTTGAGGCATTTGCCATTTGTCGAATGGATTATCTTTTCTTTTTCCAACAAAAACTTCATTTTTTGAATTAAGAACAACTATTCCAACGCCAGTCCTGAAAGGTAGATTTTTACTACTCATCTCTAAGATCTAAGCAGATTAATTGCATGTTTTAATTGATTGTCTGTCTCAGTATTAATTTTAAAACTATCTCCAATTTCTTCTACAAAAATATCAGGTAAAACACCAATTTTTGAAATAGATTTACCAGAAGGTAGATAGTACTTTGATATTGTTAATCTTATACCCCCACCATTCTTCAATGGTATAATAGATTGCACAGAGCCCTTACCATAAGTACGTTCTCCTAGAATAATAGCCCGCTTATGATCTTTTAAAGCTCCAGAAACTATTTCAGAAGCTGAAGCTGAACCGTTATTAGTGATAACTATTAGAGGTTTTTTATTTATAACGTCACCTTTTTTGGAGAAAAATCTTCTGGTTTCACTTATCTTCCTGCCTTTTGTTGAAACTATTTCACCCTCATCTAAAAAAAAATCAGTTATGCTAATGGCTTGATTTAGTAGTCCACCCGGATTATTTCTTAGGTCAAGTATATAGCTAGTTAATTTATTATTTTTTTCATAATCATTAATAATTTTAAAAAGTTGTTTGTCACTATTTTCGTTAAAAGATTTTAATCTTAAATAACCAATTTCTTTTTTTCCACCAATTATCTTTGCCTGCACTGATTTAACTTCAATGATGGCTCTTTTAATTTTAAACTCTAGAGCCTTTTTTTTATTTTTTCTTCTAATTGTTAAGTTTATTTCTGACCCTACTGGCCCTCTCATAAGTTCAACTGCCTCAGTTAACGACTTACCTTGAACCTGAATATTGTTAATTCTAATAATATAATCTCCTGATTTAATCCCCACATTTGCTGCTGGTGTATCATCAATTGGAGCTATCACTTTTATAACGCCTGACTCCATGCCTATTTCAATACCAAGACCACCGAACTCTCCTTTGGTGTCAGTTTGCATGCCTTTAAATGATTTCGGACTCATATATGCAGAATAAGGATCTAAAGATTGTAGAACTCCATTGATAGCAGAATCTATAACTTCTATTTGATTAACTTCATCAACGTATTCTTGTTTTATAGTTTCTAAAACTTCACCAAATAAATCTATTTTTTCATATAATTCATTTGAATTTTTTGAGTAAAGATAATTATTATTTAATAAAATATTAAATAATATAAGAATAATTATGGCATTTAATTTTTTCATATTGAGGCTTTCTCTTTTAATAAGGGTTCTGACCACATTTTTTCGAGATCATAAAATTCTCTCTTTTCAGGATGAAAGATATGAATTATGATATCAATTGCGTCTACAAGCTTCCAATCACTACTTTCTCTACCTTCAATTCGACAATTATGTACACCAATTTTTTTAAGCTCTGAAACTAAATTTTCTGATAAAGATTGAAGATGTCTAGAAGAGGTTCCTGAAGCAATTATCATATAGTCAGCAATATAAGATTTTTTTTTAAGGTCAATTGTCACAATATCTTTAGCTTTATTATTATCCAATATAGTCTCAATTTTATTTTTTATTTCGAATATCTCCATTAATTTTTATAATAACTTTTCTTAATTTGCGAAGAAGAAATATTTATAGGCTTGTTTTTAATAAATGTTATTGTTTTCATTTGTTTCATTATAACAGATTTTTTAGCTTTTTTATCGTAGTCCTTTCGCGAAAAAACTGTAATTTTGCTTAATTGTGACAAAAGTTTCCAATTTTTCCATTTATGAAATTTAATCAAGTTATCTGAACCAATAATTAAATAAAGAGAATTTTTTTTTTTTAAATATTTTATTAAATCTATAGTATTCGAAGATTTTACTTTATCTTCAAAAAATTTAATCTTAATTTTTTTAATTTTTTTCGTTAAAACTTTACATTTTTTAATTCTTTCAGATAGTGAAAAGAAAGATTTATTTTTAAATGGATTTTTTTTTGTTACACACCAATAAATTTGATCTAAATTTAATTTTTTTATCGCTAATTTTGATATTTCTAAATGTCCCTTATGTGGAGGATCAAAGGATCCCCCAAAAACTCCAATTTTTTTATTTTTTGGTCCAATCATTTTGATTAGGACCTAACAATCCCTTTTCCAGTCACTATATATTTGTACGATGTTAATTGATTAATTCCAACTGGTCCTCTCGGTGGCAATTTATTTGTTGAAATTCCAATCTCTCCTCCAAATCCAAATTCTGCGCCATCAGCAAATTGTGTTGAAACATTGTGCATAGCAATTGAACTATTGACACCTTTTAAAAATATTTCTGCAGTTTTAGAGTTATTAGTAATAATGCTATCAGTATGCATCGTTCCATATTTTAATATATGATTCTTAGCTTCGTGTACTCCATTTACAGATTTAACAGAAATTTTTGCATCTAGATATTCAGTTTTCCAATCAATTTCTTTAGCTAGTTTATATTTATTTTTTAGTATGTGATTAATTTTTTTATCTACAACAATTTCACAACCCAACGAAGTCAATTTGTTAATAATTGGAATAGCATGTTTTTCTATAGACTTGGAATCTATCAATAGAGTTTCGACAGCTCCACATATACTTGTTCTCCGCATTTTAGCATTAGCAACTATTTTTGTAGCCATAACTGTATCTGCATCACTATCTACATAAATGTGACAAAGACCTTCCAAATGTCCAATCACATGTACTCTAGAAAGTTGTTGAACTTTTTTTACAAGTTCTTTACCACCTCTTGGTATGATTACATCTATATAATCAGACATATTAGACAAAAGATAATTTACAATATTTCTATTTTTATCTTCAATAAATTGAATACAGTTTTGATCAATATTATTTTTTTTTAAAGATTCTCTGAAAAGATTAGCCAATATCTTGTTTGAATTATAGGCTTCCGAGCCTCCTCTTAATATTCCACAATTACCAGATTTTAAGCATAAAGCAGAAACATCGGCCGTTACATTTGGTCTGCTTTCATAAATTACCCCTATTACACCCATAGAAGTTGTTACTTTTTTTATCCTTAAGCCGCTTGGTCTTTTCCATTCCTCTAAGACTTTATTTAATGGGCTTTTAAATTTAAAAATTTCATTAATAGAACTTCTTATACCTTCTAATCTTTTATCATCTAATACAAGTCTATCTATAAGATGTTTTTTTTTTGCACTTTTTACATCTTTTAGATTTTCTTGAAGAATTTGTTTTTTATTTTTTAGTAAAAGTTGATTATAGTCTAAAAGTACTTTGTTAGTTTTTTTTCCATCTAAATTATTAAGTAAAGTCAAAGCCTTCTTTGCATTTATACCGATTTGCTTTAATTTTTTCATAATATTACAATATCATCCTTGTGTACTATTTCTGATTTACTAGCGTAACCAAGAATATTTTCTATCTGATTACTCTGCAAACCTTTAATTTTATTAATTTCTTCAGAAGTAAAAGAAGATAAAGCTCTCGCAATATCAATATTATTGTTATCTACAATAACTATATTATCACCTTTTTTAAAATTGCCTGCGATCTTAATTATTCCGGCTGGCAATAAACTTTTTCCAGATTTTAAAGCTTTTGATGCACCTAGATCAATATAAATTTTAGCAGACGAAGATAGTGAACTTATTATCCATTTTTTTCTAGCATCTAAATTGGAAATTTTTGGTTTAAACCACGTATATAGTTTTTTACTAATAATTTTTTGTATAGGATTAAAGTTTTTACCGTTTGCAATTAACATATTGCAACCAGCACTCATGCAAATTTTTGCAGCTTCTAACTTTGTAAGCATCCCCCCTGAACCATAGGTGTTAATTGTTTTATCCACTAGAGAAAAAATTTTTTCATTAATAATGTTAACTTCTTTTATTAAAGTTTTTTTATTTGATATCTTTTTATACAATCCATCAACATCAGATAAAATTATAAGTAAATCTGCACCCACTATTTGGGATACTCTTGCAGCTAATCTATCGTTGTCTCCGTATTTAATTTCAGAAGTAGCCGTAGTATCATTTTCATTAACTATAGGTATTGCTTTTAACTTAAAAAGATTTTCAAATGTTCTTCTAGCGTTTAATGCTCTTCTTCTCTGTTCCGTGTCATCTGGTGTTATCAAAATTTGACCAATTTTAATTTTATTTATTTCAAAAAGTTTTTGAAATTCATTAATTAAATGAATTTGACCAACTGAAGCAACTGCTTGACTCATTTCAAGCTTAACTTTTTTATTTTTTATTTTTAGATAACTTTGCCCAAGTGCAATAGAGCCTGAAGAAACAATAACCACTTCTTGATTATTTTTTCTTAATTTTTTAATATCTTGAATCAAACTCAAAAGCCATTTTTTTTTAAAATTACCCCTATCGTTAACAATAGTTGATGAACCTAACTTTATAACTATTTTTTTTGCTTTATTTATTTGCATTTTTTAATAATACTTTTCTTAAATTAATTAAATTTTTGTCTGCTATAACTGAAATTATTTCATATTTTTTTTTAATTTTAGATTTAAAAATTTTTAGTTTTTTTTCTATCTCTTTTTTCTCAAATAAATCAGATTTATTAAACACAATAATCTCCCTCTTTTTAGTTAGAGTTTTATCATATTTAGACAGTTCATTTCTTACTTTGAGATAACATTCAGTAAGTTTATCCTCTGACAAATCAATTAAATGTAGCAGAATTTTACATCTTTCAACATGACGAAGAAATTTATCACCTAGACCAGTACCCTCATGTGCGCCCTCTACCAAGCCAGGTATGTCTGCTAGTGTAACTTCTTTATCGTCGTAATAAGAAACACCAAGATTTGGATCGATAGTAGTGAAAGGATAATTTGCTATCTTAGGTCTTGCACGTGTTACAGCCGCAAGCAAACTAGATTTTCCTGCATTTGGCATACCTATTATACCTACATCTGCAATAACCTTTAATTGTAACCAAATCCAAAATTCCTCTCCTACTTTCCCGTTTGTTTTTTTTGTTGGGGCTCGATTAGTTGAGCTTTTAAATCTAACATTTCCTAAACCATGACTACCACCAGCAGCTACTAAATATTTCTCTTTATTTTTTGTGAAATCATAAATTAATGTATTGTTATCTTCCTCATAAATCTGCGTTCCTACAGGAACTTTAATTATTAAATCTTTTCCACCTGCTCCAGTTCTTTTTCTCTTAGTTCCTATATAGCCATTCTCTGCTCTAAAATGTTGGGCATATCTGAAATCAATTAATGTATTTAAATTTGTTTCTGCTTCAAAAATTATAGAACCACCATTTCCTCCGTCTCCACCATCAGGACCCCCATACTCAACAAACTTTTCACGTCTGAAACTTGCAGAACCAGAACCGCCATTGCCAGCTTTAATATAGATTTTAGCTTGATCTAAAAATTTCATTATAGGTTTTTTAAAATAAACAACTAAAGTTGTATATATGCTTAATTGGGGACAACAGAAACAAAAGTTCTGTTCAATTTAGATTTTTTAAATTTAACTTTGCCTTTCACTAAAGAAAACAAGGTGTGATCTGTGCCCATACCAACATTCTCACCTGGATGGATACGTGTTCCTCTTTGTCTTACTATAATATTTCCTGGTATAACTGCTTGGTCTCCATATTTTTTAACTCCAAGTCTTCTGCCTGCACTATCTCGGCCATTACGTGATGATCCACCAGCTTTTTTTGTTGCCATTTATTTTCCTACTTCTTTAAAGTTTTTTTATCAATTATTTTTTTTTGTTTTTTTGTTTTTTTTGTCTCTATAATTTTCTTTTCTTTTAGTTCAATTGGTTTTGCTTCAGCTATAATCTTTCCATCTTTTGAGAGTATTTTTGTAATTTGAATTTTGGAGTGCCTTTGTCTGTGTCCATTTGTTTTTCTTGAATGTTTTCTTCTTCTTTTGTGAAAAATTAAAACGGTTCTGTCTTTAACATTGTCTAATAATTTAGCTTCGACAATAGCACCAACGACATTTGGATCACCAATTTCGGTAGTTTTATTATCATTTAACAGAAGAACATTTTTAAACTGAATTGTTTTACCAATTTCAGTATCTAATTTTTCTATTTCAATAATTTTACTAGCAGATGCCTTGTATTGTTTTCCACCTGTTTCAAATATAGCAAATGACATAATTTTTCTTTCTTTAAAATTAAAGCAATATAACTTGAACGGACTTCAAGTCAAGGTGATAGAAGTTAAAAAATATCCTTTAAATCACGCAGTTTTTTAAACACCTCTAATTCTGATGAATTTTCCATACCAAGCGATTTTTTAATCGTAGGAATATTACAACGTAGAAAAATATTCATGTTTAGCTCTTCCTCAATGGTTGTGGGAATAGTTGGCTGGTTGGCATCTATTTTAGCTATTATCCATTTCCCCTTTTCTATTAAGTTACTATTATTTACGTCATACTTGATGCAAAAATTTAAATTTTTTTTAGTATATTCATGCCCACAATAAACTCGGGTTTCTATTGGTAATTTTTTAATTAGATTGAGAGAATCTAACATTTCTTGATATGTTCCCTCGAACACTTTTCCACAGCCCAGTGAAAACAAAGTATCACCTGTAAAAATAATTTTTTTACTTTTAGAGTAAAAACAAATATGGCCGCTAGTATGACCAGGTATGAAAAAAATTTTAAATTCTATATTTCCAAATTTAAAATTTTCACCATCAGATAGTTTGATATCTATACCTGGAATTCTTTTTTCATCTTTTTTGGAACCAACAATTCTGGCATTGTATTTTTTTTTTAAATTTAAATTTCCTCCGGTATGATCAAAATGATGGTGAGTATTAAGAATGTAATCAATTTTTTTAAATTTTTTTTCTATAAAATTATTAATAGGTTCAAATTCTGAAGGATCAATTACGGCAACAGTATTTGTTTCTGTGTTGTGAATTATAAAACTGTAATTATCTTCTAGACAGGTTACGATATCTATATTTAACATTTTAACTAATTAAAAAAATACCAACTTCTGAGAGAAGGTTTTTCATTTCTAAATTAATTCGATTTATAGAAGATATTTTTTCATTATTAATACCAATAATTTTATCTATTTTAATTTTTTTTTTATCACAGAATTGATAAAAATCTTTTATAGAACACATATGTAAATTAGGAGTGTTATACCAAGTGCCTGGAAGTGATTTTGTTATAGGCATTTTTCCAAAAAATAATAAGCTAGTTCTGATTTGCCAGTAACCAAAATTTGGTATTGAAATTATTACTTTTTTTCCTATTCTTAATAACTCATTTAAGACATTTTCTGGCTGATAAAATGCCTGCAGTGTTTGGCTCAAGACAACAAAATCAAAAGCTTTATCAGGAAACTGACCAAGTTCGGTTTCTGCATTTCCTTGAATTACAGACAAGCCTTTAGAGATACATTGTTTAACTTTATTTTCTTCAAGTTCTATGCCTCTAGCATCAATATTTTTTTGTTTAATTACAGCTTCTATTAAAGTTCCATCACCACAACCAACATCCAGAATTCTAGATTGAATTGGTAATAAATTTGCAATTATTTTAAATTCATTCTTCATTGTTAAATACTTCAAAATTAGAGTCTAAAAAACCTTTAAGCGTTTCTAAAAATTCTGGTTCATTAACCAGGAAAGAGTCATGTCCTTTATCTGTTTCTATTTCAGCAAAAGCAACGTTTGCACCAGAAGCATTTAAAGCAATTACAATATCTTTACTATTTTTTGTCGGATAAAGCCAATCTGATGAAAAAGATATGACTAAAAATTTAGTTTTATGATTCTGAAATGCTTCAACCAAACCATTATCAAATTGTTTTGATAGATCAAAATAATCCATGGCTCTAGAAATATATAAGTATGAATTTGCATCAAATCTATCTACAAATACATTGCCTTGATGTCTCAAATAACTTTCTATTTGAAAGTCTGCATCAAATGTAAATTCATAATCCTTTTTTTCTTGCAGCTTTCTTCCGAATCTTTCTTGTAAGCCTTTGTCTGACATATAAGTAATATGAGCAGCCATTCTTGCTACCGCTAAACCATTTTTTGGAAT
>MDSY01110348.1_pt1 | contig 13960 bp, 11 predicted proteins | sample 811131 | NCBI WGS metagenome assembly MDSY01 (sample SAMN05326643, study PRJNA326480) | marine metagenome | isolation source: seawater | place: Atlantic Ocean: South West | collected 2010 | reverse complement strand
CCTCCTCGCGGGGGCGCTTCTTGCCGCCGGGGCTGGACTTCATCGTCGCGAGGGGCGTGCACCACGGCTTCGCCTGCATCTCCTTGGCCACGAGCGCCGAGAGCCCCGGCGACACCGTGTAGTGCGAGGCCTCCTTGTACGAGAACTTGCGCGTGCCGTCCGCGTCGGTGTGCTCGTACTCGGAGCTCGACTTGGCCATGCTCGCGATGAGCGAGCCCTTGAGCGCCGAGAGCGTCTTGTTGCAGGCGGCCTTCACGTTCGCGTCGGCGTAGACCACCGCACCGCGCTTGCTGCCGACCATGGCCCCCGGGACTGGCTCCTTGGTGCTCGCGCCGACGTAGAGCACGTGCGTTACGAGCCCGCGGACCAGCTTGCGGTTGTCGCCGTCGGCGTCCTTGAAAGCCTCCTCGTCGCCGACCGCCGCGCGGATGGCGGCGTCCACCGCGGCCTTGGCCGAGTCCACGGTGTAGGCGTCGCCAAAGAGGACCTGCGCGGCGCCCTCCTCCACCTGCGCGGCCTCCTCGGCGGACGCCGGGTCGACGGTGTCGCTCACCAGCGTGCCGTACACCGACTCCATCGTCTCCAGCGTGTCATCGCGGTCGCGCACGGTGCCCGCGACGGTGGCCGCAATCTGCGCGGCCGTCGCGCCGCTAAGCACCAGGCCCGTGCGCACGCGCGGGGCGCGCTGCAGCGCGCGGAGGAAGTGCTTCACCTCGTTGCCGATGCCGACGATCATCATCTCCACGCCGAAGTGGTTCATGTGCGCCGCGACCGCCGCGTTGCGCTCCTCCGCGGAGAGGGGGATGTCGCGCATGACCTTGGCACCGTCCACGACGCGCTCGACGATCTGGTCCTGGCTGGAGGTGTCGGCGCCGTCGGTGAGCACGATGACCTTGGCGGGCGGGTCCACGCGCCGGCCCTCGTGCTCGAAGGTGCCGTTCATGAGCGCGTTGACCGCGTCCACGAGAGACGTCATGCCGCAGGGCTCCGGGTACGCGACCTCGCTCCGGGGGACGTCGGAGACGCAGAAGAGCGCCGAGAGCGCCAGGCGCATCTCGGTCTCGTTGCCGCTCATGGACGAGGAGGTGTCCAGCATGACGACGGCGCCGTCGTCGCTGTGCTCCTCGTTGACCCAGAGGATCTTGAACTGCGAGTTGAACGAAACGACGGCGTTGACGTGGTGGCGGACCGAGAACATCTGTAACGGACGGTATCGATTCGGAAGGGGTTCGGGCGCAGAGGCCGTGGCAGTTGGGTGCTAGAGCGCTAGCACGTGCAGGCAGCGGTTGCACCCACTGGCAACCATGCACCCTTCCCAAATCGAAAGGTTCTCTCTGGACAGCCTCGCCAACGCCACCGACCTCCCCGACCTCCTGGCAGTGGCCTGCGCCCCCAGGCACGGCGGGAGAGACTCGCTGTTTGCGCTGGCGTGCGTCAATCGCGCGTTTCGCGACGCCTGTCGGCCCAGGACGCGCAGCTTTGCGCAAGAAGTCACGCGCAGATTCAGGCTGTGGATGTGGGCCTGTCAGCTGCCGGACGCCACGATGCGAGCGTGGCCCAAGCTGCAGCCTGGGCAGGTCCTCTTCCAGTTTTCGGAGCTGACGGAAGACCGCGACCCCGACTGGGAGGGGGTCTTTGGCGCCGCGTTCGTGTCCCACGGGCCCTGGCACGCACACGGAGAGGGCACCCTGCAGGCCCGCAGCTGGAAGGCCGCCGTCGCGGTGCGCAAGGTTCTGATGCGGCATCGGCAGAGGATGCACGCGGAACTGGGGGGGGAGGGGGCGCTGGACGACGTGATCAAGTGGCCGCCCCTGTCGACCACGAGGGACATCTTGCGCATGCACATGGAGTCGGCCGTGGAGCGCGCGGTGGGCAGTTCCCGCGCCAAGAAGCTGGCCGAGGGGCTGCAGTTGGTGAAAGGGCGCCTCGAGGCTCGCCTCTCCGCCGACTTCTCGCTGAGCGCGGCCCTGATTGCGCACATCGCGCGGAACGCGTGCATGTGCTGCAGCGGCAGCGCGGTTCGCGTCCTGGACTGCCTCGGCTGCCCAATCCGGTGCGAGGGCCCCAGGTCGCTGGAGGTCAACGGGCACGGCGCTCTTTACTGTGGGAAGGACTGCTTCAATGCGCACACCGTGAACCTCCCGGTGGGCATGCTGGGGCAGTCGGCAATCGTGCACCGGGCACAGACCATGGAGCTCAGGCTGCACAAGTGCGCCTCGCTGGACCTTCTCCACGAGAACTACTTCAAGATCCTCGCCGAGTTTGCGGGGCCCGGAGGGCCGGGCATCTGCACGCTCGAGCACGCATACGTGAATGGCTTCTGCGTAAGGCGCCGCACGCTGCTCTTCAGCAACATGCACGCGCCGCGGGAGAGCGCGCTCGAGCACGCGCTCGGGGTGAGGCAGCGCCGCGCCATGCTGCGCGAGCTGGAGCACTGTCTGGCGGAGATGCGCGCGCAGTCGATCCAGGCCGAGGACGCCGCCTGCGCGGCGCATCTGCGCGCGCTCGACAACCGGCTGAAGGACTGCGGCGTCCCGCAGCTCGACGAGCTGCGTCGGACTTTCCCGGACCTCGAGTCGTCGCTGGTCTTTCGCCGCCGTCTCATGCACGCGCGCATGTTCGACGGCTGGCCGCTGGGAAGCCGCCTGGAGCACGCGCTGATGAAGCTGGGGCCGCTCGACGAGCGCATCACCGGCGGCGCCTGCTCGGAGGCCTACAGCTGGTACCTCGGGCTGGTGCGCACGCGAGACTCTAGGCCGCGCGCGCCCCTGTTCTGCGGCAAGCTGAACAAGATGCAGGTCGCGGTCTTCCACTTGTGGCGCGACCTGCTCAAGGCACACACCGGCCTGCGCGCGTTGCCGGGACCGGGGCTCAGCCTCGTCCCCGAGCAGTTTGAGGTGGCGGCGCTGCACGTCTTCGAGCGCATCGGCAGCAGCGACTGGGACCTGGAGCTAAAGTGGAGGCCGCAGGCGCTCGAGGCTCCGGTCACCGGGAACCCGGAACTTCTCAAGAAGCAGGAGCTCGCCTGGGCCATCCGCTGCACAAAGAGCGGGCTCTTGCTGGAAGGCGCCGCCGACACGCTGACGCTGGAACCCGGGTCCGGACTCGCGTGGACGCGCCTCCTGCGCCACGCGTTCAGTGCCATGCCCGACAGCTGGGCCGCGGTCCACTTCCCGGCCTCCGACCTTCCTATCAACACGTGGAAGGCGGCCTGGGACCCCACCGACTTTCCGCACGAGCTGTACGAAGAGCGCGACAGCTACAGCCCGGAGACCACGCGCCACCCCGCGTACCAGGTCCTCGACCACCTCCGCCACGCGGTCTCGCTGTCCGCGATGTTTCCCCTGACGCGCGGGCCGGCGCTGCTGATGCTGTGCGCCCACGCGGAGATCGTGGTGGGGCTCTTGCGCGACCACAAGGCAGCGAACCACAGAGCCCTCACCGACGACGAGTTCTGCGATCTGATCGTCCACCCGCCGGCCGCCTCCCCCGAATTTGCAGAGTGGAAGGCCGAGCACAAAAAGCTGCTCTCCCTCTTGCGCGACCACGGCGCCGGCGACCCGCTCCTCGCCGAGTACTGCCACTCGGACGCCCCGCTGACCAACACGCAGCGCGCGTTCGACGCCTGCGTGGCGTGTGTGCGCACGCTGATGGAGATTGGGGTCCCTCCCTCGCAGATCGGCCGCGGCGGGCGGCACGCACGGCTGCTCGCACTCATGGGACTTGCACAGTAGGTAGCCTGTAACTCGCTAGACCCAGTCCACCCGACCGCACCCCTTCCGAATGCACATGTCGTACCCGTTCCGTAACGATGCTTACCTGACGAAGCTGACCTCCGCCCGCAATCTCAACGGGCGCAAGGTGCTGGCCCTCGAGGAGCTGCCCAACGGCCGCTGGAAGTGCCAGCCGGAGGGCTGGAAGCACACCGCGCCCTTCCTCTGCGTCAAGCCCGAGAACCTCGACCGCCTCCCGGGGCCCGACACCTCGGGCCGCACCGGCGACGCGCTGGAGCGCGAGGGCTTCTACCGCCAGATGCGCGCGCGCTCCGGCGCGCCCGTCTCGCAGCCCGAGCCGCGGTTCCTCACCGACGAGGAGAAGGCCAAGCTCCTCGCGCTCGGCAACCCGAACGAGACGCCTCGCTGCGCATGGAACGAGCTCTCCAAGCGCATCAAGGCAGCGCACGGCGGCGTCTACCCCGACGACTGGCACCGCATGGTCAACCTCGGCGGGCTGTGGCAGCCCGTCACGGACGCCCACGTCGCCGCCGACGAGGCGCAAGTGGAGGCGGCGGCCGCGGCTATCGCCGACAAGTTTGGCATCCGCGACTCCACGTGGGCGCGCGAGCGCACCAACCGCGACCTGCCGCCGGAGCAGCAGGCCCCTCGGAAGGCCGTTCTGGACGTGCACGCGCCGCCCTCCCACCCCGTCAAGCCGGGCACGCCGCTTCCCAAGGCGCTCCAGGACGTGCTCAAGTCGGGTGGCGCGCACGACGTCTTCACCACGGCGCTGCGCTTCTACCAGGCCAAGGTGCTCGGCATGGTCTGCGAGCCGCCCTACAACGGGGCGCCGCTCCTCGGCTTCGAGGCGGAGACCGACAAGGGCGTCGAGGTCGTGGACGGCTTCCTCGTCGCCTACTTCGACGAGGGGACGCAGAAGATGCTGACGCTGCAGCTCGACTCGCTCCTGGACAAGCAGTTCCACTGCATGTCGTCCGCGCTGACCGCAATGATCGAGGCCAAGGACCCGGGGCGCGGCGCGCGCGCGCGCGAGGAGGCGCGCGCCATCGCCGCCTCGATCGAGCGGGCCAAGGCGACCGTGGCGGCGGAGGAGCCGCCGCTCTCGCCGCCCTGCTCCCCGCCCGAGAGCGAGGACGAGGGGGCGGAGGACGTCCACCCGCCGCCCGAGGGCGAGGGCGGGCGGCTGCACAGGATTGGCGAGTCGGAGCACTTCGAGTTCCGCCGGAGCGCGGAGGGCCTTCTCTACGTGGGCGTCAAGCTGAAGGAGACGCCGGACCCGGTCATCCTCAGCACCGTTCCCAGAGCGGTGGTCTCCAGCCTGCTGGAGCAGATTTGGGAGGACGAGCGGCGGGAGGAGGAGGCGGCGTGGGCCCCGCTGCCGCCCTCCTGGGTGCCCGCCGAGCCGGCCGAGCCGGACGCCGTCGAGGAGGTCACCGGCATGCTGGACACGGCGCTCGGGCTCGCGTGCGGCGAGGGGGGGCCATCGGGTGCGTGAGTACTGGTTTCGCGGGGGTGCATAACTAACACGTTTGCATTTAAAAGCGACACAGCATGGAGCTCCCCAGCCTGGCCCGGCTGAGCCTCAAGACCGACGCCCCGCGGCTCGGGGCGACCGAGGATGATGTTTTGGACGCTGTTGCACGGATCAACGACCAGCTGGGGCGCATTTTCGACAGCTCCACGACAGGCACACAGCGGCAGGATGCGGCAGAGGAGGCGGCCTCTAATCTCAAGGAGGTGCTTCGAAAGTGCCTCGTGGTGCACACGGACTCTGCGCAGAAGGGCAAGCGCTCGTCCGATCGAGAGCAGAAGCCGTCGCAGATCTTGGTTGCCGGCGCTGCGAGCGTCGCGTTCGAGGGCTGCCGCGAAGCGACCGGCGGGCAGCAGGGCTTCCTGGCAATCACCACCTTGCTGTCGTACTTCGCAGACGACACGCTGGGGACGAAGCAGGGGACGTTCAACGCCGGCTTCCGGCTCTCCAAGGAGCAGTACCCCCTCTTCGGGCAGGACGTCTTCGTGCGACTCTCGAAAGAGCACCCGGTATTTCATCCGCTCGACTGCGTGGACGCGCAGGACGAGCTGTTCTACACGCTCTACTCCGCCCACATCGGGCTCGGGCCCCGGGTCCTCGCCGCGTGGGCACACAGCACGCGCCGGAAGTTCGTCCCCTACCAGGAGCCGTACTACACCCACATGTACCACCTGGCGAAGTTCATGTTTCAAGGCGCCGCGGCGGCGGCCGGCGTTTTCCACCGGAAGACGCCGGGTGCAAACACAGCTGCAGACCAGCGAACGCGCGCCGCCGCCCGCGCGGTGGCGCACCTGGTCGGCCCCGATTCCTGCGACGACATGGAAAAGGACCTGGAGGCGCAGGCCGCGCTGGACTACCTGCGGAAGCAGCTGGCCAAGACCGACCTGTGCGGCCCCAAGGACTTTACGTTCTTCTCGTACGACGACTCAGATTGCTCGCTCTCCGTAATCATGGAGGCCTACTCGTTCGACGGCGGCACCGCCGTCCGCAATCTGCGAGCGGCGCGGTCCTTCGGGCTGCACATGGGCAAGCTGGCGGGGCGGATCGCGGAGAGCGGCTTCTGGCTGGGCGACCTCAAGATGGGCAACCTCGTGGTGCGCATGCAGGGCGACCAGGTGACGGACGCGCGCGCCATCGACATCGACCCGGGGTTTTCGCTGCTGGCGTTCCGGAACGAGACCGCCAGGACGAACGACGTGGACATGGAGAAGAAGTCCAAGTTCTTCCACGCGCTGGTGCTGCTGTTCGAATACGTGTACATCACGGCGGACCCGGAGATGCTGAAGGAGCGCGTCGTGAGCGGAACCGGCGAGATTGTGCCCACGAAATTGGCAGGGGCGCGCAGCGTGCCCGACGCGAACATCGCCATCGCGGACTACTTCGAGGGGCTGATGGAAGGCATGGGCCTTTCGGTCAAGGAGGGGGCGAAGGCGTTCGAGGCAGCGATCGGGCGCCTCAACCTGTTCGAGCTCCTCCGCTTTTTCTCCACGGCGGACCCGCAGCGGACCACCAGATGGTTCGAAAAAGACCCCTACGGGCACTACTACAAGGAGTACAAGAAGGCGTACTACAAGGCCCACGACCCGACGCGCAAGTACGAGCCCATCCTCTTCCTGGACGACGTCTTCACCTCCGCCCACCAGATGGAGGACGTGGGCACCATCCAGCGCCGCGTTTTGTACCTGTACGAGCGCATATACGAAGCGGCCGGAGGCGACAAACGCCGGAGCCTGTGAGCGCGCTAGAAGACAGTGCTGTAAGCGGAACCCCTTCCAAATTCGCAGAGGCGCCTGCTCAATGGCCAGCTCTGACGCGCCCCCAGAAAAGCGGACGGCGAAGCAGGCCTCGGAGAGCGCGATGGCCGCGCTTCACACGGTGTGCGCGTACGAGGAGACCAGGGAGCTCGTCGAGTTGCGCAAACTCTATAAAAAGGAGGTGTCCATCACCCTTCGTGCGCACCTGGAGAACGTTTTGAACCTGCTGAACCTGAAGAAGATGTTTGCAGGGATGCACCGTTTGCCTGGCTTCCACGACATGGCCCAGCAGAACGAGACCATCTCCGCCACACTGCGCGAATCCGGTATGGAGGACCTGAGCGCAGAGAGGCTCGAAAAGCTGTTGAACGACAAGGCGGCCTTTGATGCCCTCGCGGAGGACGTCGTGAAGAGCCGTATGGAGTAGTAGGTCTGGCAGGGAGCCGCGCGCAGCGTTTAATTATACCGGGGCCGCTGGCCGGCTGGGATACCAAATCGACACACCCCTCCCGCTAAGCCCCCGCTGAAACGGATCGGCCTGTCACGTGCGCCGGGCCTTCACCCCGACGCTGCTCGTAGCCTCCAAGAAGAGGAAGAAGACCGAAATGGAGAGCAGCGACACGATGCGCACCGCACGCAGCGTCTGGCGCTGCCGCACGTTGGAGGCCAGCAGCTGCACCGAGATGGACACCGAGATGCGCTTCGCGATGTCCACCAGCAGCTCGAAGAAGGCCGATAGCCCCGCGGCGCTCTCCTCGCTGTTCGATTTGCTGAACCCGAGCAGCTTGCGCTCCTTCAGCTCAACCCGCAGCATCTTCACGGACTTGGGCAGCGCCGCGAAGACCACCGACAGCGCGATCACCACCGCCACCAGCTCGTCCTCCGAGATTCCCGCGTCGTTGGCCGCGTCCAGCAGCTCCCGCGCGATGCCGAAGGACACCGAGAAGGCCAGGTCGGAGCCGAGCGCCCCGAGCGCGTTGGCCGCGTCGCTCATGGCGCTGCCGAAGGACTGGGAGCCGGGTCAGGTCCTGCTGCAGCACGAGATCGCGGCCGCCAACTGCGAGTCGCACCTGCTGCCCGCCTACCTGCCATGGCAGCACGTGGGCATGGTCGTGAGGCGGCTCCTAGCGGGGCCGCAGGCACTCGAGCGCGCGCGCGCGTGCGGGCCCGCGCGGCGGAGGCGGCACGCACGCGAATCCAGGCTCGCCGAGGTGGAGTGCAAGGGGGGAATATTCGGGACGGCCCTGGGCAACCTGCTCGCCCACGCACGCGCCTCCAAGCACTCGCGCCAGCGCGCCATGCGCGCCCTCCGCGACGCGCTCGTCCCGGTGGGTGCCGCCGTCGGCTCCACCTCCGGCGACGACCGCCCGCACCTCGTGCGCGGGCTCGCCTCGCGCCGCGCGCTGCCCCAGCAGGCCTGCAAGCTGCGGGAGCTGCAGCGCGCGGGGCCCAACGACTCCCGCCACGGCCACCACGCCGTCGCCCTCGGCGCCGCCGCCGCGCTGCTGGTGGCCCACTCCATCATGGCCCTCGACCCCAACGACGCGCCCCTGCTCGGCGCCCAGCTCAGCTGCAAGCTCGAGCGCCTCGTCCTCGTCTTCAACGCCTGGCGCCTCGACGCCGCCGCCGGCGACGAGATGCGCGCCGCCCTGCGCGCCGAGACCCGCGCCCTCGAGCGCGGCCTCGTCGGCCTCGAGGTCGCCCGCGCGCGCAGCCAGCACCTCACCGCCGCCCAGTCCTTCCGCCTGCAGCTGCTCTACTACCGCCGCGCCGCCTGGCCCGCCGGGCTCCACCTCGACGCCCAGTCGCACGAGAGCGTGCTCCACCGCCTGCGCCACACCGACTTCCTCAGCCAGCCCGACGCCCCCTGCACCGGCGTCATGCCCGCCGGCATCCTGCCGCTCAGCGCCATCCCCGACCTCTGCGACTCCGCCTCGGAGACCAGCAGCTGCTCCAGCGCCAGCACTCTGTCCAGCTGCGGGGACTGGGCCACGGGGGAGTAGAGTCGTGACAGTGCTACTTAGTTTTCCACACAAGCGCACAGACACGGTCAACCCCGGTCCCCTAACCCGCCACCGTGGCCAGCACGGCCTGCGCGTTTTTTTCGGCGCTCCGCGTAAACTTCACGCCCTGCCACGCGTCCCCCGAGAGCACCTGAGCCAGCGTGTCTGCCGGGGCGAAGTGCCGCAGAACGCCGCGAAGCTCCTCGCGCGTAATCGCGTTCTCCCTTTCCTGGTCCAGGTGCTCGAACTTCTTAAGCGTGGCTTCCGAACAGGTCAGCAGCCGCTCCACAGTCGGCAGCCGGCGCGCCTTCTTGTTGAGGATGTTCAAGAGCAGCGGCTCCGCCTTCTGGTAAGCGGCCAGGTTCTCTCGCACCAGCTGCTTGTCGAGGAAGTTGTTGAACTCTGGGGACTGCTTGCCGTGTTCTTTGATCATGTGCCCGAGGCGCACGTTTTCCACCAAGACGTCGACCGTGACCATGCAGCGGTCCATGATCTCCAAAACTCGCGCGCCAGTCACAGCACGCGGCGCGGCGCTCGTAATGAAAGCGGCCAGCACGTTGTGGGAGGCCACCCACCGCCCGTGCATCCCGTAGACGACGTTGAAGGCCAGGCCCGCCACCCTCGAGGCGGTCGCAAACATGCTCCGATGCCGCCCGCCAGCCCGCTGCATGCCCCCGAAGCAGTCGCTCCCGATAATGATCAAGATTTTGCTCGTGATGCAGTATGCCACGCAGATCTTCTGCGCCTTTTCCTGTCCGCAAACGCACTTGAAGAAGCTCGGGTTTCTCTTTTCCCTGGGAGTCCGAGCTCGAACCAGCCTTTCCACGTCCCTCCACTCATGGGCCGGCAGCATCCTGCACGCAACGTCCATGTCAGAAAGGTAGAAGTGGTGGGGCGGCGGTGCCTCCTCTGAGATGTCCGCTCTCGAGTGATGGAGGTCGCTGTTCGTCAGCCACATCAGCAGAGAGAGCAGGTGCCAGTTGGTGGCGGTCAGTTGCACGTTCATCTTCATCTGCAAGACGCCGTTGATGCGATTCGGGTTGTTGGCCTGCATCGCATGCTGCACATGAGACCGCGAATAGCACGCGTACTCCGGAAGCATGTCCAGTAGCTCCTCCGTCTTAAAGAAGTGGAAGTACTCCTTGACAGAGTCCAGCTTCTTCACAAAGTCGTCAAATCCGTGGTGCGGGGCGGGGTTCCATGTACCATCAGCGTCGAAGCTTCCGACGCAGCGGCGCATGACGAGCGCGCCCTCCTTGATAAAGTTGGGCCGCTCCACGGACAGTTCCATAAACTCCTTAAACTTCGTTCTCCAGCCAACGGGAACTTGTTCCAACTGCACAGACGGCCCAAACTCTTTGTTCTTCAGCTTCTTGGCCTTCCACACGCCGTTGACCAGCTCGTCCTCAAGGGCCGCCACGTCGTTCGGGTGAATGTCCTTGTACTTGGCGGGCGTAATGTGCACCTCGTTCCACCGCTGCCCCGCGCCGCCGCCCTCGCCGCCGCCTTCGCTGCTGTCGCCGCCCTCGCTCTCCTCCTCGAGCTCATCCTCACCTTCGCTCTCCTCCTTGCGGGCTGTTGATCCAATCTCGGCTTCCGTCTCCTCGCCGCCCTCCTCGCAGTCGGAGTCCACGATCACCGCCGGTCGCTTGCGCTTGGCAGAAGAGCTCGCCACGCCAACCTCCTCGCTGTCAGAGTCCGAAAGCACCACCACCTCCGGCTCGCGTTTCGCAGCGGAGCTCATCTGCGAGTCTCGTGACCGTCGCCGGACAGTATCGATTTGGAAGAGGTGCCCAGCTTAGCGCCCCACGTCCGTGCCATAAGTTCGCAAGAGCAACCCACTGGTAGAACCTCTCTCGAGCACTCTCTTTACGATGTCCGTGCGCACCGAGCCCAAGCAGATCCCCCCCTCCGAGGCCATGGCCGCCGCCATCCAGGAGGCCCAGCCCGCCGACGCGGCCCTCGCGGAGGGCAACAGCTTCGCTGTCAACAGCCCCGAGAACCCGCTTACCCGCAACGTGGTCGTCTCCGTCCGCGCTTCCCTCAACGACCTTTGCCTCCAGAAGACGAAGGGGACGTGGGCCCCCACCTCCGAGGCGCTCAAGTCCATCTGTAAGCCGCAGCCCTTTCCCTGCCACCGCCCCTCGCCTCTTGCTCACCGCCTTTTGTGTCGCGTTTGCAGTCCAGCAGAAGAAGTTCACCAGCCTCGATGGCGCCGCTGAGAGCAAGGGGGACCTCAAAAGCGTGGTGCTCCACGACATGGCCATCACCCACGCCAAGTCGAGCTTCCCGCTCGCGCTCGGCGCCCGCATCACCGGCGTCGACGACCGCACCTTCTCCTCCACGGGAGAGAGCTTCTCCACCGTCATCCTGCCCAACGCCGAGTCCACGGCGGTCAAGAAGCTGCAGGCCGACGACGTCAGCCTTGGTGCGCTGCCTTGCGTGCCTGATACTGAGCCTGGTGGCGTTCCCTGTCAGCAAACTTCCTCTTGAGGAATGCAGCTGCCCTTTCTGGCCGCATGCCCTGCGCCTTTGCACGCCATCGCTCCTCTGCCTTCCGAAGCTTGCTTTCTGTCGCTTTCTCCCTCGTTCCCTCACACATGGCTGGCCCCCCCCTGTTGCGTTTCAGCTTACGAGTTCTCGAAGAAGGTACGCTCAATGACTCACCGCGTTGTTCCTTTGCTCTTTGCCTTCCCTCTGCCAGCTTGCGGAGGCGCTCTGCTTTGAAGGCAGGGTCTTCCCACATTTTCTTGTGTGTGGACGACGCGCCCTCCCTGACGCCTTCCTTGTCCCATCCCACACGCTGTGCCTCCTTGATCTCTCCACTTGCATGCATTGCCGCCAAGCGTTCCCGAATGCCATCCTCCAGCGCCGGGTTCACATCGCCTCCATCTGTGAGGTTGTACCCTCGTGGCGCGCGCGTTCCGAAGAGCGCAATGTAGTGCCGCTCCAGCTCATCCAGCTCGTCCTGCTTGCACTCCCCTCCCACTGCATCCGGCCCTCCCCGAATGACCTCATACTGCATCTTGTCCCATCCGTGCTTTGCAATTGCCGCCGCAATCGCCTTGCACTTCCATGACGCGCCCGAAGCATGCGATTTCATGCGCACATACGGCCACATCGTCTGTCCCACATACGCTTTGCCACTTGGTGAGCGGATGAGATAGATGGTCGCGACTCGCTTGTGCCTGCACCGTTTCTTGGCAGTTCCCGGGCTACACGAGCGACAACCTGTGCACGAAGGGCATCCACGGCGAGCTTTCTGAGCAGCCCCGGCATGCACCCTCCTCGGCACGCGTGCTGCTCTGACCCTCTGGACCACCCCCGCGCTTCGCAGAGGTCTCGCAGCGCCGCTTCGTGCTTGTCGCCGCAGACCATCCCATCGTTTCTGCCATCTCGGTGCGCGCGCCCCCTCTCTGGCACCGCCCTCTGCCCACCCATCCCGCACAGCGCTCACCTGCGTCGCCGCCGCTTGCCTGCGCAGGAGAACGCGGTGCGCTGCTGCCCGAAGCCGACGACTGCACTTTGTCGCCCTGCCCGCCCGCGCCTCCCACTGACGCCCCTGCGCCCGCGTGTTCGTCGTTTGCACGAGTAGGACAAGCTTCAGATGGGCGAGATGTGCGCCGCTGCGCGCCCGCCTCCGCCCCGCCTCCCTCCAGCGTCTCACTTGCATCGTCCCCTGTGCGTTCCGCAGCGCGATGATGCCCGAGGGACTCGTCAAGATCTCCCAGCAGCTCTACGACAGCATCCTGTAAGCCGTCTTCCTCGTCGCTGTCCAGCGCGTGCTGCTGTTCCGCCAGCTTCTGCCTGCGCGCGTGCTGCTCCGCGGCCCACGCCCGCATCTGCGCGTCGCCCATGCTCACCTTGTGCACCCCCCCTGTCTGGCAGCCCACTTGTGAGGACGCAGGTGGAGTCCCAGATCAAGGTTCGGGACTTCTCGAAGGTGTGAAACGGGCCCGGCGCCTCCTAGCGCTGCCGCCCGGGGAATTTGGATTTGGAAGGACTGACGCCGCGCCCCCCCCCCTTCCTTCGGCAGGCCACCGTCGCGCTGCAGCCGGCCGAGTTCGCCTCGTGGAGCGACGCGCGCTCGGAGGTGCGCGCCCAATCTCGCCCGCTCCGCCCCCTCTTCCTGGGTCCCTTCTTTTGCTCACACGCGCCTCCGCGTGTGTTGTACGCAGCTCATGGTCGAGGCCAAGAGGCGCGCTTCCCCCGCCGCCCGCCCCGCGCCCCTGCCGCCCCGCGCTCCTTGCTCCCTTCCCAGCGCGTTCCCCCCCCTTCCCCCAGGCCGCTCAAGGCGCAGCTGCAGGCGGAGCTCTCCCAGACGACCAGCGAGTCGGAGCAGGAGGAGATCCGCGCGGCGTTTGCCTCCCGCGAGAAGGCGCTGGAGCACGACATCGACCACAAGCCGATGGAGTGCAACATCGAGCTGCAGATCGCGTACAACTTCCTCTCGAGCTGAGTTGGCGCCTGGCGCCTGGCGCCTCTGCAGGGGTCGGGCGGGGACGGGAGCGTGCGCGTAAATTGCAGACCGTAGTCATTAGTACGTGTCGTTCCGAACGCAGTAGCGTCTAACTCAATGGCGCTGGCGCTCCAAAACAGCGTTGCCAAGTTGCGCGCCAGGCGCCAGGCCGAGGCCGCGGCCGCGGCGGAGACCGCGGCCCTGGTGAACGCGGCCCTGGTGAACGCGGTGCTGGCGGAGCGGCCGCTGCGCCAGGTGGAGGTCCGGTGCACCTCGACGCCCGTCCACCCGCTGCTGCTGGCCGCGATCGGTCACCCCTGCCCCGAACGGTGCGCCCCTGCGGCCGGGTTGCGCAAAAAAACCACAAGTCGGGTGGCCACTCAATACACGACCCCGCCCCAAAACCCCAAACCGCAAGTTTGCTTTTGGTAGGCGGCGAGGGGATCAGGAAGGGGTCGGGGAGGTCGGGTGGGGGG
>MDSY01121475.1_pt1 | contig 13961 bp, 3 predicted proteins | sample 811131 | NCBI WGS metagenome assembly MDSY01 (sample SAMN05326643, study PRJNA326480) | marine metagenome | isolation source: seawater | place: Atlantic Ocean: South West | collected 2010 | reverse complement strand
GAACCGGAGCCAGAACCAGAACCTGAACCTGAACCTGAACCGGAACCTGAGCCGGAGCCTGAACCTGAACCTGAGCCTGAGCCTGAACCGGAGCCTGAGCCTGAGCCTGAGCCTGAGCCTGAACCGGAGCCTGAGCCTGAACCTGAACCTGAGCCTGAACCAGAACCAGAACCTGAGCCAGAACCAGAACCTGAACCAGAACCAGAACCTGAACCAGAACCAGAACCTGAGCCAGAACCGGAACCAGAGCCGGAACCTGAACCTGCACCTGAACCATCAGAACCGGAATCATTGCAAATAATAACTCATTTGCTTGATCAAACAGCAACGACTATGAATATTAAGAAATGGAATGTAGGAGGCGTAGATTATACAGTTCCAGGACATATGTATATTGAACCAGTTTCTGATGGTTATATTGTTAAATTTGACAATGGTTCAGATATAAAATACTTGGGTGGAAACGAAGCGGTTCCCGGCACAAGATACGATGGAGAAACTGGTGCAGATAATGTGACAAACGATATTAATACTGCTCGTGTATTTACAGTAACGACTTTTGATGGTTTAAATCTTACATATCAAGATCAAATTGATAACTATTCAGGTTACACACATGGAAATTTTTTGATTTGTAACAATACTCAAGTTGGAAGTACACAGAAACTTACACTTGTTATGCACAATTTCGGAGATATTCAGTTATTACAAGCTAGTACTTCATTTAATAGAAACAACGAAGTAAAGAGTTTTATATGGAAGCCTGTTACATTGAAGATTATAGATTATGTTTGGGCTGATTTATTTACAAACTTTACAAATGAAGGAACCAGCGATTGGACTTATCGAACCTGGAGTAATATATCCGGAAATTTTTGGTCTCATGTTGATCCTAATGAAGCAGATAATGATACAAATATAGCCATTTTTAGATCTCCTGAATTATATTTAGATAGTTCTTGGTATCTTAAAGTGGATATGGCTGGTGCAGGCACCAGTAAAGGAACAATTACAAATACACCTAGTTCTCCATGGACACCATATACAAGTGCTAGTTCGGGTGGTTTTTATGGTGTATGTTTAAGAAGAGTAAGCGATAATAAATATATAGGACATTTTACTAGGTCTCCCGCAGGTAATAATTTTGAACAGTATACATTTAATAGTTTATATGATGGAGTTAGTATAGATAGTTCAGAAACATATACTTTTGACTTTGTTGATTTTAGAACAGGTAGTTGGGGATGGTGGATTTTTAAAAACGCTACTCTTTATAATGCAAAAAATGGACCTGGTATAGTGCCTGAACCCGAACCTTTATCTGATCCACCATCTGATGTTTTCCATAAGTTCAATAAGTTCAGAATAAGTAAGATTACAACCGGTAACTCATCTACAGATTATATAACTTTAAGGGAATTTCAAATATTCATAAATAACACAAATATTGCCCCATTATTTACAGGTATTGACACGAATAATCCTAATGCATATGATGGTGTAAGATTACCAAGTAATCTTATTAATAATGTTATTAATGATAATACCGACGGTTTATGGGTATCAAGTCTCATAAGTAGCATGGGCTCTGGTGAAGTTTACGCAACCTTTACAGCAAATACTTATTACAATACAGAAGATTTACAATGTGTAGTATTACATGACCGTAATAGTGGTCACTCCGACAGAATATTAGGAGTGAAAATACAATTAATGAATGATGATTATGTTATATATAGTTACGTTGTAGTTAATAGCCTAAGATTTATTAGATTAGATGGTCCTGCAGTAACTACTATACAAAATCCAACTCCATATGTTATTTCTGGTTGCACGAATAATTGGGATTTTAGAACTGTTAGTTCCGTTGGTGTTACAGATAGTATTGGTGGTATCGATGTAACCTATGAACCAGGTATTTCTTTCTCTAATGCAGGTTCTTCAACTGTAACAGATGGTTTCTATACAAAAATAAAAGATGGTGTCACTAACGGACATGTGGAAACTGGAATGAAAATAGGAAACGGATTTAGTTTTGGTGGTACAAATTTCTCTATAGAATGTTATTTGAATATAACAGAATGGCAAGGTTGGTCAAGATTGTTTAGATGGTTGCACAGTGATGCAGGTTCAAATTATTTTGAAATAGCAAGGACTGGAAATCAAAGTTCGTGGAGTATTCGTTGGAACGGTAATAATGGTGGGGTTTACATAAGTGATTCAATTACTACTGGTCAATGGACGCATTTTGTATTTACAGTTTCAGGTAACTCATTTACTGTATATCAAAATGGATCTCGAACCGGCAGTGGAAGTCCTTATAATCCAGCAATCGTTAGAACTACAAATGATCCAAATGATTTTCCACTATCTGGATATCCAGACACAGGCACTCATTGGGACAGAGGAATTAGTGCTTATTGGCGTTATTTCAGATATTATCATGGAAAAACATTATCAGCATCAGAAGTAACTGATTTATACTATGATAGAGATAATACATTACCACCAGTAACAACGGGAACTCAAATTTATAATGGAGCACCTATGGCAACTATGTTTTTTACACAACCCTTTAATTTTAATAGATTTAGTATAAGGAAAAGTACAACTAATAATTCAGATACAGATTATATAACTTTAAGGGAATTACAAATCTGGATAGATAACACAAATGTTGCACCATTATTTACAACTATTGAAACAAATGACCCGGATGGACATATTAATAGACCACCAAATCATGTTATAAATGAAGTTATTGATGATAGTATAATAGGTTTATGGCATTCGACTGAAATAAGTAATCAATCCACAAATGAAATTTATGCAACTTTTACTGCAAATACTTATTATAACACAACAACTTTACAATGTATAGTGTTACATGATCGTGTTACTGGTCACAACAATAGAATACTTGGAGTAAAAATAGAATTAATGAAGGATGATATTGTTTTATATGAATACACAGTGGTTAATGATAATAGAATCATTAGATTAGACGGTCCAGCAATACTTACAGCACCTAGTAGTATGTTTACTTCTTCAACATCAACAACTCAAATTTATAATGGAAATCCTAAGGAATATATAATATTCTCAGATGTTGAATCTAGAATAATTGAAGTGGTAGCTGAAGAACCATGGACTACTTATTCTGCGAATCAGTATATAGGTGGTGGTAATGGTGGAAGTGGTTGGACAGCTAATTGGGTAAATTTAACAAATGACTGGAGATATGTAAGTATCGGAGAAGGAATACCATATGTAAAGTCTAGTAGTGGCGGTTGGGGAACCTGTTATAGAAAATTACCTATACAAAATTCAGGTATTGTATATTTTGAATACTATGCATATACAAGTAGACACAATATGCAGGGTGTATCAGCATATTTTATATTTATAAACGGTGCAAGGCCCAACGTTAATACTGTTGTATTATGGAATGAATCAGGTAATGTAACACTTAGATACAAAGAAACTGATATACCTGGTACAACATCATCTTTTACTGTAGTTACAAATGATTGGTATACAAATGTTATAGGTTTTGATTTTACAAATTTAACTTTAAATTATTGGTATAATCCCACTTTAAGTACTTTTTATACTCATACACCAAGACCTTCAATGACAGTTAATTCAGATTTAACAAGCTTAACATTTGATATGATTGAAGCACGTTTAATGGGTGGTAATAACAGTAGATCTACAGATTATCTAGGTCCAATGAGAATAGTACGTGTTAATCCGGAATAAAATTTTTAAAACGATTTTTATAAAAATATTATAATAATTTATCATTATAATTATATAATGACAAATTCACAATTTAGTGATTTATCATTTAACAATGCGAATTCAAGTGGTATATCCAGTTATTTATATACTTATGTAACAAGTCCGTTTACAGATGAAAATGGTGATCTTTACCCTCTTTCTCAAAATCCGGATTGGAATCCTTTATTAAATTGGATGAATCAAACAGATTTAGATAGTAAACCTCCTTCTTTGAATGAATTTATATACGATTCTTCTTATTCTTATACACACATTACACCACCTTTTACAAATGAAAATGGTTATTTATATCCAACTCCACAGAATCAAGATTGGGTTTCATTATTGAATTGGGTAAATCAAATAGAACCTTATCAAAAGCCACCAGATCCAGTTTCTTTATATGATTTTGTAGTTGTTGGAGGAGGAGCTTCTGGAATTATGACATCTTATAAAATCGCAACAGAGAACCCAGACAAAACTATTTTATTGTTAGAAAGTAATCCTAACACATTAGATGATTACAAAAATTCTGGTTATGATAATATTTTTCAATGGAGAAATGCTCAACAAGATGATAATTATCAATATGCATTTGTTGGAGAAAATAATGAAACAATTTGGCTAGGAAAAGGATTAGGAGGTGGAACACTGCATTTTGGTTTGCAATATATAGATCAAACAGATTTAATTAATGCTCAATTTCAAGAAGATATTTCTATATATCAAAACATAGCGAATATAACAAATGCACAAAAATACAACTATAACAATACAAATGGCGTTAAAACACCAAATACGGCTTATTATGATCTAAAAGAATCAATAGAGGCATCTTCAAATAATTTAGGCATGAATTTTTATAATAATAAAGTTTATTCGACTGACTTACAAACAAACAACAGATTATTATTAGGAGATCTATTGCAAGATTTATCGAACGTTACTATTTTATATGATCAAAAAATATCAAATATAGAATTTTATGATGATGCTGCAACGAATGTAATTAATTTTAATAATGAAAAGTATTATGGTAAACAATTTATTATGTGCGCCGGAGCGATCCAAACACCGGCTATTTTACAAAGAAGTGGTATAGACTGTGGTAATAAATTATATGATCATGGTGGATTTACGATTACTTATGGTAAATTACAACCACAAGAAACTACTACAACACAACCTTATTCTGGAAACGGTGATTTTCAATTAAATACAACGAATTTAGAAAAAATTAATACACATAGTGGTAGAAATGTTTACTATGTCACCGGAAGTGGTGTGAATTCAAGTGATGTAAATAAGGTCTATGATTTTACAAATTGGGCATCTAGTCATCCTGGTGGTTCTTATGCAATAACAAAATGGTCTACAGATTATAATTTACGATATCCTCATAGTTCATCTAGGTGGAATTCATATAAGTCAAATTTTATTGAAGTTGGAACCTATGAAGGTACCATTAATTACGCAAACTTACCTGAAAATTTAAAATCACAAGCATTATATGATGCTCTTTTTCCAGATGAAACTATCACTACTACAACTTATGTACCAGTTGATTTAGGGTTTGAATCCCAAAATATTGTATCACACGTTCAAACAAGAGATACTAATTTGAATTGGCAGACATATTATTCAATCATACCAGGGTTGGAAAATACGCTAATATTAACTCACGCATTAAGCAATTCCTTAACAGGATTAGGTAGTGTTAAAATTAATTCTAGTGACGATGTAAACCCAGATGTTACAATAAATTACCTAGGAAACAACGAATCTACATATATTGATTATTTGGAAGAAGCATTTACAAAAAATCATCAATTATTAACTCAGCAGGGTTATACATTACTACAACCAGCTTATAGTAATCTTGATACATCCGAAAAGATACGGGCATATATTGTTTCACAAATTAATTCAATATATCATTATCATGGTTCATGTGCTATAGGAGATGTAGTTGACAATAATCAAAAATTATATAATAAAAGCAATGTTTATATTGGTGATATATCTGTATTAAATAAACCTTGGTCGGGGTCTACTAGTGTTGCTGCATTAGCAAGTGGATATAAATGTGCATTAAATTTTACTAATACAACTCCTGAAACAGTAAATAGTTTTTACATATCTAACATGGGTATGGATTTAGATAGTACAACAGGCAGTTTAAATGATCCTTTCAATACAATTAATTTTGCTTTATCTAAAATAACTAATCAAACAAAATTACAATTACGTGAGGGGTCCTATGAGTTTTTAGAAACAGATGTATCAGATCCTATTGAAATTACATCATATAATAATGAAAATGTAGTTTTTGATGGTACTCGTTCAATTGAAGATTTAAAAGATAATTCTAGTGAAGGAAATTGGACACCAGTAAATAGAACAATAGTTACCGATAATAATCAGCAAAAGACTGTTACTCAATACAAAATTAAATTACGTAATGATGTAGAAATATGGCAGTTATTTTATAATAGAGAAGAAGTAATCAATGCACGTTGGCCAAGTGCTCAATGGACAAATGACGAAGTATATGATTTAAATAACTGGGGACATGGTTATTACAATTATTCAGACGTCGAAAATACCGTGAAAGATTATACAAATGGAGAAATAGTTGATATATCACACAATGACGTATGTTTATATTCCTTTATTAAGCAACAAAAACTTATTGATAGTAACTTTACAATTACAGATTCATTAATTAATTTAAATATTGGTTCTTTTAAAAGTTATACAAAAGAAGTTACTAACACAATTGTTGACGATACAAATTCTTACGTAAGGTTGTCATATGATCCAGTCAGTTTATATAAAGAAAAACATCATTATTATTATTTGGAAAACAAATTAGAATATTTAAATAGTCAAAATGAATGGTATTTTGACAATACAAGTAAATATTTATATGTATGGTTGCCTAATAATTCTTTACCAACAACTGAAAATATAAGGGCTAAAGTGCAAAGTTATTCATTAAATTTAAAGAGTGACAATATTACTCTTTCAAAGATAAATTTTTTTAGTACAACATTTAAATCGAGTGGTAAAGATGGAATCATTATAGATAATTGTAATTTTTTATATCCTAGTTGTTATGCTCATATGTTAAAACAAATTAACTATGGTAGTACTTTCAATCCACAACAAAATGAAACATTTATTTCGCAAACATATATGTCTAATTGCAGCAATTGTACAATTAAAAACTCTGTTTTTAAATATACTGATGGTTCGGTATTGGAAGTTGGTGGTACAGGTAATACGTTAAATAATAATTATTTTAGTTATATTGATAAAACTGTTTGTAATTTATCATCTGTCATGACGGCTATTCGTTATAATGGTAGCAATCATACAATTAAATATAATACTATACACAAAACTGCTGCGTCTTCTACTTTGAACCCAGGAAATAATCCTATTATTGAATATAATAATTTATATAATAGTGGCTATTTACAGAGCGATGGTGCTATGATACATTTAATGGTAAATCAACAAGTGAATTCAAAGATACGTTTTAATTGGGTCCACGATACAATCAAGTATGGTATTCGCTTTGATGGGGATGGTGACGGACATGATGGATATATACATCATAATATTGGTTGGAATTGCAATGGCGGTATTATGGCAAAAGGAGGTATATTAGATAGTAATGGAAATAGTGTAGGAGGGCATTATGTATACAATAATACCTTTTTCGATAGTCATGGTAAAAATGATTTGATGATTTTAAATACGCAAGCAGGTAATGATATCAATTATGGATCCCTTGTTCTTAACAATTTGGCTGAAACAATTAGTGGTCATCGTTCAGACGCAGAATCATTTGCTAATCAAATTACCAGTTTAAATAATTTTAGTCCTTCAAATTTAAAAGAATATTTAAAAAATAGTGCATATCACGATTACAGACCAATTAATGATTCTTCTATAGTAAATTCTGGATTAAGTACCCATACAGCTACAGGTTTTAATCCAAGTGGCGTTGATATATTAACAACTGATATTGGTGCTATGCGATTTAGTGATTCAAAATGGAAAGCAGGTATTACTTGGAATAAATCTATATATTCAGATGAAGAATATGTATCTAAGTTTAAATTAAAATTTTATGATGACCCAGAACCCCAACCAGAACCTGAACCTGAACCTGAAATAATACAACAATCAGAACCAGAACCTAGTATTCAAAAAATATTGTGCTTACATGGAGGAGGAGACTCTGTATCTGGGTTTTCCAATCAGACCGGTATGCAAAATATGATATCAGATTTAGACGGTGAATATACATTTGACTTTTTATCTGCAAGTGGAAATGATATGATGAATGCTGTATGGTGGAATGATGCTCCGACGGATGGTAATAATAAAGGTACGACAACCGATGAAAATTGGGCTCAAACAACAATTAATAAAATAAATAATAAAATCAATAGCGACGGTCCTTATCATGCAATTCTCGGTTATTCGCAAGGTGCTGCCGCTTGTATTGTTTGGGATGCATTTAATAGAGAAAGTGCAAGTCCATTATCCATAAGTAAAGTTTTGTTATTTTGTGGTTACTTGCCAGAAAATCATACTGGATTATTAAACGTCATCAATAGAAATTCACCATCAGATACAAGAACTCTTATTTTTATTGGAGATCAAGATACAAATTTTAGAGGACTTGGATTAGAAATCAAAAATAAATTCAATAACTATTTGGAATTAATTGATACCAATGTTGGTCACTATGTTCCTATGAGAACAGACGAAACTTATAGTAGTGTATTGAGCTTTATTAGAGAAAATACTGAAACTTTTATAACACAAGAACTTATTAATCAATATGCGAATTTAAGTATGTCTGAAAAAACTAATATGCAAATATCTGGAACAGTTCAATATATTAATTTAGAAGGAGGATTTTATGGACTTGTTAATGAAAATGGAACAAATTATTTGCCGATAAATATTCAAAATGAACTAGTTAATTATGTTAATCAAAATATACATATAGATGGATATATTCAGAAAGATGCTGTATCTATTTTTATGTGGGGAGAACTATTTTATTCAACAAATATTATAGAACCCGAAGCAGAACCTGAACCAGAACCTCAAACAGACACCTCTGATTATGAAAAATATAGTACTTTCTTTGTTAATAATTATAATTATTTAAGTAGTAATGGCTCTATTCAACAATTAACTATAGACAGTAACAATGTTGAAATGACAAATATGTTGACATCTATAACAGAAGACACCACAAATAATAATTTGGTTTTAACTGGTAATGGTATACCTAATTACATACCAAAAATAATGGGTTTTGATGTAACCGGTGGTTGGAATGAAATTGCAAATGGTAATAATTTTCAAGGTTTAAAATTCAGTGAAGAAGACCAGGGAAGTAGTGGTGCAAATAATCCAGGTGGAATCAGTGCAAGTACAGAAACATTTACAATTCCTCTAACTCCACAAATAGCCTCAACACCTAGTGATACTGCATTAGGAACAGTAGGGGTATCTCTTAATGGAATACCAATATATAATCCATTTGAAGATCAAAATGAATCTTCAGCTTATGGTAGAATATTTTCAGGTTGTTGTGGACATCCACAAAGAGACGGATTTTATCATTATCACAAATATCCAACATGTTTAAAATTATTGAATAATGTTTGGAAATCAGAAAAGGATAAATGTGATGAAATTGATCAATTGATAGAAAATAATGGACATTCTCCATTAATTGGTTTCTGTCTAGACGGTTTTCCAGTGTATGGTCCAGTTGGATATGATGCAAACGGTGAAAGTAAAATAATGAGAAGTAGTTATACTGGAACTGTAAATTCTGCAGGAAATCCGACATATGTTGAAAATAGTGGTGATTTAGATGAATGTAATGGTATTATTGGTGCTACTCCTGAATTTCCAAATGGAATTTTTCATTATCATATGACAATTAAATCAGAAAATAATAATGGAATAAAAGTTAGTAGATATATAAATCCCCATTTTGGATATGATATAAGAAGTACATTACAAAAACATAGTGTTATGCCCGAATCTTGGAGTAATGATGAATCTTATTATACTGCTTTGCAACAAGGGTTTACTATAAATTCAGTTAATATACCAGGTATAAATAATTTTAATACATTTAATATGTTTGTTTCAAATATGGTAATGGAGTTAAATAATTATGGTTATTCAACTATTGCAAATGAATTTGATACAATGGAAATAGCTTATCCATATACTATTGTTAAATACAAGGGTGTTGTTTCATCTTCTATGGGTAGTAATGGTAACTCCGGAAATGCACCTGGAAATGATAATAATTCAGGTCCAGGAGGGAATACAGATTCTGGAAATAGTTCTTATACGAATATATCATCTATCAGTCCTGATTATTTAATAGTTGGAAAAGAAACCAATATAACTGTTACATTATCATCCGGACCTCCACCTGCTCCACCCAGTTCAGTATCTCCAAATGTATTTACTATAGATGATATTTCAGTATCAAACATTAGCAGACCTTCACACACTACAATTAATGGAAAAATAAATATAGGTATTACTAATTCGCTTGGAGATAAAACAATTATTATTCAATTTACTACACCACGTGCAACACTAGAATATAGAGGAACGGTTACTTTTAAAGATTAAAAATAAGATAAATTTATAGTAGATTCAGAAATATTTTCTTATATTTTTAATAATAATTTTAAAAATACTTAATTAAAATTGATTAAAAACATATTCATAAATTATATATAATTATATATAACTTATGTCAACTTTTATGGAAGAACAATCAAACCATGGTGGTTCTAAAAAATCATTTACTTTCATTGATTTATTTTGCGGTATTGGAGGATTTCATGAAGCATTAACACAATTAGGTGGAACTTGCGTTCTTGCCTCTGATATTGATGAAAAATGTAAAAAAATATATGAGAAAAATTATAAAATTAAACCGGAAGGTGATATTAAAGATATTGACATACCCTCTATTCCTAACTTTGATGTACTTTGTGCAGGATTTCCTTGTCAACCGTTCAGTAAGGCCGGTCATCAAAAAGGGTTCGAAGATGATCGTGGTAATTTGTTTTTCAATATTTGTGACATAGTTAAACACCATAAACCAAAATATTTACTACTAGAGAATGTGCGTAATTTATCTACACACGACGATGGAAATACATGGAATGTAATACACAAACATATTTTAGATATGGGTTATTCGACTTATGACATTCCACTTATTTTGAATGTATTGCATTTTAATGTTCCTCAAAATCGAGAACGTGTAATTATTATGTGTAAACGAAACGATTTAGGCCCTCTTCAAGAGTTACCGGAAATTCCAAAAAATCCAAAGTTGACACTGACACGTACATTAAAAGATTTCATTTTTGATAAGGAAAAAGATGAACACGAAAAATATAAAATTACCGGTAAAATGAAAGATGTAGAACAGGTATGGGATAATTTCATTAAATTATTGATCTCTAAAAACATATCCATTCCAAAATTTCCGATTTGGACAGAGTGGTGGGATAAGAATACAAGTGACGACCCGGTATTTTATAGAAAATACAAAAATTGGATAGATAAAAATCAAGCTTTTTATGTGGAGCATAAATCAGTAGTTGGACCTTGGTTAAAAAAATCACGTAAAATAGAAAATTGGGAAGGTGCCGTACGTAAATTTGAATGGCAAGCAGGAGAAGAACGTAGCGATGATGGTATGCATACACTTTTATGGACAGCCCGTGGTTCTGGCATTCGGGCAAAACGTCCTGATTATATTCCTACATTAGTGGCTATGAGCATGATTCCTGTATATGGGCCACAAAGTCGTAAATTAACACCCAAAGAGTTATTACGCATGCAATCTTTTCCAGATACTTTTGAATTTGTAGAAAAAGATATATATAAACAATTAGGAAATGCAGTAAACGTAGACATGATAAAAAAATGTGCAAATTATTTAATGAATGAACATGAACTATTTGATTAAATCTATGGTTATACGTTACAATACATATTTTTACTGTTTTTTATCTCCATTATATTATATGCTTCTTTTACCAAATGAAGTGCTAAGACACATATATTCATTTGATCCAACATACCATCATATTTATAAAACTTGTATTGATGAACTAAAACAAAAATGGAAAAAAGAATACAATGATTACGTTCTTTGGCGAGCTCATTGTTGTTAAATTATAATGTTCTTTAGCAATACTTATTTAATTAACTCAATAATCTTACGTTGTAACTTATGTTTTTCATTTTTATAATTAATTAATAGTTCATTTGATTCTTTTTTATCGTTCTGACTAAATAATACTGCTTTTCCAAAAGGAATTTTACTTGTAATACCATCTTTTGCTTTTGTAATTAACAAATATTCTTCCATATCTTTGTAACTAATTAGTGCCATACCATTCAATTCTAAAAACAGATAATAATCAGCAGGATTTGATAGTGTAGGTGTCGTAAGTTCTTTGAGAGTATTTTTAATTTTATATTGAATATATGCTTTATTATTTCTTTTATTTGTAAATAAACCATGGTCTTCGTATTTTACTTCGATTTTTATATTTTGTTCTGCATCAAATAGATCGTAACCTTCTTGATCTACCCATTTAAATGTACCATTTGAATAAATATCAATAGATTGTTCTATAATATCAGATTTATCAAATCGTGATTTTCGGTCGTTTAATTGTGGTCCCAAACCATTCACTAATCTATAGTATCTGGATATGTTCAAATATTTTAATATTCTATCACTATATTTTTGTGTATCTGTTTTTTCATTTATGGATTCTGTATTTACTGATTCTGGTAAAGTTGTTGTTTCATTTACAGGTTCTGGAAAAACTATTTTTTCATTTTCAACAAAATCGATTATTGCTAGACTGTTTATTTTTTCTGCTTCCGTCATGTTTTACTATTGATTTAATAAAAATTATTAAATCAATTTTTAAATGAATTTTTATATTAATTAAACTAATTTGGTATTACAAATTGATCATTTTCTGGTAAAGTAAAGAAATTTTGTTCAGTATCAGTTGTATAATATTGTTCTCCAGTATGATCCTCCTGATTAGTTAATCCGTTATAGGTGACATCCCATATCGTAGGAGTTCTATTATTAGGATCATTATCATTGCCGGTTGTAAATGTATAACTATGCGGAATATCACTCAATGTAAATTTAACTGAACCATAGTAACTCGAATACCATTTTGTTGATGTATCATTATCAAATGTCTTATCAATAGTTTGATTATAATGTGTAATTTTTAATTGATTAGTTGTTCCATCTGGATTTGTTGTAGTTTTTTCTGTTGATAAAACCGATAATGCATTATTATTTACATCATAAAATGTTATTTCGCTTAGTTGGATACCTCCACCAGTAGTTTCTTTAAAATAAAATAAAACTTCTTTTGATGGATCTGATTCTGTTTCTGTTTCTGTTTCTGGTTCTGGTTCTGGTTCTGTTTCTGGTACTAGTATAGGTTCTGAAGTATCATCTAATGGGAATCTATAATTAACTGGTAAAGTAAAGAGGTTTTTTTCAGTATCAGATGTATAATATTGTTCTCCGGTATGATCTTCTTGAATAATAAATCCATCATAGGTCACATCCCATACCGTAGGAGTTCGATTATTAGGATTATTATCACTACCAGTTGTGAATGTATAACTATATGGAATACCACTTAATATAAATTTTATTGAACCATATGTATTTTTAGAATACCATTTTGTTGATATATTATTATCTATTGCCTCATTAATAGTTTCATTGTAATGCGTAATTTTTAATTGATTAGTTGTTCCATCTGAATTTGTTGTAGGTTTTTCTGTTGATAAAACTGACAATATATTATTATTTACATCATAAAATGTTATTTCGCTTAGTTGGATACCCCAATTAGTAGATTCTTTAAAGTAGAATAAAACTTCATTTGTTGAACCTGAATCTGGATTTGATTCTGGTTCAGTTTCAGGTTCAGGTTCAGGTTCAGGTTCAGGTTCAGGTTCAGGTTCAGGTTCAGGTTCAGGTTCAGGTTCGGGTTCAGGTTCAGGTTCAGGTTCAGGTTCAGGTTCAGGTTCAGGTTCAG
>MDSY01157044.1_pt1 | contig 13967 bp, 5 predicted proteins | sample 811131 | NCBI WGS metagenome assembly MDSY01 (sample SAMN05326643, study PRJNA326480) | marine metagenome | isolation source: seawater | place: Atlantic Ocean: South West | collected 2010 | reverse complement strand
TACAGGAGGAGGATATAATAATCCACCAGTATTTCTTAACCCTATAATTAAATCAGGTCAAGGTGCATTTGCTACTTCAAGTTACGAACCAACAGCAACGGGAATACAACCTACAGGCTCAATATTTTTCTTAGGTAAAAAAGGTACTAGTGATTTATTTGACGCTAATACACCTGGATTCCCTTCTAATCCAAGCGCATTAGCACAAGGACAACCTTTAAGTGATGATTATACAATAGAAATGGAATATACATTCTATACTACTGGTTTACCTAATAGATATCAAGATTCTGGTAAAAGCCAAGTTCGAACTCAAAATGTAGGCCATTTCCAGGCTGTATTATTAAAAGCTACATCACCTACAACGTTTAATACTTTTGATAGACAACCTATAAAAGTTGATAGTGTACAACTAAATATTCAGAAAAATATACAATTTGATTTAGGTAATGCTCAATATAGACCTGTTGGATCATTATCCCAACCCAATGATGACTCTTGGAAAACTCCAGATACTACAGGACCAAAGAAACATGTATTTAATCTTAACTTTCATGGAGGATATTTAGATGACGCTATTAGAACAGTAGAAGGTTATCCTAAAGCAGATTGGATTGCAAATCCAAGAAATAATTCTAATAGTAGTGAAGCGGGTAATAGGAGATATCAATGGACAGTTAAATTATCTAGTAACGGAACTTTACAATCAGGTTTTTGGTATAGATGGAATATGGGAGGATTTATTAGACATTTTACAGGTGGTGCAAGGACTAATGATACTTGGACACAAGATGGAAAATGGGATAGAGGATTTTTCCCACCTGTACCACAAGGTAACCCAGTTAGTAGTTTATCTCAACAAAAATTAAGAGTATATGGTTTAAAAACAGCTACAGCCCAGGAATTTAATTTAGCAAAATCTGATTATTTCTTCTTATCTGGCTCTGGGAGAGTACAAAATAGTAGTGGTTATACACCACCAGTAGCGGAAACAGAAAATGGTAACAGTATTTTACTTATGTCATCCTCAATTTTAAATAATGCTTATGACTCAGGATTTAAAGCAGGAGATTTAAATTACAAAGGTGAAGCTAATCCAATTTTCCCACTTAATAAAGAACCTGATTTTATTACTTTTCCTCCTATCAAAAGTAATTTTAATATAAAATTAGGTGATGAAATAAGATTTCAAAATAATGAAGATTTAGCTTTTACTGTAATTGGACCTAACCCAGGAGCTAATAACATATTACAAAATTTTGAACCAGTACAAACTGGCTCAAATGCTGTTGATTTAAAAAATATGTTAAGAATAGAAGTTAATGGACAAATACCAGCTTCTACTGATGTTAATTTCTTTGTAATTAGAAGATATAAAGATTCTAAAAACTTTGTAATTTTAGACCAACAAAAACCTTATGGTTTGCAAAGAATAGTTTCTCAATCTCAGGTGGGGGATGAAGGAGAATCTACTTTTCTTAAAACTTCTTTAACAAAAGTTGTAAAAGCAACCTCACCTGGAATATTAAGACCTCAATTTGTTGTAGATGGTCTTGCTGTAAAACCAGATAATATTTTTGATAATTTAACAGATAAACAAATTTTAGATTAATATTGATAGAAAAATTTAGTTTAACATATTTATAAACATATAATAATATTTATATAAAAACAATACAATGGGATATTTAAATAATAATATAATTACAGTTGATGCAATTCTAACTAAAAAAGGAAGAGAAACATTAGCTAAAAACGATGGTACTTTCGTAATCTCCCAATTTGCTTTAGCTGATGATGAAATAGATTACACTTTATTTAATCCAAGTCATCCCTCAGGTTCTGCTTATTATGGACAAGCGATTGATGGTATGCCATTATTAGAAGCATTTCCAGATCAGGAACAAATAATGAAATATAAATTAGTTACATTACCTAGGGGAACTGCTAAATTACCAACATTAGATTTAGGTTTTTCAGCAATTACTTTACAACAAGGTGCTCAATTAGCTGTTACACCTCAAACACTAAATTATCTTGGCAATGACCAAATATTTGAAACTAGTGGATATGTAGCAACTATTGCGGATGTTAGAACTATGGCTTCATTTACGGGATTAGGTATTAGCTCAGCTGCTGCTGAGGCACAAAATGCTCAATCTACAACAACAATTGGTACAAATGTATCTTCCACAGTAATTGGAACTCAAATTAACTTAAGAGGTACTACTGTAAATACATTATTTGGAACTAATTCTACTTTACTAACAACATTAACTGTAGTTGGTTTAGATAGTGGTGCTAGAGCAACAGTCCCAGTAACTATAACTAAAACATCTACCTAAAATTTATAATAAATGAGCTTTAAAAGATTAGACCCAGAAGATTTTTTAACAAGTGCACAAGCAGTGTCTCAAACTTGTTGGTCAAATAATGCACCTGTATTAGAAACTTTCTTTACTTCTTCTACTCAGGCTGCTTCCATTTCAGGAAAATATTATTTAAATGTATTTCAAACAGGATCTGATAATGCTAATTCAGTTACTCAATTTAATATTGCTTTTGCAGACAATGCGGGTAGAGGTACTGTATTATATAATTCTCAGGTAAGTAATTATTCTCCAAGTAGAACAATTTATGGTCAATACAGATCATTAATGTTAGAAGATGAAAATGCTACTTTTGATTTTGGTGGTGTTGTATCTGATTATTTTTATGTTATTAGTGTAGAAAGAGCAAGATATAAAGAAAAATTATTTAATGGAAGTTTAGATTTAAGATTAAGTGGTAGTTCAACAACTGCAAACACATTAACCGATTTGAGATTAACTGATAATTCAAATGATGTATCAACTCCATCTTATTTTGGAGTACAACCTTATTACCAAATTATTAGTGGTTCTCAAGGAACGGCATATAATAAAGTTTCAGGTATTAATGGTAATACAACAGGATATACAGCTAACTCTGGTTCTTATGGTTTATTTTTTCCTGATACTGCTACAATTATTTTAAACGGATCAGCTTTAGATTTAGCGGCAAACCAAGGTATAAGCCTAGGTACAGGTTTAGCTGATAATACTGATCAGGATAATCCATTTAAATTATTCCAAGCTATTTCAGGTAGTGCTAATTTTGGATTAAATTGTGAAGAAACCATTACCTCTGATTTCGTTTTTATTAGAGCAAGAAATTCAGAATTTAACTATTCAGAAAATCCATCTTTTGTATCTGGTTCAACTGGTGAAGTATTATATTCATATTTTATTAATAACCCACAAGTTTTCCCTACTACAATAGGTTTATATAATGATGGTAATGATTTATTAGCAGTAGCAAAATTATCTAGACCTATATTAAAAGATTTTACAAAAGAAGCTCTTGTAAGAGTAAAATTAGATTTTTAAGAATGGATGGCTGCGTTCAAACAATTAAATTCACAAGATATAATAATATCTCCTCTGGAGGTAAATAAAAACTTTACATTTAAAGGGGATTCAGAACTTTCTTCCTCAAATGTTGATATAAATAGGTTTTTAGGGAGAAATATTAATTATACAGCCTCTAATAATATAAGTACTGGATTTAATTCTGGTAGTTTAATTTTATCTCAATCTTCTGTTTATGATTCAGTAAAAGAATTATATTATTCAAATTATGTTTCCTCAAGTTTTGGTGATAGTTTAAAAACTTCCAGTGTTATTTTAGGTTCCGAACCTTCTGGAGATGTTCTTGTAGGTCCTAATGATAGTGGAGGAAGATATTTTAATTATTTACAATCAACTTTAACTCAATCTCGTTCTTTTCCTACTAATCCTAATAATTATATTTTAGCATTTTCAATACCTTCTAAATTATACGGAGATTATATTCAACCAAATTCATTTGTATTAAATTTAAATGATGATGGGGCTGATTGGTCTATTAGTGCTGAAATTACAGATGATGGAAATGGAAATTTAATTTCAGGAAGTGTTGTATGTGGACAAATATTTTATCCTCATGGAATTGCCGTATTAACTCAACAAGATTGGGGTGGTGTACTTAGTATTAATGATGCTTATCCTGGTTCTAATATTACTTGTTCATTTTCAAGTTCTTTTACAATTTATGAAACACAATATAAATGTACGATAACAGAAGAAGAATATAATTATTCTTTAAACCCAAGCTTAATTACTGGCAGTTCAACTAGTAGTGTTTATTACGATTACGCTACTGGATCTTATTTTGCTCCTTATATAACCACTGTAGGTTTATATAATGACAATTATGATTTATTGGCTATTGGAAAATTAGCTCAACCTTTACTATCATCTAGAACAACAGATACATCTATTTTAGTGAATATAGATAGGTAGTAATATTTATAATAAAACCAAAATGGCGAAAAAACTATCTAACACAGGAATTGCAGCAAACCAAATTATTTTTTCTGCAAATGTGTCACAATCTGTTGATGCATTTACTGGGGAAGATGCTTATGATATTTCCGTTTCTGGTTCTTTTAATGTTACTGGTTCAACAGCATTATCAAGTAGTAATAACCCTTTAATTGTTAAAGGTGTACAAGAAGCAAACTTAGGAGCAGCTAATATTTTAGTTAATCAAGCTAGTACAGGAATAGTTAACTTTACTTCTTCTGCTCAAATACCTGTTTCAACAATACAAGTAAAAAGCTATGGTGAAAATAGTGTCTCGGGTATTAATTTTCAAGAAGGAGCTTTATTTGCAAGTGGAAGTGATGATGATTTAGAGTTGTATTTTTATAATGGAGATGTAATAAAAAAAGTAACACTAACTTAGATTAATGGCTAAACAATTAAAAAATATATTTGTTACAGGTAGTGATGCTATATCACAAGGGTTTACTATTAATGCTAAACACGTATCACAATCAGTAGAGGCCTTTACAGCCCAAGAGGCTTATGATATTAGTATATCAGGTTCTCAATCAATTACGGGTTCATTACGTCATAAAAGTACAGGCCCAGATGGAACTGTAAAATTAGATTTAAAACTAAATAATGATCCTAGTTTTAAAGTTGTTGTAATTGATACATCAGATGATACTTTATATTATGGTGCTGGAGCAGGTACTTCTGGTAGTTCTGGTACTTCAGGAACTGATGGAACTTCTGGTAGTTCAGGAGCAGCTGGTTCTTCTGGAACAAGTGGTACTGATGGAACAAGTGGTAGTTCTGGTGTTAGTGGTACAAGTGGTACTAGTGGAGCTGCAGGAGCAGATGGAGATAAATATGCTACTACTTCAAGTACAAGTTTTACTTTAGGTTCTAATGGTTCAATAACTGTAGCCACAGGATTAGCCTATACTATAGGCCAAGCAATTGTAATTACTCATGATATTAATAATTTTCAAGTATCATTAGTTACAGGTTATGATTCAAGCAATGGTAATTTAACATTTGGTAATCCAAGTTCAACTACTGGTAGTGGTACCTATACTTCTTGGTCTGTTAACTTACAAGGAGCTGCTGGTGGAGATGGTTCTTCAGGTACTTCTGGTTCAAGTGGTACTAGTGGTTCTTCAGGAACTAGTGGTACAACAGGAACTGATGGTACTAGTGGTTCTTCAGGTGAAGCAGGAGCAGATGGTACTTCAGGAAGTTCTGGTACTTCGGGTACAGATGGAACTTCAGGAAGCTCAGGACAATCTGATACTTATGCAACAACGTCAACTTCAAGTTTAACTTTAGGAAATTCGGGAGCTTTAACAGTTGATACAGGTTTAGCCTATACAATTGGACAAACAGTATTAATAGTACACAACGTAAGTAATTTTCAAGAAGCCCAAGTTACATCATATGATTCAGCTACTGGTGTACTTCAATTTGCATCTCCAACTAATACAGTAGGAAGTGGTACTTATTCTTCTTGGACAGTTAACCTTGCTGGTTCAGCAGGTGGAGATGGTTCTTCTGGTACAAGTGGTAGCTCAGGAACTAGTGGTACAACAGGTACTTCAGGAACTTCAGGTTCATCTGGAGAAAGTGGTACTAGTGGTTCTTCAGGTAATTCTGGTACTAGTGGTACTTCAGGAAGCTCGGGAGCAGATGGAACATCAGGTACATCAGGATCTTCAGGTGCTGATGGTACAGCAGGTTCTTCAGGTACTTCTGGTACAACTGGTACTGATGGTACTTCTGGTTCAAGTGGTTCAAGTGGAACTAGTGGTTCATCAGGTGCAGATGGTACAAGCGGATCTAGTGGTGCAGATGGAACTTCAGGTACTTCAGGAACAGATGGTACTTCAGGAAGTTCAGGTGCTGATGGTACTTCAGGTAGTAGTGGTACTTCAGGTACTTCTGGAACAAGTGGAACTAATGGAACAAGTGGTACTACAGGAACAGATGGAACTTCAGGTTCGAGTGGTTCTAGTGGAGAGGATGGTACTTCAGGAAGTAGTGGTACTTCTGGTTCTTCAGGTACAAGTGGTTTAGATGGAACAAGTGGTTCTTCTGGTACTTCTGGTACAAGTGGTACAAGTGGAACTTCTGGATCATCTGGTACTTCTGGAACAACAGGAACTGATGGAACTTCAGGTACTAGTGGTTCATCTGGTACAAGTGGTATAGATGGAACTTCTGGTTCAAGTGGTGCAGATGGAACAAGTGGAACTTCTGGTACTGATGGAACAAGTGGTTCATCTGGAAGTAGTGGAACTTCAGGAACAAGCGGAACTTCAGGTTCTGATGGAACAAGTGGTTCATCAGGAACAAGTGGAACATCAGGAAGTAGTGGAACTAGTGGTATTGATGGAACTTCGGGTTCATCAGGTACAAGTGGCACTTCGGGTACTTCAGGTTCTTCGGGTACATCAGGTACTGATGGAACTAGTGGTTCAAGTGGTTCAAGTGGTACCTCTGGAAGTTCAGGTACAAGCGGTACTTCAGGAAGTAGTGGAACTTCAGGAACTTCAGGAACAAGTGGTTCTAGTGGAACATCAGGTACTGATGGAACATCAGGTTCTTCAGGTGCTGATGGTTCATTTGGTGGTGCAACATTTGATTTTACTTTTACATCATCTATCGTAGATCAAGATAATGGACAAGGATTTATTAGTTTAAATTCAGGCTCTCAATTTAACGCAACAGCCTCATTTATAGATGATACTGATGATAATGGTACTGATATAACGTCATTTTTACAAACTATTGATGCGTCAACATCAACAATAAAAGGACATGTTAGAATAGCCAATAGAGTTGATGCAACTCAATTTTTAATGTATCAAATCACGGATATTACATTTAATACTGGTTATTCAACATTAGATATAAATAATACAGGTAAATCATCTGATAGCCCATTTACCAACAATGAAGATGTAACAGTTTCATTTGTTGTTACAGGTGATAGAGGTGATGATGGTACTTCAGGTACAAGTGGAACTTCAGGTTCTTCAGGAACAAGTGGAACTTCTGGTACTTCGGGATCTTCTGGTACTAGTGGTTCATCTGGTAGTTCTGGAACTTCAGGTACTTCGGGAACTTCAGGAACCTCAGGTTCAGATGGAACAAGTGGAAGTTCAGGATCTAGTGGTACATCGGGAAGTTCTGGTACTTCAGGTACTTCAGGTACAGATGGTACAAGTGGTTCTTCAGGTTCAAGTGGAACATCTGGTTCTTCAGGATCATCAGGAACATCAGGTTCAGATGGTACATCAGGATCAAGTGGTTCTTCTGGAACATCTGGTTCAGATGGAACTAGTGGTTCTAGTGGAAGTTCAGGTATAGATGGTACAAGTGGTTCTTCCGGTTCTAGTGGTACAAGTGGTACTGATGGAACAAGTGGAACTTCAGGTACTTCAGGTACTAGTGGAACATCGGGAAGCTCAGGAACAAGTGGTAGTTCAGGAACAAGTGGTACATCTGGAACTTCTGGAACTGATGGTACTTCTGGTACTAGTGGTTCTTCAGGTTCATCGGGTACAGATGGTACTTCTGGATCAAGTGGTTCTTCTGGTACAGATGGTACTTCAGGAAGTGCTGGTACTTCAGGTACAGATGGAACTTCAGGTACTAATGGAACAAGTGGTACTGATGGAACAAGTGGAAGTTCGGGATCAAGTGGTACAACTGGTACTTCAGGAACAAGTGGTACTTCAGGTACAAGTGGTTCCTCGGGAACTTCAGGTATAGATGGTACTTCTGGTACTTCTGGTACGGATGGTACTTCTGGAAGTTCAGGTGCTGATGGTACATCAGGAAGTTCTGGTTCAAGTGGTTCAAGTGGTACTTCAGGTTCAAGTGGTACTTCTGGAACAAGTGGAACTGATGGTACTAGTGGTTCAAGTGGTGACTCAGGTACTTCAGGTACTTCAGGTTCATCAGGTACTTCAGGTACAAGTGGTACTTCAGGTACATCTGGTAGTTCTGGTTCTAGTGGAACTAGTGGTAGCTCAGGATCTTCAGGTACGGATGGTACAAGTGGTAGTTCAGGTACTTCAGGACAAGATGGTGGGTTTGGAGGAAACACATTTGATTATACTTTTAATATCAGTACTGTAGTTGGAAATGTATCATCAGGAGATATTGCTTTAAATAATGCAACTCAAAACACAGCAACAACTAGTTCTATTTCTTCATTAGATGATGGAGGTAACGATATATCTTCTACCTTACAAACAATAGACAGTTCGACCTCAGCTGTAAAAGGTCATATGAGAATTGCTAATAAATCTGACGCAACCCAATTTATTACTTTTGCTATTACAGATATAGATTTAGATAACCCTGTTACTCAAGTAAATACAATAAATGTAACAGCTGAAGCTTCAAGTGCGAATTCACCTTTTAGTGATGATGAAGATGTAATTGTTTCTTTTGTAGTAACAGGTAATAAAGGTGATGATGGAACTTCTGGTACAAGTGGTTCTTCAGGTACAAGTGGAAGTTCAGGATCTAGTGGTACATCAGGTAGTGACGGAACTAGTGGTAGTTCAGGTTCTTCTGGATCATCAGGTTCAGATGGTACTTCAGGAAGTAGTGGATCTTCAGGTACTTCAGGTTCAAGTGGAAGTAGTGGTTCTTCAGGTACATCAGGTACTGATGGAACAAGTGGATCTAGTGGTGCTGATGGTACTTCAGGTTCAAGTGGTTCAAGTGGTAGTAGTGGTACTGATGGAACAAGTGGAAGTTCAGGAAGTAGTGGAACATCAGGTAGTTCAGGTACAAGTGGAACATCAGGTTCTGATGGTACAAGTGGTAGCTCTGGTTCAAGTGGTTCTTCTGGTTCTGATGGAACTTCAGGAACAAGTGGTTCATCTGGATCCTCTGGTACAAGTGGAGCAGCAACTATAAATGGTAATGCTAATAATAGAGTTATTACAGGTGATAATTCCGCTGGTGTTTTAAATGCCGAAGGAGGATTTTTATATGATGCAAATGCTTTACAATTAACTGGAAGTCAAGTTAAAATTGATTTTGGTACTAATGGAAGTAATTTAATTAGTGGTTCAAGAGATGGTACAAGAGATAGGATTGATTTAGTATCAGGTACAAGAACTTTATTATCAACAGTTAATCCCGCAGAAGGTGAAACCAGTGTAGGAGAAGTAGTTATTAATGATTATAGTGTTGATACTAATTTTAGAGTTGAATCTGATAATAAGCGTCATGCTTTATTTGTAAAAGGAAGTAATGGTAATGTTGGTATTGGAATAGATTCACCGCAAGCACCTTTACATATTTCTGGATCAGGAGAACTACTAAGGCTCCAAAGTGATTCAAATACAAGTACTCTTAAATTTATAGATAGTCAGCAAACTAGTTTAATAAAAACAGTAAACGGTAAAATAAGTTTAGAAGCTGGTGGTACTAATATTAACTTTGAGGTTGGTGGTTCCGAAAAGATGCGTATTATTAATAGCGGTGTAGGTATAGGTACACCCAATCCAACTTCAAGATTATCTGTCAGTGGTTCAATAGATTTTGCCCCTTCAGGTAGTATATCATTTGTTGAAGATTTATCATTACCTGATGAAGCAACAACTACAATTGCAACAATAGGCGATCAAGGTATATATAAAGGAATTTTTTACGATTATGTCATTAAATATACAGATACAGGAAATCTAAGAGCAGGTACAGTTACAGCGGTTTATTTTAATGAATCAATTCAATTTACTGATGTTTCTACAGTTTCTATAGGTGATTCAAGTCAAGCCACTTTTGATGTTACATATAATGGTGGTGATGGTATACTATTAAAAGTTACTGTTGGGGATATAGGAAGTGAAGTTCAAGTTAAAGGTATACTTAAAGTTGTCTAATAATACTTAACTTACTCATATTTATAACAGAACCCTTTTGGAAAGTGAAAAGAGGATAAATTATGACATTTAATAAATTTGTAACAAGAAAAGGATTTCAATCCTTAGACGACTCCAATGTATCTGGATCCTTAGCAATATCAGGATCCAATCCTCTTTTAATTAATCCAGATGGTCTTCAAACTTTAGGTTCTGAAAATACTACTTTAGTAATTAATACTTCTGGTGTTGTTGGTGTAAGAGAAAATGCTGCATCATCTGGTACTTCTGGTACTTCTGGTACTAGTGGTACTTCAGGTTCTAGTGGTTCATCTGGCTCAAGTGGTTCATCAGGTACAAGTGGATCTGATGGTACTTCGGGTTCTAGTGGAGCAGATGGAACTAGTGGTTCAAGTGGAAGTTCAGGTACTTCTGGTACTTCTGGAACTTCAGGTACATCAGGTACTTCTGGTACAGATGGTACTTCAGGAACAAGTGGTTCATCAGGTTCAAGTGGCTCTTCAGGTAGTGATGGTACTTCTGGTAGTTCAGGTTCTAGTGGAACAAGTGGTTCAAGTGGAACTTCAGGAACAAATGGTACATCAGGTACTTCAGGTACTTCAGGTTCTGATGGTACTAGTGGTTCTTCAGGAGCTTCTGGTACTTCTGGAAGTTCAGGTACTAGTGGTACAAGTGGTACTTCTGGTTCTTCTGGAACAAGTGGAACAGATGGTACAAGTGGAACATCAGGAAGTTCAGGTTCAAGTGGTACTTCAGGACAAGATGGTAATTTTGGAGGTGCTACTTTTAATTATAGTTTTGAAGCCAATACTAATGTTGGGGCAGACCCAGGTAATGGTGATATAAGATTAAATCAATCCAACCAAAATACAGCTACTATTTCTGCTATAAGTCAAACAACAGCTGATGGAGATAGTATTGAATCATTTTTACAAACTATAGATTCCTCAACTTCAGCAGTTAAAGGTCATATGAGAATGGCTGATAAATTTGCTGCTGAAAATTTTATATTATTTGCTATATCAGATTTAACTGACCAAGGTACTTATTGGACTATTAATATATCAGAAGAGGCTTCATCTGCAACTTCACCTTTTAGTGCTGGAGAAGAAATTATTGTTTCTTTTGTAGTAACTGGTGATAAAGGTGATGATGGAACTAGTGGTACTTCTGGTACTTCAGGTACTAGTGGTTCATCAGGTAGTTCTGGTTCTTCTGGTTCTGATGGAACAAGCGGTTCTTCAGGATCTAGTGGTACATCTGGTTCAAGTGGTTCATCAGGTTCAAGTGGAACTTCAGGCTCAGATGGTACTAGTGGTTCTTCAGGAGCTTCAGGTACTTCAGGTTCTTCAGGTACTTCAGGTAGCTCAGGAACAAGTGGTACTTCAGGTACTAGTGGTACAAGTGGTTCAGACGGAACAAGTGGAAGTTCTGGAACAAGTGGAACATCAGGAAGTTCAGGAACTTCAGGTACTTCAGGTACTTCTGGTTCGGATGGAACTAGTGGTAGTTCTGGTTTAAGTGGAACTTCTGGAAGTAGTGGTACTTCTGGAACATCAGGTACTTCAGGTTCTGATGGAACTTCGGGTTCTAGTGGAGCTGATGGAACTTCGGGTTCTAGTGGTTCTAGTGGTAGTAGTGGTTCTGATGGAACTAGTGGTTCTTCCGGATCTAGTGGCTCAAGTGGAACTTCAGGTACTTCAGGTACAAGTGGAACTTCAGGTTCTGATGGAACTTCAGGTTCTAGTGGAGCTGATGGTACTAGTGGTTCTAGTGGTACTAGTGGTACAACAGGTGCTTCAGGTTCTAGTGGTTCATCAGGTACAAGTGGTTCTAGTGGTAATAGTGGAACAAGTGGTTCTTCAGGTTCTTCAGGAAGCTCTGGTTCCAGTGGTTCTTCTGGATCAAGTGGTTCTTCAGGTACTTCCGGTTCAAGTGGAAATACAGGATTAAATCCAGGAATATTATATTTAGTTAATTCTAATACAAATGTAAGTGGAACAAGTGATGAAGAAATAAGATTTGATAATGCTTCCCCCGGTTCAGTTACTGAAATTGGGGTATCAGCAGCTAGTAGAGATGGTCAAGTGGACCAAGTAATTGATAATCCCAATATTTCAAATATAGTAATTGTACCTCAAAGTGGTAGCACAATTACTTTTCTTAGAGCAAGAGTAACAGGACAATCTGGCTCAGATCCAGTTATTTATTCTATTACTGATGTTGAAAGTGAAGGTACAATTAATACAAATAATACTGTTGTTGCAGTACAATTAGGTTATGGTACCTCAGGTTCAAGTGGGACTTCAGGTACATCAGGAACAAGTGGAAGTAATGGTACTAGTGGTTCATCAGGAACAAGTGGTTCATCAGGAACAAGTGGAAATTCAGGTACTTCGGGTACTTCTGGTTCAGACGGAACTAGTGGTTCAAGTGGTTCTTCAGGTACTAGTGGAACTTCAGGTAGTTCTGGAAGTAGTGGAACTTCTGGTTCAAGTGGAACATCTGGAACTTCTGGTACATCAGGTACTTCAGGAACAAGTGGTACTAGTGGTTCATCGGGATCTTCAGGATCGAGTGGTTCTTCAGGAAGTTCAGGTTCAAGTGGTACATCAGGACAAGATGGAAACTTTGGAGGTGCTACATTTGATTATACATTTAATGTTGCAACTAATACAGGAACAAACCCAGGAACAGGAAGAATAAGATTAAATAATTCAACACAACCTTCAGCAACAGTAATGTCAATAAGCCAAACTGATGATGATGGTAATAGTATTGAAACATTTCTACAAACAATAGATAGTTCGACCTCAGCTGTAAAAGGTCATGTAAGATTATCAGATAAAGATGACTCAGGTGATTTCTTATTATTTGCTATATCTGATTTAACAGACCAAGGATCATATTGGACTATTAATATTTCAAATGAAGCATCAGGTGGTAGTGCACTTACTGATAATGAAGATATTATAGCTTCATTTGTTGTAACAGGTGATAAAGGTGATAGTGGTACTTCAGGTACTTCTGGTACAAGTGGTACTTCAGGTACTTCAGGAAGTTCAGGAACTAGCGGTAATTCAGGTTCAAGTGGTTCATCTGGAACTTCTGGTTCTTCAGGAACTAGTGGCACATCGGGAACTTCTGGAACAAATGGTACCTCAGGTTCATCAGGAACAAGTGGTACATCAGGAAGTTCTGGTTCAAGTGGTTCTTCAGGTTCTAGTGGTTCAAGCGGTAGCAGTGGATCATCTGGATCTTCTGGTACTAGCGGTTCTTCAGGTACAAGTGGTACTTCAGGTTCATCGGGTTCAAGTGGTTCAAGTGGTTCTTCTGGATCATCAGGTTCAAGTGGCTCTAGTGGTTCATCAGGTACTTCTGGTTCTTCTGGTAGTTCAGGATCTAGTGGTTCTGCAACAATTTTTAATAATCAAAATAATAGAGTAACCACAGCAACTGGTACAGCAGGTCAATTAAATGCTGAATCAAATTTAACTTTTGATTCTGGAGGTACTGCAGATGATAACTTAATGCAAATAAATGCTAGAGTTAATATATCCGCTTCCAAATCGGGTTCTTTAACTTTAGAAGGTTCAGGTTCAACTTTATTCGATGTTCAAGGTTCACAAGGACAATTATTTTCTGTTACTGATGATTTATTACAAACTGTTTT
>MDSY01013113.1_pt1 | contig 13967 bp, 12 predicted proteins | sample 811131 | NCBI WGS metagenome assembly MDSY01 (sample SAMN05326643, study PRJNA326480) | marine metagenome | isolation source: seawater | place: Atlantic Ocean: South West | collected 2010 | reverse complement strand
TGGAGGGTCTCTTCTTAGGGGGCTCTTCATCGAAAAGCTCTCTAACCAAAAAGCTCTCTAACCAAAAAGCTCTCTAACCAAAAGCTCTCTACTGACTGACCGAGAATCGCCAGTCATTGATCAATTGATTTTCTACCTCTTCAAGGGCTGGGTAATCCCCCCAGACAACTCTCTCGACACAGACTAAATGCGCTCCCAGCGGTGAACTAATCGGCCCATACCAGCAGGGTAGGCTTTGGCCATCTGCATTCTTCTGCTCCATGGCCATTAAATGATCGACAAAGTTCTGACCGTAGACAGCCTCCAACTCTAGTGATGATATGGCAGCATATTGATCTCTGCGATCTCCCACTGGAGTTTGCTCGGCATTGAGCGCCTGTTCGGCCATTTGGAAAACCTGACCACCGTGTTTGGCGGTGGCGAAGCTGATCACCTCGAACCAAAATTTTGATGGGTTGCGATAGCGCGGTTTACTGAGCTGATAAAACACCTCCAGCTCTGCTGCACTGGGCAGTTGCTGGGTGGTCACATTTTTGGTGAGACCCGCCAACTTTGCCTGCATCGCCGATCTGTCCGTGGTGCTGTCGATATCGGCGCCAATACCCGGTGCTTCAACTATGGAGTCACCAAACAGCTGGTTATTGATAAGCTGCTGCAGAGCCTCGCTGTCGGTATTGGTCAATGCATCTATGGCCAGTGAGGGATCTGTCACCTCAGCAGGTTTAGTGAGCCAATAGGCGCCGGCACTGAGGGCTAGAGCAATACTCAGCAGCAAAATAAACGGTTTAGATTGGGTTGTGGGTGTTTTAGTCACGGCTTTATCACTGTTTAAAAATCTTTATCCAATCACCGGCACTGGGCTCGCCGCTGGGGTAGTGGCCGTTGATTATACGCAGGTCATTGACCTCGGATGGGCTCAGTTTTAGGGCTTTGCCAAGCTTTTCGAAGGTGGTGACACCGGTGGCTTTGACATAGTGAATAGTCTTGGGCTTTTGACCCTCAATCTCGCGCCGGGAAATCGGCCTAAAGGTGGCGATGGACTGGGTAAATAGTTTGTCGGCCTCGGGGAACTGTTCCGCTCCGCCTACTTCGCCGGTAAATACATAGGCATTGCGCTTGTAATAGATCACCGCTATTCGACTGTCGGGTTTATCACCGCTGCCGGGCAATACGCCGCTAAAACCCTTTAAACCGGCCGGGGCGATGGCACTGCCTTGATCCAGCTTTGAGACCTTGAGATAGTTATAGAGATATTCTTCCGGGGTCTGGCTGGTGCGGGCAATGGGAGTCATGGCTAATCGAGCATCTCCGGTTTCGAGTTTGCTGACTGGTCTATCGGCTTGCTTACCGGCTTGTTTGTCGGTTGAAGTACTGTCTGAAGCACTCGCCGGACTGTCTTTCGATGCACCATCCTCTGTCTCGGCTTTAATGGGGGCACTCACAGAGGTTCCTAGAGAACTCCGCGCACTGCTGTTATTGGTCTGTTTCCAACCCTTGGGATAATCAAAACGCACACGCAGGGTCATATCCGAATAGCGCTCTGGCTTACTCTCTTTGGCGAGAAAGTTCTCACCCCAAATTAAGCCTTCGGTGAGCTGGCGATAGGTTGCTGCGCCATCGCCACGGGACTGTTTGGCCTGAAATGACTGGGCTTTAGTGACCACGGTTCGCAGTCGCGAGTCATTGCGCGGGTGGCTGGAAAAAATACCGTGATAGGTCTGCTTGCTGGCCCCTTTGGCCTTGGCGCGATCTTTTTGCAGCAGTTCATAGTCTTTCATCATCGACAGCATGGCGATCATTTCGCTGGGGGCATAACCCAGTTTGGCCATATATTCTGCGCCGGCTTCATCGGCTTCCAGTTCATTGCGCCGGCCGTAACCGCGAATCAGTGAGTTGGCATAGGCCATACCCGCTTCATAGACTTCGCCGCTGCCGGAGAGCACCGCAGCGATGGTGGAGAGAATCTGCGCACCGGTGGCTTTGCCTTCCTGACCGGTGACATGCTTGCGGGTGATATGCCCCACCTCATGGGCCAGCACCGATACGAGCTGGGCCTCATTGCGGACATAGTTGAGTAGCCCGCGATTGACATAGATATAGTTATCTCGAGTGGCAAAGGCATTTAAATCTGGTGAGTCGAGGAGGGTGAAGGTAAATTTTTCGCCAGCCATTTCCGACTGGGCGACTACCTCTTCCCCAAGCTTTCTAATATAGCTGTCCAGTACTGGATCATCGTAGATCGGGGTGCCTTGCAGGACTTCTTTGTAGATATCTTTGCCAGTAGTTTTTGCTGCGGCCTGGCCCGGCACCAGCAGCACTATCACCAGCGTCAGCAGGGAAAGGGGCAGGTACTTGTTGATGGCTACTCTGATCATCCTAATCTTATCCTTTGCGCTCTCGGCTCTTATCTTTTGATGTTTGATTCTCAGTTCTTAATTCTTAGCTCTTAATCTTGAGCTCTTAATCTTGAGCTCTTAATCTTGAGCTCTCAAGAACCTTATTGCGTCTCACTCAATGTGAAAAATTGTTTTAGCTGGGTGCCAAGACTGGCACAGGCATCATTTTTTACTGGAGTGAGCAGCGGTATGGGGGCTACTACACCAAGCAAATAGGAGGTGCCGGTGGAGTCCACCCGCAATCGGCCCTTCTCAGTGAGATTGCTGAGATCCCAGACAATGGCTTCATAGATCGAACTCTTCTCCCACTGAGCAAAACCAAAACATCCGCCACCACCGGGTCCGATGGCACAGCTAATCGAACCCCCTTTGTCGTGGGTCTCGGTGGAGCCGTCGAGCCACACCAGATAGCGGATGCCGTTGCGATCGATCTGCTGTTTGATGGCCGGGTCCTGCATTAGTCGGGTTAAACGCTTGAGTCCCTTGGGTGCGGTGCGCGGTTCGAACCAGGGGTAAATGGCATCGACAAACTGCTGCTCGGGAAATATGTCGATATCTGCACCTTTCATTTTTTTGGCAACACAGTCAATAAATTCACGATCTGTATCGTAGTGTCCGGCATCTCGGCGACCGAGAATAACCACTGACTGTTCGCTATCAATGTCCATTATCTGGTTGTTGGGGCGGTACTCGTCGATAGTGGTGGTTGCGCCACAGCCGGCGAGCAGGGTGGTGAAACAGAGTGCTAATAATTTATTCACTGTTACTGCTCCTCATCGAGTAGCTGTTCTCTAACTAACCAGTTGTAGACACTGGGTATGCGATAGAAGTCGAGCATCAGCTTGGCACCGGCATCGCGGAGGGCGATTACCGCTGCCTCTTCAATGGCATTGGACTTGGAGAGCATAAACGAGTCCGGTGTTTTTCCGTAGGCTGGCATAAACCAACTGTCTACCTGATCGCCGCTGGCGGTCTGTATATCGAGATTGTATTTAATCCATACTTCATAGACATTGAGATAGGTGTCTGAGGGAGTCGACACCTGAACTTCCTGAACCGATGGCGTGATCACCAGGGCATTTTCGAGGGTCACATCTGTTGCTGCAGAGACAAACTCTACGTCCCGAAACAGTCCCTTAAAGGCATTGCTAAGCAGCTCGGTCTGGGCACTGCCAAGATCGATACTGGTTCTGCTATTGGGTGCTGCTACATAGGCTTTAAAGTCATCACTGAAGACAATCGCGGCTTTCACCGCTTTGGGTTTTGATACCACTGTGGGGAATGGCGAGTCAATCTGCACCTGCGCCGAGGAACTGCAGCCGCTGATAACAACCACTGCTAGTAGCATCGAGAAAAGTTTTATTTTAGTTGTTGGCATATTTTATCTCTCTTTATTCTTTTGCCCTCAATGGTCTCAGCCTTCTAATTAAGGCTATTTAAGCCAATAAAGGTTCCCCCATTGTTGTAACTTAGTTCGCGCATCAGTGCGGCAAACTTTATCGCCGATGCGCTGGGTGCGCCCCCGCGTCCAAAGTGCACAGGAAAGCCAATGGCGTGAATACGCACTAATCGGTCAGTCCCGAGATGGGCGCGGTTGAGTTTATCCACGGCTCTGACCACATTTCTAATGGTGCGGCCCTGAAAGTCATCACCTAAAGTGTAGATACTGATTTTACGGTCACGCTTATAAAAGGTTTGAATAGCAGCGTTAATTCCCTCCTCCGGGCTGGAATTACTGAATGGCGCCCAGTTGCCGAGGGTGGTAATAATCTCATCGCGCATCTTCGGACTGTCGGGAATCCAGCGCTCGCGATAGGCCGAGAACATATACTGACCCATGTCGTTAAGCACCTGAATACCTTTGACATCGGGATAGATATCGAGAATATTAATCATCTCTTTTTTGACCTTTTCCCAGGCTGCAACCTGCATGCTGCCGGAAGTGTCGATAACAAAAATAATATAATCGCTGTCCACGGGAATTCCACCGATTAGATTGTTCTGCTGTTTAAACTCTGGGCCTACTAGGCGCTCCATCTCTTCGGTAAGAATCTGCATTACCAGTTGTAACTGCTCGGTCTCCCGCGCCTGAGACAGTGAGATAGTCAGGGCCTGTTTATCGACACTGGCCAGTTTGGCCTTGAGCCGTGCAACCCGTTCAGTGAGTTCCGAGAGCTGCTCTTTTCGCGACTTAAGCTGATCGTTGAGCACCACGGATTCACCGCGCACATCAAACAGCTGCTGTTGGAATTCTTTAACGGTGCCACGTAGCGCTTCTTCTGCTTCCTCAAGCGCCCCGGGATCCCCTACCCGGGCGATAACCAGCAACAGCACGATGGCACCAAAGCCACAGCTAATCACGTCGAGAAACGAAATGCTGGCTTCCTGGAGTTCCCGGCGCTGGCGTTTCATGGCCAATCTCTCGAGGGGGCGATAAAGGCCCCCTGACTGTTGACGCCAAGTTGCCAGAACAGGGCCGCCGCCTCGGGATCCCCCTCCATTGGAAAGAGAATAGTATTTACTGGCATGCCGCCAGGCAGATCGGCCAGTGCTTTGGCAAAAAAGCTCCGCCGCTGTTGACCGCTGACCATATATTTTTTCGGTGGCGCTTGCCCCTGAGTCGGCAGGCCATCGGTGAGGATAAACATATTGTCCGGCAGGTCTTCGAAATCATTGATCGAGTTGATGGCGTTGATCAGACTGGTGCCGTTGCCCGGAGAGTATTGGCGAATGCCTTCCACCACCTGTTCCAGTACTAGAGAGTCGGCGGCATCCAGCCACTCGCCTTCAGTACCCAACAGTGCTGGCTGGGTCTCGGTATTAAAGATATACAACTGAAAGCGGCTGCTGGGTGGCAGCTGTGCCAAGAGCCACTCCACGGTACGCAGTGTCCACTGCCATTTTGGCGATTGTTTTTTGTCTTCGTCACTCATATTTCTCCGTCGCAGGGCGTTGACCACGGTGTCTGCGAGCATGCTTGCGGAGCCATCCACCAGAATAATCACCCGCTCACCACCGAGCTTTAGCCCCGTCAGATACTGCCGGTTGCCGTCTCCGAGAAACTCTCGCACCTTGTCGCCAAAGTCCAGCTCCTCCATCTCTGCGGTTTGTTCTTCGAGCTGTTCCACTTGGCGACGCAGTTTGGCGATATTGTCTTTGGGGTCCGATTGAATGCTGCGCTCGATCTCCTCGAGATCAGTGAGTACTCGATCAGATGCTCCCTGAGCTTTGAGCAATTCTCGCTGCAGTTGCTCGAGGCTATTGAGCAGCTCGGTTTTAGATTCTTCGGCTTGGCGAATATCCTCCTGTAACATTTCGACTTCGGAGGCGAGCCGGGGATCCGGGGTGACGATCTCGGTGGCATTGTGGCGCAAAATAAGAAATAACAGGGTCACCGCACCAAAGCCGCAGGCCATGATGTCCAAAAAGGACAGGCTAAAGGCTATATTGCGGCGTTTTTTAGCCATTGCAAACCTCGATTAATTCAAAGCGATAGGCATTGATAAACAGCTCCATTCCGCAGAGGGCTATATGGGGTAGCTCCAACGTGGCCTGGGCACTGCTGTGCAATGCTTTGATATTTTCGCCGTCGAGGGCCAGCACCACGGTGGCGTTGTCGTCGTGCTTTTCCAATACCTGCACACGGCCATCGGCGATGGTGACACTGAGGACTGTGGTCAGTGGCCAGGCCTGTCCTTCGTAGAGCAGGTGAGTTGCGGTGCCCTGAGGTCTGATCTCCAAGGCTGCTTGATCTGATTTTTTGGGCAGTTCTTCAATTGAGGTGATGCGGTGCAGGTTGTCGGTTTTGCCGTGCAACCCATAGGCAAATTTAAAGCAGTTATCGACTCCTTGGTTAGCTTTGAATTGCCGGCTGGAGTGGAACTCGTCGGTTAGTATCGAGATCATCCGTGCATTTTTCGAGAAGCTCACATCATCGTCAGCATGTTGTCGCAGTAAGGATGTGAGTTTGTTGAGCTTGCCGGCGAGCAGCTCAATCACTTCTGATTTATACAGCATTACCGGCAGATCGCCCCGTGGCGAGGGAATCACCATGCCGTATTCCGACTGTGATTCGAAGCGGTTTATCCAATCTGGTAGCTGGTCATAAATAGCCTGTTCACCAAGGCAGACATCCATAGGGTCAAAACGAAAATTCTTCACCAATTTTTCGCGAATATGTTTCGCCAACAGTGAGTAGATATCCATTGCACCCAGTTCCGGCAGCACTTGCTGTGCCGTCACTTCTACACTGTTGTTGTAGTAGGTGATCTGACTAACCACCGACTGGAAGAGGTGCAGATCTATATGCAATGTGGTCTTTTTCTTGTCGCTGGAACCCTGAACCAGAGTGCCCACATAGATGCAGTCAGCGAGGCTGCTGTCGACAAAACCAACCACTTCTACTGGAATGGCACCGAGCAGCCCCAGTATCAGCGACAGCTGTTCGTCATCGAAACAGGCGGCAACGCTGACCACTACCTGGTCTGGGGAGCCGGCACTGCTGAAGAGCGTTTTCAGTTGCGCAAAGGCAATGTCGGCATGGTGACGGGCCCAGGGCAGGTCGCCGGATAATTCGGTCTGGTTGAGGTTGCGCCAGTACTGACGATAGACATTTTGCGGTTGCAGCCAGGCCTGTGTGCGAGCCTCTATGCCGGTGATAATGCCCTCGCCAGTGTGCAGGGCAAAGCCGGGCTCAGAAAACACCTCTCCAGCTTGATTTTTAATCAGCAGATCTTGATCGTTTAGTTCGAGAACAGCTAAGGACATAGTTTATTTGGCCTTGAGAAAACGCAGCAAATTATTCTCACAGTAGGCGTGAGAGTCGAGCACCAGCCGCTCTTGAATAAGCTGCAATTGATGCATAAAAAACATCACCACCATGCTGATTAACAGAGCGATAAAAGTTGAGTTAAAGGCCACACCGAGGCTGCTAGTGACGCCGGCAATATTGCCTTGCATAGCTTCGTGGGCCTGACCCAGTGCAGCACCGATGCCGCGTACCGTGCCGATAAAGCCGATCGATGGTATTGCCCAGGTGATATAGCGAACCATCGACAGCTCTGAATCCAAGCGATCGTTTTCATTGTTGCAGACGACATTGACCGCATCGGTGGCGGACTGCACGCTGTCGGTGACCTGGAAGCGTGTCAGCGCGGTTTGCAGGGCGCGGGGGAGCAACAGGGAGCGCTGGCTGTCTGCCAGTGACTGCAGGGGTCGAGCTAGTTGACTGGCGTCCTCCGGCAGCACCCTCGAGCCTTCCCCAATACTAATCAGCCCACTTGAGAACATTTTTTGCTCACGCATGGCATCGCGGGTTTTGTAGCCCATAATCGCCAGCGCCCAAATCATCAGAATAAAACAGGACTCCTGCTCAAGATCTTTGATGACAATAAAAAATGATCGCGGCACCTCGTAATCTTCCCCTGCGGCGGCCATCTCAGCATGTTGACGAATAGTGCTCTCGGCATTTGGCCGCACCACTGTGACAAAAATCGCGTGCACGACAATAATTGCCATTAGCAGGGCGACTAGTTGAAAAAACATTTCATTGGTATGGCTTTTCATTAATGACTCCTGTTATTGCAGCCTTCTGAGGGCTGCTTGATGATCAGTTGGATCTAAATATCCGATGGTAGCGGTACTGGGAAATCTTCAGAGATCTCCTCGCTGGGTTTAAAATCTCCGGCGGGTTGCTGTTTTGTCTCTGTGGATGGTTGGTTCTCCTGTAACTCTTCTTGCATCGGCTCTGATTTAGGGGCCTCTGGTGCAGGAGCTTGTTGAGTCTCAGATTCCAATTGCTCAGTGTTATCCTGTGACCAGAGCACTGAAGAGCCAAGCATAGTGGCAGCAAGTCCGGCAGTGCATAAAAAACCGACAATCTTATTCATAGAATGACTCTTGTTTGATCTACCATCGTTTTTGCTCACTCGGTGATACGTCTATGAGAGGATCCACCTTTATTTCGCGGCTATAGGCCCTAGCCTCGGGGCCTCCAACTAAAGGCTGCAGGCTAAAGCGCGCCGCCGGGTTTATCCACATAGCGGGCTATTCTAAAGCCTAAATCAATCCGCCCGTCAGTGCCAGAATCCCGGTAGCTAAGGCGCAGTTCGGTGCGCGAGGCCAGAGCCCAGCTAGCACCGCGAATCACATGTTTATTACCCTGCTCAGGCCCTCGAGGATCCAATTCGGGTTCACTGCGGTTGGGGCGTATATCAAAGTAATCATTTACCCACTCGGCGACATTGCCACTCATATCCTGAAGCCCTTTGCTGTTGGCGGCGAAACTGCCAACCACCGCGGATACCGGATATTGATCGTTGTAGTTGGGCAGAGTGAAACTGAGAAAATTACGGGCACTCTGATCGGCATAATTGCCACTCAGCTGGATTGGCGGATAGAGCTCGTTGGCCCAGGGGAATATATGGCTGGTGGATTGCCGGTCTATTCTTGCGGCCCAGGCCCACTCTGCTTCGGTGGGCAGACGATAGCCATGAGCATCCCAGTTGGCACCGGTGATGCGGGCATCTTCGACAATATAAAAGGCTGGCAGTCCCTCCTTGCGGCTCAACCAGTTGCAGAACAGCGCGGCGTCCTCCCAGCTCACTTTGGCCACCGGTTGACCGGCCATATCGAGGGTTTGACCCTTGACCGCGGCGGAACTGTGCTGATCCTTCCAGCGTTTAAATTGGCTGTTGGTGGTCTCATGGATGGCCAGATAGAAGGGTCGCTCTAGGCGCACGGAACGCTCCGCTTCATTGGCGCGCCTGCCGGGCTGGCGCCGCGGTGCACCGAGCATAAACTGCTCATTGGGTTGAAAGAGTTTTAGCTTGCCACCCACGGATGTCTTGATCATCGGGGGTCGCGAAGCCCAGTAGGCCTGCTGAAGAGTCAGTAAGTTGACGCTTAGCGCCTGCTGATGGCCGGGTCTCGGGGTGACGGTCATGGACTTGGTCTCATAGCCTCTCTTTTCAACGCTAATACTGTGGGGCTTGGCATTTAGGGAGAGAGTCTGGCTGCCACTGCCGCGGCGTTTGCCATCCACTAAAATCACCGCGTCTGGAGGACTGATATTGAGTCGCACTGTGCCAATATTGGGAATGAGATTTAGGCTTACCTGAATCTGTTGCTCCGGTTTGACGCTGACCGTTTGCTGGGCATTTAAATAGCCCTCGAGAAATAATTCAATCTGGTGTTTCTCAAAGGGGGCTATGGCCACATCCAGAGGGGTAGTGCCCTTAAACTGTTTGTCGATGGTGATACTGGCCCCCAAGGGTGAGCTGCTAATTGCCAGAGTACCGTCGGCGACGATCATCTCTATCAGGGGGTGGTCGGCTCTGCTGCCAGCTTTTACGCTGACCTGTTTGCTCAGGGTTTTAAACCCGGGAGCCTTTAGGGTGAGCTGGCTGCCGGTCTCGAGCACCTCGGCGCTCAGTGGCGTCTGGCCCACAAGGCGCTGATCGATAAATAATTCAGCACCCTCGGGCAGGGTGCTAAATGCCATCTGCCCCCAGGCCGGCTGCAGGGCGATATCCATAGCCTGGGTTTTGCCCAGCCCTTCAATTTCCACTTCTTGCTCGAGGGTGAAATAGCGGTACTTAGAGAATTCCAGTTTGTGGGCGCCGCGGTTAATTTCACTGATGGTGCCTGGCACTGTGCCAGCATCCTGATCGTCAACTGAGAGTTGGATATCATCGAGGTTCGAACGCACTAACAGGTTCCCCGGCAAGGGCTGCAGTGACACATCAATCTCTTGGGTAGCCTCACCACTCACTTCGATGGTTCTGCGCAGCGGGTAGTAGCCGGGCGCTTTGGCCGTCAATGGGTGCTCGCCTTTAAGCAGCAGATAATTGTCGCCGATATGAAAGGCAAAACTGCCGAGATCCACTTCGGCATTGGCCGGGTCGAGACGAAAAATAATGGCTCGAGCGGCAAATAAAAATATCATTATGGCAATTGCCACAAGAGTGAATCCGGTGGTGAATAACATTGCTGGCGAGGGGCCGCGGCGACGGATAACCGGTTTTACTTCCAGTGGCGTAAAGTCCGTGGCGGAGAGTGGTGTATTGTTTTTCGTCTTGACCATAATTATTCTAATTTTGTTAGCGGCTGCGACTCTTTTTAACCCTGTTAAAAACCAATCGATGTGTCACGAAGCTGTTTTTATCACCAAGCTGTTTTATCGCCAAGCTGTTTTTATCGCCAAGCTGTTTTATCACAAAGCTGCTTTATCACAAAGCTATGTCTCTTCACGCTATCTAGTCCTCTTCACTCTATGGTGCCCGATTCCGGGCTAAATCGATAGGTATGCGGTTTTTTGACTGCCTTTAGCAGCAATGGTTACACCAAGCGAGCAACTCTTTACTCTATTGGAGACCTGGTTCCCGTTCCGGCGCTATCCATGTTTGTATTAGATTAGACGTTTTTAACTAAAGGCGCACTGAATAAGCTGGTGTTGGATAAAGTGGTGTTGAATAAGCTCAATCTAAGATAGATACGGGGTAATCGGATTCTTAGAGTTATTTGGATTAATGCTGTTAATCGAGCTAATGAGGTGAGTAACATCCGGCAGCCCCAAACTAAATAGCCTCGTTACAGGTAATCGCAATCGGTTGGCCGAATTCCTCACCGGTCACGGTGAATTCGATTCTCACATCTCGAAACCCCATCCGGGTCCCGGCGACAATATAGCGCCCGGGTTTTAGCGCTACGGCGGTTTTGTCAAAGACCCCGAGTTTGGCTACTTTAAATAGGGTCACAGAAGTATTGCTATCTGAGGTCAGCACAACCTGCACCGGAGTCTGTGAGGCTTTGAGTACGCGCTCCATATCTGCGATCTGACGCTTTAATCTGGGTCCTGGCTTGGCAATTTCACTGGCATCATTAAGGACTTTTTGGCCGCGGCGAAACTGACTGTTGGCGGAGAGGGCGAGGGGATCGCTGAGTACTTTTTCAATGCGCTGGTCAAGGTCCGCGCGCACCTTGGTTGGGATCTGTTTAACGCGAATATCCGTGAGGCTGCCATCGGTTGTCAGTAGCTGTTGATAAATTTGTGTCGCCTGCTGCCATTTCTCCTCGGCTTCCAGCTGAGTGGCCTTGGCGACATTGCTGCTGACCCAGAGCTGTGAACGGCGTGTTTCCACCTGAGCCAGGGCCTGAGCAACAGCGGAATGTGCTGTGAAGACAGTGCCCGCCTGATTAAAGGACTGGGTAGCAGCGGCAAAATTATTGTTGTCCAAAGCGCTAAATCCAGCGCTCATGTAGCGGCGAAAGCGCTGCTCGGTGATTTTTTGTTCACTGGAGGCGAGGGCAGCCGCGGCTTGTCTGTGCTCTGGATCCGCCGTTAGGGCCTCGGTAAAAGCTTGCTTGGCCTGCTCCAATCGATCCAGTGCTATCAGCTGCTGGCCTCGTTCCATTGCATCCATAACGACTGGCAGGCTCTCGGTACGCTGGCTCAGACGGATGACCTTGGGGTTGTTTGGGGCAATGGCCATAGCCAGTTGGGCGGCACTGACGGCAGTGCTGAGCACCGAGTTTTCGATTGCCACGGCGGCCTCGGCAATGGACTGTTCAAGCAGGGACTCAGCCGTGGTTTTTAGTTTAAGCAGCCCGTCCAAGGCAGTCTGATAACTGCTGATAGCATCGCTGTAGTCGCCAATGCCATACTCCTTGTCTCCGCGCTCCACAGCTTTTTGCGCCTGCTTAAATTCAAATTCCCCCCAGGCCTCGACTCCCTGTTGATTAAGCAAGCTGTCTCGGCGTTGAATAATTTCCGCCAGCAATGTCTGCGCATCTTGGCGATATTGGGTTTTTTGCGCGGCAGTGGATGGGCTGACAGTGTTGGCTGAGGATAAATCAGTGCCGCTCTGGGACTGATCGGAGCCAGTGATCCAAGGTTCAGAGACTAGACTGGGCAAAACAAAAATAACTCCAGTGACCAGCAGGAGCAATAGGCCTATAGCGAGCTTTTGCATGCCCTTTTGTCGGCTGTCAGTGGCTGCTGGTTTATTCATCGGTCAGGGTGTCGCCCGTTCTTGCTGGTAGATTTTTCCGAGCAGCTCTTGCCACTGTTGATACTGGGTCTGCACGGTGCCTGTGAGGGTCACGGTGCGATCTTCCAATTCAATCACCTGTGGTGCAATCTCGGCTTCCAGAGAGGAACCCATCTCGGCCACGGATTCATTGAACTCAGAGGCTTTTTGTTTCTTGTCGAGACCCGCCTTGAGCACAAAGCCACCTACCGCAGCAGTCGCGGTACCCGCATCATCGGCAATTCTGGTGCGCGCTTGAGAGCGGCCATAGATACCGGCCAAAATCGCTCCAATACCACTGATAATTTGTCTGTTGCCCTGCTGATTGAGTTGCCGAGCACGGACTACTGAATCGTAGGATGCGCGGCGAAAGTCCTGATAGGCGAGGTGCATCTGCTGGGAAAATCCATCGTAATAATCTTGCATAGTGTCGACATAGAGGTAGTCGCGCTCGCGTATTTTGCGCACTCGTCTAAGGATGCTGTCGTTTTCCGCCGGCAGTCTGGCGATGCTTAAAATGCCTCTGCGATTCTCATTGATATAGCTGTCGAAGGCCTCGGGGGAAAAATGTTTGGCGAAGCGCAGTTCGGAAATGGTGCGCAGTTCTGCGGCGCGCTTGTCGCTAATCTTTTTTTCGCGATAGCTGAGCAGGTCATTGGCGATGCGAATAAAGAGATTTTGGAAGGGGTCGCCGAGACTTTTTAAACGCCTGTCGTAAGCGTATTTTCCCGTGGTCTGTTTGTAGCGTTTGCTAAACCATTTCTTGCCACTGCTATCAGTGACGCTAATCTCTAAATCCATAGTTTCGCCATCGGATTGATAGATTGTGCCGCTGATATAGAGGTCCATCACCACATCATCGTTGGGGGTCACGCGAATTGCTCCCCAGGCTCCACTCCTTTCTAGCACCTTGCCGAGCTGGTTAGAGAAGTAGATCGCTTCGGCATAGCGTACTTCGGGAAATACAGTGTCGTTTTCATCGGTGAGATAGAGGCCATCATTTAATGTGGGAATGCCTACATCTAATAGTGTCTCCACAGGATAGGCTCGGGAGGGGGTGTTGAGAGTCACCTGAGTTGAGGAGGTGACTTTATCCACAGCTCCATTGGCAAAGCCGGCAATAATCAGCAGTGTTAGTGCAATTAGCTTGGCAGGCTTTGAACGGATAATACGGTTACTCATAGTGATCACTCGGCTTAACTCTGATTCTTTATACGTCTATATTCATCCCAGAGTTTTTCTCTGAGCACCGGATCCTGTTCTTTGCTAGCTGCGTCACGTATTTGGCGCAGCACAATATCATCCCCCTGGCCGTCATCGATATCTTCTGGAATAGGAATAATATCCCCACTCTCTTGGTCTGGGGCAGTGGCTGATTGATTGCCTGAGCCTTCACTGCCCTCGGGCATTTCGCCACCCTCGCCACCAGCCCCGGGTGGGGCACCTTCGGCGGCGCGCTGCTCGACTGAGGCGCTGCGATCAGAGCTGCCTTCACCGGCTTCTTCAAATAGTGGCTCATCGCTGTCGACGCCACCAGAGCGAT
>MDSY01119253.1_pt1 | contig 13970 bp, 14 predicted proteins | sample 811131 | NCBI WGS metagenome assembly MDSY01 (sample SAMN05326643, study PRJNA326480) | marine metagenome | isolation source: seawater | place: Atlantic Ocean: South West | collected 2010 | reverse complement strand
TTTTGAACTTATTCTACAACGATAAGCTAGAAATTTAACACCAGCTTTTTTGGCAAGTAAATAATTTTCATAATATACTTTATCAATATCTTTGGCTATTTTAAAGTTTTCTACACCTTCTATTTGCACTAGAAATAATAAATAGGATTTATAGCCTTTTTTAATAGCCTCAATGAGAGTTTTTAAATGCTTAGACCCCCTAGTAGTAACCGAATCTGGAAATTCTGCAATTTTTTCATCCCTTAACAATGTGACATTCTTAACTTCGACAAAAATTTTTTGTTTATTTTTTTCAATTAAAAAATCAAATCTTGTCTCTTTATTGAAAAAAACCTCAGGCTTAATAGTATCATTGTTTGAAATCTCTTTAATTAAGTTGTTTGATAAGCCGTGAAAAGCAATTTTATTTGCAAAATGTGTATTAACACCAACTAATTTTTTTTTAATCTTAATGATTTCTAATGTATATTTAAGTTTCCTTTTGGGATTGTCATTTTTAGAAATAAAAACTTCATTCCCTTCATCTAACAAACCTTTCATCGACCCGGTATTTGGACAGTGGGCAATTACAATTTCTTTATCTAATTTAACATCTACAAAAAATCTTTTATATCTTTTGATAAATTTGCCTTTAATTAAAGTTTTGGTAAAATGCATATTTAAATTGTATATTCAAATATGACAAAAAACACAAAAGTTAATGCTGCTATACTGATTATTGGAAATGAAATACTCTCTGGCAGAACACAAGATACAAATACAGGTACAATAGCTCTTTGGCTAAACTCAATTGGTGTTAAAGTTAATGAAGTAAGAGTTATACAGGATGTTGAAGATACAATTATTGATACTGTTAATTATTTAAGAAAAGCTAATGATTACGTATTTACAACTGGTGGTATTGGTCCAACTCATGACGATATTACCTCTCAATCAATATCTAAAGCATTTAAACTTGATTACGAGATTCACAAAGAAGCATTTAAAATATTAGAAGCTTATTATAAAGTTGGGGAGTTTAATGAGGGTCGACAGAAAATGGTATGGATGCCTAGAAATGCTAACTTAATTTTAAACCCAACAAGTGGTGCGCCTGGTTTTAATGTTGAAAATGTTTTTTGTTTACCTGGAGTTCCCTCAATTTTAAAATCAATGCTTGGTGGCTTGCAAAATAGAATAGTTGGTGGCAAACCAATCTTAAGCCATACAATAAGTTTAAGAACTGTCGAAAGTGAAATTGCAAAGTCATTAACTGACGTGCAGGATAATAACAAGGATATAGAAATTGGAAGTTATCCGTTTTTTCAAGCAGGTAAATTAGGTGTTTCAATTGTAATACGTTCAGAAGATCAATCTAAAATTGATAAATCTATCAAAGAAATATTAAACTTTGTTAATAAAAAAAAATAGAGATTGTGGAGAGGTAGCTTAATGCTTTATTTTGCTTATGGAAGTAATCTTCATCATTTTCAAATGAAAAAAAGATGTAAAGAAAGTATTTTTTTAAAAAAGATTAAATTAAAAAATTTTATATTAACCTTTAGAAGTAAATTTAGAGCAGCTGATATAGAGTCTAAAAAAAATTCATATGTTCTGGGAGCTTTGTTTGAAATTTCTAAAAGCGATGAAGCAAAATTAGATATTTATGAAGATTATCCGATCTTATATAGAAAATATTATTTTACATATTATGGAAAAAAAGTAATGACTTATACTATGACAAAAAAAACTTTATTTACTTTTCCAACTGAACGATATCTTAATATTGTTAAGAAGGGTTATAATGATTGTAAACTTGATAAAAAATATCTTAAAAAAGCCTTAAGGCTTTAATTTAAAAATCATTTTCACTTAATATCCATAATTCTTTACCAATTTTTTTACTAATAATTCTATTTTTTTTACTTATTATTGAAAAAAAATTTAATGGTATTAAAGTTAAAAATGATATCTTTAAAAAAAACCTTTTATCCATATTGAGTTTATAAAATTAAATTTGTTGATTATATATTATTCTAACCCAAAAATTTATAAATCAAAAATAATTAATTAAAAGAAAAATAAACAATTCCGTTTTGTTTAGTTTTTTTATAGAGTTTGGTACCACATTTAATTTCTATATTTGGTATATTTTTCTTAAAAAATTTAAAAACCTTTAATTGATTATCTGTGTGAGTATCAAAAATTATCAAATTATCTGAATTGAAATAGTCACAGTAGTCCATGTAAACTCTAGATTGGTATGGAGGGGTGCTCAAACTAAATATTTTAAATCTATTATCTTTAGCATAAGGAACTTTTAAAAAATATTTTCTAAAATCTATTCTTTTTTTTATTTCTTTATTATTTTTTAACTTCTTATTATTTTCTAATTTTTTGTTATTAATCCATACCTCGAATAGATCTTTTAAAATAATCCTTATTTCTTTCGTTTCTTTCCAATTATCAGGAATAATTAAAATTCCATTACCCCATCTTTGATTGGTATATTCTCTAAAAAAATATTTTGAATTAAATACAGAGTCATCAAACATAACTATATTTTTTTGTCTGTTATCTTCTATAAAAACATCTGCCTGTGATTTTGTATTATAAAAATACAAGACATTAGTGGAAAGATTCAAAATTATAAGAAAAATAAATAATTTAGTATTTATTTTTTTTGTCATATTAAAAAGCAAAATCATAAAAACAGGAAGTAAAGGATTTAAGTTTCTTAAAAGAATCGGAAGAGTAAAATAAGTTTCTAAAAAATTTGTATAACTAATATTTTTAAATATTGTTGTTAAAAAAATAATCAAAATAGATAAAAAGAAAATATAGTAAAATACGGTTTTCTTCTTGTTAGAATAATCTACTATTTTTTTGTTATAGAAAAAAAATATCAAAAAAAATATCAATGAAAATACAATTATGAAAATTATCATCATATAGAGATTATTTATTAGCAATAAGTCAAAATTTAATTGACGCATAACCTTATTAAATAATTTTGGATAATATTTTATTGATGGAATTGTTAAAAATAAAAAAGTTAAACCCAAAGAAAATAATGAATATATAAATATCGTAATTTTTTTTTTGAATGAGTATTCAATAAAAAAAAATAAAACACCCAAATAAAATATATATAATGTTATAGCACTAAATTTTAACGAAGCTGCTAGCCCTATTAAACAGGGTATAATTAATATCAGTTTATTGCGATTATTTGTTATTAAGCAGTTATAGATTTGTACACAAATTAAAAGTGATATTGAAAAAATAAATAATTCAATACCTAAGTGACTAATATGAAAATTTATCAATGGAAATAAAAGTAAAAAAACAAAAGCATAAGTGATAAATTTATTCTTATCAGAAACAATAAACTTTTTAGAAAAATAAATAATTCCAATAGAAACTAAAAAGCTAATTGTTCTTAAAATGTAAATTGAAACATCAAGATTTAACTTAAAATATTTAAACAGTATAATTAATGATGCGTACATATACTGTGCCAATGTTCCTGGGTGGTGTCCACCCCAGGGTATATTCCATTGTGAGATATGTAGGGCATTAGCTAAGTAATCTGGTTCAGAATCAAAAAGAACAAATCCATAAGGCCTGATCAGTAAAAAAATTAATAAAACAAATAATAAAAGTAATGACAAATATTTATTTTTATTATTGAAAATTTTATTCATTTATTATGTATTTTTATGATTTTAATAATTATATATATATATTTATGATTTTTAACTCTTATGATCAATATGAGAATCGCCAAAATAATAAAGTATTAATAATAGGATCTGGTCCTGCGTCAATCTCATTAGCTCTTAAACTAGAAAAAAATCAAATCAGCTCAGTTATTTTTGAAGCTGGAACCTTTGATTATAACGAAAAACTTCAAGATACTTACAAAGGGACAACAAGTGGTGATTATAAAGCCGATATAACAACTAACAGAATTAAACAATTTGGTGGAACAGCCAATGTATGGGGGCAAGTTTGTAGACCGCTTGATGAAATTGATATTGCAAACTGGTCTAAAAAAAAGTTAAATATTAAAGAATATGAAGCTGAAGCCTCTAAAATTTTATTTGCTAATAATAATTATGAAGATGAATATTTAGATCAAAATTTTAATCAAAATATTTATAGATACTCTAAAGTAAATTTTCCGAAATTTTATAAGAATATTATTTCTAATTCAAAATTTATTGACTTAGTATTAAATTCTAATTTTACAGGTTTTCATGCACAAAATAGTCTTTTTAAAAAAGCTAAATTTTTAAATGTGTTGGATAAAAAATATTTTGAAGTTAATGCTGATTTTTTTATTCTAGGTTGTGGAGGCATTGATAATTCAAGATTTTTATTAAAATCTAGAGATATAGATGGTTTATTAACCAGAGAACTGCCAATTGGAAAATTTTGGATGGGACATTTCAAAGAGCACACAGGTGAATTGTTAGCAGATTGGGGAAAATTAAAAAAAATTTTAAATGTAAATCAATACATATCCTCTCAAACTGCAACAATATCTATTAGCAAAAAATTTTTAATAGAAAATAAAATGGAAAATGCTTCTGTATTTATACAACCAAATCAATTGTCAAAAAATAAATTTAATGAAATCCAAAAAAAACTATTATGTGTAGCACCTAAATATTCAAGAAAACTTATTGAATTGTTCAATAAAAAATTACTATGCGGATCTTCACTTGAAATTATTTGGGGACAAAAGCCGAGCAATAAAAACAAGATAACATTGAGTAAGTCAAAATTAGATGTTTTTGGAATACCACTAGTTAATATTCATTGTAGTGCAATCAACAGTGATTTAATAACTCCTAAGCTATTTACATTAGAATTGGCAAAATTTTTTATTGAGAAAGATATAGGTCGAGTATCAATCTTTGAAAATGTTATAAATAATAAAGATAAGATTTCATTAGAGGGGAATCATCATTTAGGAGGAACTGTGATGGGAGATTTTCCACAAGTTTCAGTTGTTGACCATAACCTGAAAGTTCATAATACAAAAAATCTGTTTGTAGTTGGTAGTTCTATTTTTGCTCAAGGCGGATATGCAAATCCAACTTTATCTATAGTTCAGTTTTCACTTAGGTTAGGCGATCATATTAAGAAAGAAATAAAAAATATTTAAAAAATATAACTAACTAAATATTATTACAATTTTTTGGAAAAAGTATAATCTTATCTTTATTTTGATAAGAATAAGGAAGCTTAATAAAATTCATTTTACTTTCAAGATTTAGACTCTGCCCACCTAGATTTATAATTGGATAGTTACTTCTGTCTGTGTAAATTATAATTTCACTAGAATTTATCTTTGATATTATATTTTCCTTATAATTACGGTCGAAATGCCTCCACAGTGTATCATAATATCTGTTTAATGAGCTTATAGAGAGATTTTGATACCAGGGAATTAACTGCTCTAGATCCAAGTTATTTCTCATAATAACTGAAATTATTCCATCCTCAGATAAATTTGCTCCACTGCTGATGTTACAATTATTTTTAAAATTTTTGATATTTTCATCAAATGAAATTAGGTGATGCCATGTAGCTCGGTCCCATTTTTGTGTTTTAAAATATTTAAAATAGCTGTTCTTAACATGGTTTATTTTTTGGTATTTATAAACATACATTCTGTTATTTTCATTTTTTGTAAAACCAAAAGAGCTAAAGCTATATAAGAATAATATTATTGTAATAATTATAATATTTTCGTTGTTGTTAATTTTACTAATTGATCTTAACAACACAATTAGTCCAATCGTTAAACTACATGCAAATTTGAATATAGTTATACTATGAATAGTTTGGTACAGTAAAACTATACTGGCAAATGAAATTGTTACTAAAACTAAATCATTCTCTGATATTTTTTTATTAAATTTATGAAATATAAACTTTGTTATAAAAAAAACGTTAAATAATAGTAAGATTAAATATATCATCCAATTTGGATGTGTAAAAATTCTACCTAAAGCGTAATCCTTCAGAGTAGAAAAAAAAGAAATGAAGGCTTCTAAAAGATTTTTGTCTATGATTTGAAAAAAAATTTTCCCCATATCGTTATATGTTGTCCAACTGGAATATAAATTTTGTAAATTTAAATATGAAATAAAAATTAAAATTGGTAATAAATAAAAAAAAAGCCGTATTGAAAAAGTTTTTGGTTTTGATCTAATTGAATATTTTTCAAAAAAAATTAAAAGAAAAGTATCAAATAAAAAAAATAAAATAGAGGCTACTACAAAACTTTCACTAAAAAAAATTATAGTAGATAATAAGAAATATGATAAATATTTCAAATAATCGTTATTACTAAATCGTAAAAGTAAAAAAAGATTAAATAAAAAATAAACATAATAAGCATGAGAAGGAAAATTCGCATAGGGGTGAAGAAAAAATATTATTAAACCTCCTAACACAGCAAAATATATATTTGATAATCTCAACACAAATAGTGTTTGAATAAATATTGAAAATGAATATGCTAAAGAGGACGCTGCAAAGATATAAATAAAATCATCTTTAAATAATTTTAAAATAATCGCATTAAATTTTGTGGTCAATATCCCATAGTGAATAAAAACATCTACAAAAGGTTTTTCACCTAAATTTAAACCCTCAGCAGTAAAAAGAATCAAACCCCAATGAAAACCATCATAATTATAAATTGCTTGGTTTATAGAATTAAAAAAAGAGGTTAATGGTATAATTAATAATACTAAATAGTATTTATATTTCTGAATTTTTTGCAATCTATTCAGTCTCTTTTTTTATTTCATCAAAAATTGGTTTAAATTTAATATAAATTTTTTTAAAATTATCTTTGTAAAAAAGATACTCATCTTGAGTAAGCGGTTTGTTTGAAAAATTTTCAATTTTATCATTTATTTTATTTGAAATATAAATCTCAAATTTTCTTGAATTAACAATATTGTGAATTTCTGATTTAATGAGATTTAAAGAAAATTTTGCAACAATTACTGTTAACATTAGAATTAACAATACTACAAAAATACTTTTTTTATAAAAACTAATATTATTCATAATTATCAAATTTATATCTTGTAAAAATTAAATTTCAAATCTTAAAAAATCTTTATGATTATTTTTAATCTTAAAATAAATAATTTCATTAAATATTACCTTACAATTAAAAAACCTATTAAATGTTTAGTTATATAGTGCAATTTTTTGGTATTAATAAAACCTTGCTTCCATGAACTGAAGAATATGGAAGATATATATAATTAAAATTTTCCTTAAAAGAAATCTCACTATCTATTAACAAAATTTTATCTTTATTTACTGCGTCAGTAATAAAAAAAATATTTTTGTTATTCATCTCATTTGCAATTCTTAGTGGAAAAGATTCATCAAATAAACGTGTTAAGGATTTATAAAAATAATTTTGATAATATCTCTCTTGATTCCTAAACCAATATAGAAATTGAGAAAATTGAAAATTTTTCCTTGTTAAATAATAATAATAAGCATCATCTGTAAAATTAGCAAAAAATTGAACATTACAATTATTTTTGATATTTAAAGATATTTCATTAAATTTATCTAAATGTTTCCAAATTGTTTTTGGATATTTTTGACTTTTTAAAAAATTAAATTTTTCATATTTTACGTTATTTTGTGAATAATAATACCTATCAGATATCCAATCTTTCTTTTGATCAAAAAAACTATTCAAAGAAAGTAAAATGACTATTGAAATTATTAATTTCTTAAAATAAGTGTCTTTAATATTTTTTATATATAATAATATTATTATAAAACCAAAACTTGATAATGTTGCCAATTTAAATGTAGAAATATTTGATATTATTTGAGAAATTAAAATCAAATTTAATGAAGCTATCAATAAAAAAAATAGATTTTCATTGTTTAGTTTATTTTTAAAAAATTTCTTTAAATTTATAATAATAAAAATAAAATTACTTAAATAAATTATTGAATACGAGAAAATAACAGTATCTGAATAAATGTATTTGTAAGAAAATAAGAAAATTTTAAGATTATCTATAATGTAACTAATTATATCAGTTTTATAGAAATATTTTAATAGAACAGGATAAGTTTCATTATAAAGAACCCAGTCTGAGAACAAATCTCTAGTGAATAAATAAATCATAAACAATATAGTTGGTGACAAAAATAGTATAATTTTTTTGTAGATAATTTTTTTCCCAAATACTCTAAATGAATAAATCAGATCAATTGTAGCTATTAAAAAAGATGTGGCGAAAAAGGTTTCACTAAAAAGAAAGGTTATTCCAAGAATCAAAGAAGAAAATAAATCATATTTAAAATTAAAAAAACTTTTAAGATACAAAAAAACTGAAATTAAAAAAAATAATATATAGTTATGCCATGGCTTCAACAGATAGGGATGAATTATAAAAATAATTATTACAAATAAAGTTGCATAATTTGACCCAAAAAACTTTTTAGTCAAAAAATATAGCAATATAATACCAAAGACATAAAATTGAGTATAGATGACAAAAAGTGAATAAATATTATTATTAAAGATCTTAAGAATTAATAAATTAAGATAACCATTTAATATTCCATATTCATAAAAAAAATCCCTATATATTAATTTGTCTGAGCCAAGATCATTTGCAGCATTGAGAAGTAAGCCAATGTGAAAGCCATCATAATGAAATTGTGCATAATATAATGAAAAAAACTCTATTAATATGATTAATGTTAGAGGAACTATGTAAACTTTATTTTTATTAATCTGAGTCACTTTGCTTAAAAATTTTAGATAAATTTCAAATTGCCCTATTAATTTGGAAGAATGTCTTTATAATTATCGTAGATTTTTTGTATGCTCCTTTTCAAAATTTCCTTGTCACTCTTCATTGGTTTTTTTTCTGAAAATTTAGCTATATTATCAAGTGTTAAAGAGTAAATTTTTCTTTCAAACTCATTACTATCCAAAAGAACGTTTATTTCTTTTTTAACAATAAATATTGCTACCTTAAAACCCAGAAGAAATAAAAACATTGTTATAACCACTGAGGCTAATGATATCTTTAATATTTTTTTATAATCCATTTTATACAAAACTCTTATAAACTTATTGATATATCATTTATAAAACTGATCAAATTATTTAATTTAGAATAGAATTTATTTTATTCGAAATATAATCAATCTCAGAGTTCTTCAATGAAAGACTTGATGGAATATATAATCCATATTTACTAATATATTCGGAATTAGGGAAGTTTTTTGATTTTATCAACTTTAACTTATTTAAAACTTTTTGCTTATGCATTGGCCAAAAAAAAGGACGTGCACCAATTCCTTGTTTATTTAGAATTGAAATTACTTTTTTTGCATCAAGTTTTAATTTTTTATTTTTTATCAATATAGCAATTACCCAATAAATATTCTTAGAATAATGGTTTTTTGGAGGTGGTATAAATATGTTTTTATTATTTTTTAAATTATTGTAATATCGCAATCCAACTTTGTGTCTGAGAGTAACTATTTTATCTATTCTTTTTAATTGACTTAAACCCAAACTTGCTTGAAGGTTTGTCATTCTATAGTTCCAACCAATATCATCATGATTAAATCTATCCTCTTTTCCAAAAGATAAATTTTTCAAACTTGACATCTTTTCATATAGACTTTTGTTATTAGTGGTTATCATTCCACCTTCACCAGTAGTTATTTGTTTATTAGCATAAAAACTAAAAGTACTAATATCTCCAAAGCTTCCACATTTTTTGTTATTAAGTTTTTGACCTAAAACTTCTGCCGCATCTTCTATTAAGATAATCTTTTTTTTCTTACAAATTTTTTTTAATAAATCAATTCTTAGAGGATAATTATAAATATGTGTTGCAATAATAACTTTGGTATTTTTATTTATAATATTATTTATTTTTGATAAATCCATGTTCCAGTCTTCTAAATTACAATCAACTAACTTAATTTTCAAATTTTGCTTAATAGCTGCAAGCACATTAGAAATTATTGTAAAATTTGGTATAATAACTTCGTGGTGTTTTTTAAGATCTAAAGATTTTATAGCAACCTCTAGGGCTGCAGTACCACTTGAAACAGCAACGGAATATTTATGACCCACATATTTAGAAAAATTTTTTTCAAATTTTTTTACTTGTTCACCCTCTGAAGATATCCACCCACTTCTTATAGTTTTATTAACAGCAACAATATCAGCCTTAGTTATTAATGGAGTGTTTACAGGTATAAATTTTTTCAAAATTTTGAATCTAAATTAAACTTTATAAATTAGTAAGAAAATATTGGAACTTTGTAAAGAAATAGTTATAAATTGTGAAAAATATCTATGAATAAACTCCAAACAATTAAAATTAAAAAATGTAGACTATGTAAATCTAATTCATTTATCCGTCTTCATTCATATGGAAATTTGTTTGTTAGTAACTTCGTAGATAAAAAAAATATTAAAAAGGGTATAAGGGCTCCTCTAAATCTACTTTATTGCAAACATTGTAAGCTACTACAGCTAGAACATTCAGCCCCTCAAGAAATAATGTATAAAAGGTTTTACTGGTATAGATCTGGTGTAACAGAAACAATGAAAGTTGCTCTAAAAGATATTTATAATTCAGTACTAAAGCTCAAATTATTAAAAAAAGGAGATACAGTTCTGGATATAGGTGCAAATGATGGAACACTCTTAAGTTATTTTAAGAAACAATTTATAACAGTTGGCTGTGAACCTGCTAAGAATTTAACAAAAGAATTAAAGAAAAATTGTAAATTTGTTTTAAATGATTTTTGGAGTTTTAAAAAATATTTGAATATTTCAAAATTAAATAATTTAAAACCGCCTAAAGTAATTACTGCAATTGGCATGTTTTACGATCTAGAGGATCCGTCTGAATTTATTAAGGATGCTTTTCATGCTTTAGATCAAGATGGTGTTTTTATTGCACAATTAATGTGCTTAGATTCAATGATTAAAAAAAATGATTTAGGAAACGTATGTCATGAACATCTTGAGTTTTATAGTTACGAATCCTTAAAGTATCTTTTTGAAAAAAATGGTTTTAAAATCTACAAAGTTGAAAAAAACGAAATAAATGGTGGGAGTTATAGAGTTTTTTGTAAAAAAAATATAAAGAAATCTATAAAAGTTAATGAAAAAACATCATTAACAGAAATTAAGAAATTTATTAAAAGAGTAGAAATTAATAAAGAAAAATGTTTAAATTTTTTAAAAAAAGCAAAATTAGAAAAAAAAAAAATATTTCTCTATGGCGCATCAACCAAAGGTAATACATTACTTCAATACTATGGTCTTGATAGTAAAACAATTAGCTACGCTGCCGAAAGAAGTCCTGAAAAATGGGGAAAATATACTGTAGGTAGTGGAATTAAAATTATTTCAGAAACTAAGGCAAGAAGTTTAAAACCAGATTATTTTTTTGTTATGCCTTACGGTTTTATTAACGAATTTATTAAAAGAGAAAAACAATGGATTAAAAAAGGTGGAACTTTTCTATTACCATATCCATTTTTTAAAAAAGTAAATTAAAATGAAAAAAAAAATAGCAATAATATTAGGTGTTACAGGTCAGGATGGTTCATACCTCCTAGAACTACTTTTAAAAAAAAATTATATTATTTATGGAATTGTAAGAAAATCAGCTACAGGTAATACAAAAAATATTAATCACATAATAAAAGATATTAAATTATTTAAAAAAAGTTTTTTCTTAGAAAAGGGAGATTTGCTAGACTCTATATCAATCAATAATATTATTAATAAAGTTCAACCCGATGAAATCTATAATTTTGCAGACCAGGATAACGTTGGCTGGAGTAGAGAAATTCCTTTATATTCTTTTAATACTACAACAATGTCGGTAATTCAAATTTTTGAATTCTTAAAAACTCAAAAAAAGAAAATCAAATTTTTTCAACCCGTATCTTCTAATATGTTTGGCCTAACTAATGAAAATTCTTTAAGTGAACATTCTGCTTTATCCCCAGCAAGTGTTTATGCTTTAGCTAAATCATCAACTTTTCTTGCTTCAAAAATGTATTCTAAAATGCACAATTTATTTATCTGTGGAGCCATTTTTTTTAATCATGAGTCTCCTAGACGATCCGAGGAATATGTGACTAAAAAAATTATAAAAGCTGCTTGTGATATTTATCATGGTAAGAAAAAATCTTTATATTTAGGTGACACTAGTGCTCAAATTGATTGGGGTTATGCTAAAGATTATGTCGAAGCATCATGGAAAATAATGCAACAGAAAAAATCTGATTTTTTTATTATTGGTACTGGAAAAAATACATCGGTCGAAGAATTTACCAAAGAGTGCTTTAAATACATTGGTCTAAATTATAAGAAATATTTAAAAATAGATAAAAAACTTTTAAGGTCAAATAAAACTAGAAATTTAAAAGCAAACCTTAGTAAAACTAGAAAAATTTTGAAATTTAGGGCAAAAACAGACATTAAAGAATTGATTAAAATAATGATGGATGATGAGCTGACAAAATATAATGATTAAAAAAGTATCAATTATTTTATCAACTTATAATGAAGCCTCTGTAATCGAAGATACAATTAATCAAATTTTTAAAAATTTAGAGGATGTTGAAATTATATTAGTTGATGATAATTCCCCAGATGGCACTTATGATATTGTTAAAAAAATTAACAATCCTAGCATTAAAACTTATAAAAGAAAATCTAGAGGATTAAGCTCAGCTTTTTTACTAGGATTAATAAATTCCTCTTCAGAAATAGTAGGTTGGCTAGATTCAAACATGGGAATTTTAGCTGAGAGACTTCCTGAAATGATGACTAAATTAGAGAACAACGACATCGTTATACTGTCTAGATATGTCGAAGGTGGGGTGGACTTAAGAAGTAGAAAAAGAGTCTTGTCCAGCAGATTGATAAATTTTTTTTGTAGAAACATATTAAGTAGGGAAATTAAAGACTATACAAGTGGTGTATTTCTAATGAAAAGAAATGTTCTTTTATCTGCAGTTCCTGTTGCCGTAGGACACGGAGAATTTTTTATAGAATTTATTTATAAAGCTTATAAAGCGGGCATTAAAATTGTTGAATTGCCTTACACTCATCCTCCCGATGTTGAGGGTATGAGCAAAACAGCACCAAATATTCTTAAATTTTGTAGCTTAGGTTTTGGCTACTTGATAAGGGTTATTCAATCACTTTTTCTAAGAAAATAATTTATATTAACAAGATTTGATATACTATTCGTTGCATGATTGAAAAAATTCTCCATAGAAAAAAATTATTCGCTTTAATTGTCAGAAAAAAATTTAGGAAAACTAAGGGTATTAATTTTTTTACAGAAAAATCTGATACTCAACAATTTGGTTACATGAAACACAAAGAAAATTACACAATCATGCCTCATCAACATAATAAAAGAGTAACAAAAATTTCAATGACAACAGAAGTTATAGTGCTTTTTAAGGGAATCTTAAGAGTAGACTTTTATGACAATAGTAAAAAATATTTATTTAGTAAAAAAATATATGCCAATGACATTGTTATGCTTGTAAATGGCGGTCATGGCTTTAAAGTTATAAAGGATGTCGAGATGCTTGAGGTAAAACAAGGACCGTATAATTTATCTAAAGATAAAATTAAATTTAATCAAATAGATGAAAAAAAGATAAGATTAAAATGAATTAAATAATTTTTTTTGGTAATTTATAATACAAATTGCACATTAGTAATTTATCTATCATTATAGTCTTGGTTTTTATAGGTATAAATAGAAAGATAAAATAAAATAATTTGATTATAAAACTTGTTCAATTATAAATATTGACATAAATACTCATGAAAATAATATGTGCCCTCGTGGTGAAATTGGTAGACACAACGGACTTAAAATCCGTGCCTTTTTGGAGTGCCAGTT
>MDSY01105217.1_pt1 | contig 13970 bp, 11 predicted proteins | sample 811131 | NCBI WGS metagenome assembly MDSY01 (sample SAMN05326643, study PRJNA326480) | marine metagenome | isolation source: seawater | place: Atlantic Ocean: South West | collected 2010 | reverse complement strand
ATGATAAATTCTACTTTTTAAACTGAGCTGATCAAAGGCTCGTAGCTCTAATTGGTAGAGCATCGGTCTCCAAAACCGAGGGTTGTCGGTTCGAATCCGACCGGGCCTGCCAAAAATTTAATAATGGAAATAAAATTATGGTTGTTGCAAAAAAAGAAATAGTACAGGTAAAAAAAGGTTCAAGAAAACCCAGTTTTTCTACAAATCCATCCATTGAATTAAAAAAGGTCACTTGGCCAAATCGCGATACACTGATAAAATCAACAATCTTAATTCTTGCATTAGTCATAATATTAACGTCTTATGTAAGTGGTTTAGATGTATTATTTTCAAAGCTGTTCTATGTATTGCGTGGACAAGCTTAGTAAAAAGGAAGTTAAGTAAGTGTCAAATTTAAATACAGATGTTACAAGCTCAAATGACAATCAAGTAGAAGATGATGTGAATGATAGTACCGAGCATGCTGTAGATCAAGTTCCTCAGGTAGATAGTGAGCAAGAAGAAATGGCAGAAAGACCAGAAGTTGCAAGTCAAGAAAGTGAAGATATGACTGATATTTTAGATGAAGAATCTGAAAAACGTGAAGAAAAAACTGTTGATATTGCGAAAGAACAAAGTACTGTCGATGTTAACAGTAATTTAAATTGGTATATTGTACAGACATTATCAAATTATGAAAAAAGAGTAGAGACGCGAGTTCAGCAAATAATTGATGCAGAAAAATATAAAGGGAAATTATTTAGAGTGTTGGTTCCAACACAACAAACTGTTGAATTAAAAAATAATAAACGTTTAGAAAAAATTACCAAAATTTTTCCAGGCTATGTATTTATACAGATGGATATTGAGGATGAACTTGCCTATGAATTAAGACAAATCCCTGGTATTGCTAAGTTTATAGGAATTGGAAATAAGCCAACGCCAGTTGTAGAGGATGAGATATTAAAAGTATTAAGAAAGGTTGGCGATACAAGTAAGGAGATAGATGTTGACTTTGAGGTAGGAGAGGTAATCAAGGTAGTAGATGGACCTTTTAGGGGATATACAGGAACTATTTCTGAAATCAATTCTTTAAAGGCAAATATTAAAGCTAAAATATCTATTTTTGGACGGGAAACACCTGTTGAATTAGATTTTGAGCAGGTAGAAAAAACAGTTTAGGTGATAAATGATGGGAAAATTAAAGCATAAAAAAGAAGTGATGGGAGTGATAAAGTTGCAGATTCCTGCAGGGAAAGCAACACCAGCTCCACCTATTGGTCCAGCATTAGGTCAACATGGTGTGAATATTATGGATTTTTGTAAAGCATATAATGATCAAACCAAAGATAAGATGGGGTTTCTAATTCCTGTTGAAATTTATGTGTATGTTGATCGTACCTTTGTTTTTGTTTTAAAAACTCCGCCTGTTAGTGAATTAATTAAAAAGGCATTAAAAATAAAGTCAGGTTCAGCAACACCCAATACACATTTTGTAGGGAAGCTAAAAAAAGAGCAGGTTGAGGCGATTGCTAAAGAGAAGATGGAAGATTTAAACGCTAATACGATTGAGATGGCGTGTCGAATTATAGAAGGTAGTGCAAGAAGCATGGGAGTGACGGTGCAAAAATGAAACAATCAAAAAAGTTTAAAGAAAAAAGTAAATTAGTTGATAGAACTAAACACTATGATCCGGCTGAAGCAGTCGATTTGTTAAAGAAGATATCATATTCAAACTTTAATGAATCTGTAGAGCTTCATTTTAATTTAGGGATTGATCCAAAGCATGCGGATCAGCAATTACGTGGTACAGTAAGTTTGCCAAAAGGAATTGGTAAAAATAAAAAGGTATTAGTGATCGCTGAAGGAGACGATGTAAAACGTGCAGAAGAAAATGGAGCTGATTATGTTGGTAGTGATGATTATATAGAGAAGATCCAGGGCGGATGGTTTGATTTTGATGTAGTCATTTCAACACCAGCATTAATGAAGAAAATTGGGAAATTAGGTAAGGTTTTAGGAGCAAAAGGATTAATGCCTAATCCAAAATTAGGAACAGTAACAAAAGATATAGAAAAAGCTGTAAAGGAATTTAAATCAGGAAAATTTGAATATAGAAATGACAAAAATGGGATCATACATATGATTATTGGTAATACATCATTTTCTGAAGCTGATTTAGTAACTAATTTTAATTATATTTATGATTTTTTAAATAAAATTAAACCAAATAAAGCAAAAGGCACATATTTTAAATCAATAGCATTGTGTTCAACACAAAGTCCTAGTATATTTATTGAGCCTTTAAAAATTAAATGGAAAGAGAACTAAAAATGAATGCTATAGAAAAAAAGAAAATAATAGTCAAGGATATTGAAAATGAATTCTCAGATTCAGAAGCAATTATAGTTTCAGATTATAGTGGTCTAAGTGTTGGTGATATAACTGATTTAAGACAACGTATGTTTAATGAAGGTTTTTATGTAAAAGTTTTAAGAAACAGATTAACAAAAAGAGCATTTGATAATCAAAAGTTTGAATATCCAGAAGAGTTGTTAAAAGGTCAAAATATAGTTTTTAAATCAGATGATAACATTGTAGGCTTAAGCAAGATATTAGTTTCATATCAAAAAGAATATGAACGTTTTGAGATTAAAGGGGGACTATTAGACGGAAATTACATTGATAATAAACAGATTGGCAAGCTAGCAAAGCTACCTTCCAAAGAAGAGCTTGTTGCTAAAACCGTAGGATTAATAAAAGGTCCATTAACTGGTTTAGTAGCAACTTTGTCTAGCCCTGTTAATAGTTTTATTAATGTATTAAATAATATAAAGAATAATAAATAGGAGGTGAAATAATGGCAGAAGAAACGAAGGTTGAAGAAAAAGGAGTAGACAATTTGTCAAAAGATTCACAAAAGTTAATAGAACAAGTTAAAGGAATGACTGTTTTAGAATTATCAAATTTAGTTAAGGCTCTAGAAGATGAGTTTGGTGTGGTAGCGGCAGCTCCAGTTGCTGTTGCAGCAGCGCCTGCTGGAGGAGATTCATCTGATGATTCAGAAGAAGCTTCAACAGTTAGTGTTATATTGACTGATATTGGTGATAAGAAAATACAGGTGTTAAAAGCAGTTAGAGAAGTTACAGGATTAGGACTAAAAGAAGCAAAAGAAATAGTAGATAACGTTCCTAAGAGTATTAAAGAAGGCGTTACAAAAGAAGATGCGGAAGCAGTAAAAAAACAAATCGAAGAGCAAGGGGCAAAAGTAGAAATTAAATAATTGGATAATTATTTTAACTACCTGAAGGATAATAATTCCTTCAGGTAGTTTATATTATGAGGAGATCATATTTTGACTACGAAACAAAGAGAGCGTGTTAGGCTTAATCAAGAAACAAACAGAGATAATCTTACACCACCAAACCTTATTGATGTGCAAATAGCATCATTTAAGCGTTTTTTGAGTGATGGAATTAAAGAGGAATTAGCGAATATTTCACCCGTAGTAGGATGTGGAGGAAAGTTAGAGTTAGAATTTTTGGATAACTATAAATTTGAAGAACCAGAATATTCATTTGAAGAATGTCAAGTCAGAGAAGTTACATATTGTTCAGCATTAAAAGTGCCAATAAGGTTAAATAATAAGGAAACAGGTGAAGTAATTGAGCAGGAAGCTTTATTAAGTGATATTCCTATGATGTCTCGATTTGGAACATTTTTAATAAATGGGGCAGAAAGAGTTATTGTAAGTCAATTTGTTAGATCTCCAGGTGTTTATTTTAGAACAAAACCAACATCTGCAATAACTTCTAAAGAGTTATATGTAGCAACCATTATTCCTAATAGAGGATCATGGTTAGAGCTTGAGTCAGAAAGAGATGATACAATTTTTGCTAATGTAAATAAGCTAAAAAAAGTGCCTGTAACGGTATTGTTAGGAGCATTAGGCTTTACAGAAGAAGAAATTCTATCAAAAATAGAACATAAAGAATTTTTTCAAAAAACATTGGAAAAATATCCAATGGAATCTAAAGAAGTATCCTTGGTTGAGTTAAATAAAAAATTAAGACCTGGTGATCCAGTCACTGTTGAAGGTGCTAAGACAGCATTAAATAATTTGTTTTTTGTTGAGACAAAATATGATTTATCCTTAGTAGGAAGATATCGATTAAATAGACGTTTAGAGTCAGATGTTGACAAGAATAAAACATGTTTAGTAAATGATGACGTTATTAATTTGTTAAATCAATTGTTAAAATTACTACATGGTCAAGGAACTGTTGATGATATTGATCATTTAGGAAATCGACGGATTCGTGCAGTTGGAGAACAGTTGCAAAAACAAATGAGAATAGGGCTTGCTAGATTAGAAAGACTTGTAAGAGAGCAAATGGCGTTAAAAGGCACTGAAAAAGTTGTGCCTCAAAATTTAATTAATATTAGGCCATTAGTTGCGGTAATGAGAGAGTTTTTTGGAAGTTCTCAACTTTCGCAATTTATGGATCAAACAAATCCTTTAGCTGAAATGGCACATAAAAGACGATTAAGTGCTTTAGGCCCTGGAGGGTTAACCAAAGAGCGTGCCGGGTTTGATGTTCGTGATATTCATCCATCTCATTATGGCAGAGTTTGTCCAATAGAAACGCCAGAAGGTCCAAATGCTGGTTTAATTGGGCCATTAGCGACGTTTGCTATGGTCAATGAATATGGTTTTATTGAGACACCTTATAAAATTGTTAAAAATGGTAAAGTTACTGAAGAGATTATCTCTATTTCTGCAGATGAAGAAGATAAATCTTACATTGCTCCGTGGGATGCTATGCTAAAAGGTGATTCATTTAAAAATGATTTGGTAATTGCTCGTCATAATAGGCAATTTATTTTGGTTCCAAAAAAGAAAATAGAATATATTGGAGTTTCTCCCAAACAACTTGTAGGAGTTTCTTGTGGTTTAATTCCTTTTTTAGAGCATGATGATGCAAATCGTGCATTAATGGGAGCTAATATGCAGAGGCAAGCGGTTCCTTTAATTACTCCAGAAAGAGCGTATGTAGGAACTGGTTTAGAGCGAATTATTGCTAGAGATTCTAGTTCTGTTTTGCTTGCAAAAGAAAAAGGACAGGTAACACATGTTAGCGGTGATGAAATTATTATAAAAGAAGGAAAAGAAGAAAATGTTTATGCATTACAAAAATTCTTTAGATCAAATCAAAATACATGTAAAAATCAAAAACCGATTGTCCAAATTGGAGATAAAATAAAAAAACATCAGGTGATTGCAGATGGTTCTGCAACAAAAGATGGAGAGTTAGCGTTAGGAAGAAATGCATTAATTGCGTTATTGCCGTGGGAGGGATATAACTTTGAAGATGCTATTGTTATATCTGAACGCTTAGTAAAAGAAGATGTCTTTACCTCAGTACATATACAAAAGTATGAAGTTGAAGTCCGATCAACAAAGCTAGGTCCTGAGGAAATCACTCGCGAAATACCTAACGTCAGTGAAGATTCATTAAGAAGTTTAGATGAAAATGGTATCGTAAGCATAGGTGCAGAAGTTAAGGCTGGCGATATTTTAGTTGGAAAAGTAACACCAAAAGGAGAATCAGAGCCTCCTGCAGAAGAAAAATTACTAAGAGCTATCTTTGGAGATAAAGCTAGAGATATGAAAGATACATCATTACGTGTATCTTCAGGTGAAACTGGAAAAGTAATTGGTGTACGTGTATTTTCAAGAGATACTGATGATTTACTTCCAGCAGGTGTAAATTATATAGTTAGAGTATATATTGCTCAATTACGTAAAGTCTCAATTGGAGACAAAATGGCAGGAAGGCATGGTAATAAAGGTGTTATTTCAACAATATTACCTGTAGAAGATATGCCATTTTTACCTGATGGTACCCCACTTGATATTATTTTAAATCCACTTGGTGTTCCTTCAAGAATGAATGTAGGACAGCTATTTGAAACTTTATTAGGAATGGCGTCACATCATTTAGATGAAAATTATGAAGTGCAATTATTTGATGAAGTTTATGAAGAGCAATCATCGGTAAATAAAGTTAAAGATAAGTTAAATGAGGCAGCTAGTAAGAAAGATTTAAACTGGTTAGATGGTACGGGTAAAGTATTACTAAGAGATGGACGTACGGGTTTAAAAATGGATAGGCCTGTAACTGTAGGCTACATGTATATGTTAAAACTAATACATTTAGTTGATGATAAAATACATGCGAGATCCACAGGCCCTTATTCTCTGGTAACACAGCAGCCATTGGGTGGAAAGGCTCAATATGGCGGGCAGCGTTTTGGAGAAATGGAAGTATGGGCTTTAGAGGCATATGGAGCTGCTAATACATTACAAGAAATGCTAACATTAAAATCAGATGATTTAACTGGTAGGGCAAAAGCTTACGAATCTATTATAAAAGGAAGATCGTTAGGTAGACCGGGAACTCCTGAATCATTTCGAGTTTTATTAAGAGAGCTACGATCAATTGCCTTAGACATAAGAATTATGTCGCCAGATGGCACAGAAATTGATACAAGGTAAAGGAGATTAAAAAATGTTTGTTAATGATCCCAGAGATTTTGATTTTTTAGAAATTGGTTTAGCATCTCCCGATAGGATACGATATTGGTCATATGGAGAAGTAGAAAAGCCTGAAACAATTAACTATCGTACATTTAAACCAGAACGAAAAGGTTTGTTTTGTGAGAAAATATTTGGTCCAGTAAAGGATTGGGAATGTTCATGTGGAAAATATCGTCGAATTCGATATCGAGGAATAGTTTGTGAACGATGTGGTGTAGAAGTAACTCATTCTCGAGTTAGACGTGAACGCATGGGCCATCTTGAGTTAGCAGCACCCGTTACTCATATATGGTTTTTAAAAGGAATTCCTGGATATCTTGGAATTATTCTTGATATAACATCAAGGCAGTTAGAAGAAGTGATTTATTATGATTCATATGTTGTTACTCAATTAGATGCCTCCTTAGAAGGAGTTCTAGGTTTAAATCAGTTATTATCAACAGTTGAATACAGTGAACTAAAGGAAACTCATGGATCAAAATTTAAAGCTGAGATTGGTGCTTATGCAATAAAAAAACTGTTAGAAAATTTAAATACAAAGCAATTAATTAAGCAATTAAGAGAAGAATTAGTGACAGCGAAAGGGCAAAAAAAATTAAAAGTTATCAAACGTTTAAGAGTCATTGAAGCACTTGAAAAATCAGGTAATAACCCAGAATGGATGGTATTAGAAGCAATTCCTGTTATGCCCCCAGATTTAAGACCGATGGTTCAGTTAGAGGGTGGGCGTTTTGCTACTTCGGATTTAAACGATTTATACCGTAGGGTAGTAAATAGAAATAATAGATTAAAACGGTTAATGGATATTGGTGCTCCTGAGATGATTATTAGAAATGAAAAAAGAATGCTGCAGGAAGCCGTAGATGTATTAATTTCAAATGGAAAGCGTGGTAGAGCTGTTGCTGGTGCCAATGGAAGACCTTTGAAATCACTAGGTAATATAATCGAAGGTAAACAAGGAAGATTTAGACAAAATTTATTAGGAAAACGTGTCGACTATTCAGCGAGATCTGTTATTGTTGTAGGTCCATACTTAAAATTTAATCAATGTGGTCTACCAAAAGAAATGGCTTTAGAGTTATTTAAACCTTTTGTAATCAGAAAATTAGTAGAAGAAGGGTTATCCTCCAATGTAAAAAGTGCAAAAAGAAAAATAGAAAAAAGACAAGTTGTTGTTTGGTCTATTTTAGAAAAAGTAATTAAAGGAAAGTTAGTTCTGTTAAATAGAGCTCCTACCTTACATAGGTTAGGTATTCAAGCCTTTGAACCTATCTTAGTTGAAGGGTCAGCTATTCAAATACATCCATTAGTTTGTTCAGCTTTTAATGCTGATTTTGATGGAGACCAAATGGCGGTGCATCTTCCCTTGAGTATAGAAGCACAAGCAGAATGTAAATTGTTAATTGAATCTACAAATAATTTATTATCACCATCATCAGGAAAGGCAATAGCTACGCCAACACAAGATATGGTTTTAGGCTTGTATTATTTAACAGTTGATAATAATTCTTTAGAAGAGACTAGTAAAGTCTTTGCAAATGTTAACGAAGTTATACATGCTCATGAGTCAAATACAATTGAGTATCAAACAAAAATTTATGTAAAAATTGGTAACAAATTAACAAAAACAACATTAGGAAGAATCATTTTTAATGAGGCAATTAATGAAGAATTAAGAAAGCTAAATCTTAAAGATTATACATTTATCAATCATGTTGTCGGTAAAAAACAAGTATCAGACTTAGCGTATGATTGTTATTTAAAATATGGTAATACGATAACATCTTCTATATTAAATAGCTTAAAACGTATTGGTTTTAAGTATTCAACTTTATCAGGTTTATCAATTTCAATTGAGGATTTAACCATTCCAGAAACAAAACCTGCTTTAATTAAAGATGCTTTGTCTGAAGTAGAAAAATTAAATGAACTTGAGAAAAAAGGTATTATTACAGCGCTAGAGAAAAAAGAGCGATCAAGTGAAGTATGGCGTAGTACAACACATAATGTATCGTTAGAACTTTCTTCTGCAATGGGTGAATTAAATAATGTATATATTATGGCAAATTCTGGAGCTCGTGGAAATATGGATCAGGTTAGGCAGCTTGCCGGAATGCGTGGTCTGATGTCAGATTCACAAGGTAGAACAATTGAGATTCCAATTAGATCTAACTTTAAAGAAGGTTTAACATTAACTGAATATTTTATTTCTGCTTATGGTGCTCGAAAGGGACTAGTAGATACTGCATTACGTACAGCTGATTCTGGATATTTAACAAGACGATTAGTTGATGTCGCGCAAAATATTATGATTTTTAAAGAGGATTGTGGTACTACAAAAGGTGTACATTACACTGCCCTAACCTCTGGTATTAAAACAATTATTCCATTATCAGATATTATAAATGGTAGATTTACATTAGAAAAAGTTGTATCTCCAAAGACTGGTGAAGTATTAATTAAAAAGAATAAACTAATATCTAATGAAGAAGCAGCATTATTAGATGAACATAATGTTGAATCTGTTTATGCGCGCAGTATTTATAAATGTGAATCAGAACGAGGTATTTGTCAGAAATGCTATGGTGTTGATTTGGCAACTTCCAAAATTATTAATATTGGTGAAGCGGCTGGTATTATTGCTGCTCAATCAATTGGTGAACCAGGGACTCAATTAACAATGAGAACGTTTCATACTGGTGGTGTTGATTTAAGAAAAGCATCTACTATTACAATTACGTCTCCTGTTGACGGTAAATTAGTTTTTCCAAAAGACTTAATTCCTATAAAAATTAATGAAGGAAGCAAAAGCTATTGGATTGTAAAAAATCAATGCGAGTTAAAGCTAATTGGAAAGTCAGAGGAACATTCAATTAAAGTTCCAGAAAAATCTAGGTTATTAGTTAATAAAAAAGATAATGTATTAGCTGGCGAAGCATTAGTAGAATATGATCCAAATGATTCATATGTATTAGGTAATGAAGATGGTATTGTATATTACGATAAATCAAAAATTTCTGAAATTAAAGAAGGAAAAGATATAACATTATCAGCTAATGATATTGGTCAGATATATGTTTATAATAAATCAAGAGCAATTGATATACATTTGTCTAAAACACATGCAGATAAATATCAAGAAAATATGGTTATAAGTCCTGATTTAGTAGGAGATGATTCAATTAAATCGTCATGTATCATTTTAAAAATTAAACATGATAAAGATGCAACTAAAAAATCAAATGAATATATATTAACAGTTGCGCCCTGTAATGCATATCCATTTGTTAAGGGCTCTTTTATTTATGTTAATAATGGCGATAAAATTAAAAAAGATGACTGTATTATGTATTCTAGATTATTATCTAGTTCTGATAAAACCCAAGATATTGTGCAAGGGTTACCCAAGGTAGAAGAATTATTTGAAGCAAGAAAGCCAAAAGATTGTGCAATTTTATCTGAGTATGATGGCGTAGCTGATATTATTGATAATGATACCTATTGGTCAATTATAATTTCTACCGATGATGATATATCAAAAGAATATAAACTCCCTAAATCAGCCTTAATTTCATTATATTCTGGTCAAAAAATCAAAAAAGGCGATAAGTTAAATCATGGACCAATAAATCCCCACGATATAGCTAAGACGATTGGAATTGATGCAACAAGACAATATTTAGCAGATCAAGTACAAGAAGTGTACTGTTCTCAAGGTGTACAAATTAATAGAAAGCACATTGAGGTTATCATTCGTCAAATGACAATGAATGTTACTATTTCTGAAATGGGTGATACAACGTTATTATTAAATGAAATGATAGATAGTAGAACATTAAAGAAGATTAACCTTCAAGGAAAAGCAGAAAGTAAAAAACCTGCAAAAGGAGATCCTGTTTTATTAGGGATTACCAGGGCTTCATTAAATACAGATAGTTTTGTATCGGCATCTTCATTCCAACAAACAGCAGGTGTATTAACAAAAGCTGCGATAGAGGGACAAAAAGATCCTATGGTAGGACTAAAAGAAAATGTTATTATAGGTAAGCTAATTCCCGCAGGAACAGGTTCATTTAATACGGATTCTCTTAAATTAGACTATGAAAGAGAAGAGATTGAAGATATTTTTGTAGAAACAAATGAAGACTCAGAGTTATTGACAAAAGTTTCTGAATCAAAGGAATAGCAGGTAATAAAATTGAACTCAATATTAAACGTATATGAATTGACATTAAGTATTAAGTTGGTTAATATACTTCACTATTAATTAAACAAGGAGATAAATAAGAACAAATGCCTACAAGTAATCAATTAGTAAGAAAAAATAGAAAGAAAATAAATAAAAAAGGAAAATCTCCTGCTTTAAATCAATGTCCACAAAAAAGAGGTATTTGTGTTAGAGTTTATACAACAACACCAAAGAAACCAAATTCAGCGTTAAGAAAAGTAGCAAGAATCAAGTTGTCTAATGGTCAAGAAGTAACAGGATATATTCCTGGAGAAAAACATAACTTAATAGAACATTCTAGTGTTTATATACGCGGTGGTAGAGTTAAAGATTTACCTGGAGTAAGATATCATATTGAGAGAGGAAGAGGCGATTTACAAGGTGTTGATAGAAAAAAATCAAGATCTAAGTATGGTGCCAAAAAATCGTAATAAATTTAGGAAAAAAATATGTCTAGAAAACCAAAGTATAAAAAAAGAAATATAACTCCAGATAGATTATATAAAAATAAACTAGTTTCAAAGTTTATTAATCATGTAATGTTAGATGGAAAAAAAACAATAGCCGAAAGAATGGTTTATGATAGCTTTGAAATACTATCAAAAAAAGTTGCAAATGCTCCACTAGAATCATTTGTCCAGTCAATTGAAACAATTACGCCAAAAATGGAAGTTAAATCAAGGCGTGTTGGAGGATCTACCTATCAAGTTCCTGTAGAAGTTGCTAAAAAAAGAGGTTATACACTTGCCATGAAATGGATAATTGATAATGCAAGAAAAAAAACAGGGGTATCTTTTTCAGAGCGGTTATCAAGTGAATTAATTGATGCTTATAATAATACTGGTGCTATAGCTAAAAAGCGTGATGATACACATAAAATGGCTGAAGCAAATAAAGCATTTTCACATTTTAGGTGGTAATCATGGCAGAAAAAAAATATGAATTAAATCAATTTAGAAATATAGGGATAGCGGCCCACATAGATTCGGGAAAAACAACATTAACAGAGCGTATTTTGTATTATACAGGAAAGTCTCATAAAATAGGTGAAGTGCATGATGGAAATGCGACTATGGATTGGATGGAGCAAGAGCAAGAGCGTGGTATTACCATAACATCTGCTGCAACTACATGTTATTGGAAAGATATTTTAATTAACATTATTGATACTCCGGGACACGTAGATTTTACTGTTGAGGTTGAAAGGTCACTAAGAGTACTAGATGGGATGGTTGCTGTATTTTGTGCAGTAGCAGGCGTTCAGCCACAAAGTGAAACTGTATGGAGACAAGCAGAAAGATATAATGTTCCACGGATTGCTTTTGTCAATAAAATGGATCGTGTTGGTGCTGATTTTGAAAGAGTTGTGTCAATGATAAAAGAAAATTTGAATGCAAAGCCAGTTGTTTTAAATTTACCAATAGGAGCAGAAGATTCTTATAAAGGGATTATTGATATTTTGCAAGGAAAAGAGATTCGATATGATGATGATTTAGGTGCAAAGTTTGATGTAGTTGATATTTCTGAGGAAAATAAGGAGATATATACAAAGTATCGAGAACAGTTAGCAGAGACAGCAGCAGAAGCTTCAGATGAATTAATTGAGAAGTTTTTAGAGGAAGGGGATCTGTCAAATGATGAGATTATTGCTGGAATCAGAGCGTTGACAATAAAAAATGAAATATTGCCAATCTGTAATGGAACAGCCTTTAAAAATAAAGGTGTTCAAATATTACTTGATTATGTTGATATGTTTTTACCATCTCCAAAAGATGTTCCGAGTATTGAAGGTATTAATGATAAAACAGGTGACGTTGAAGCCCGGAAGCCAGATCTATCAGATAATTTTTCGGCATTAGCTTTTAAAATACAAACAGACCCATTTGTGGGACGTTTAACTTATTTAAGAGTTTATTCAGGTGTTATTGAAGCAGGAAGTTATGTTTACAATTCGATAACAAAGAAAAAAGAAAGGGTAGGGCGTATTTTACAGATGAATGCAAATTCTCGAACAGAATTAACAAAAGCAGGTGCTGGAGATATCATCGGAGTAATAGGGTTGAAAAGTACGAAGACTGGAGATACGTTATGTAAAGAAGGCGACGCAATTGTCTTAGAAAAAATTGAATTTCCAGAACCCGTTATTTTTGTTGCGATTGAACCAAAGACAAAAAATGACCAAGATAAACTATCTCTAGCATTAGAGAAATTGTCTGAAGAAGATCCAACTTTTCATTATAAAACTGACCCTGAAACCAGTCAGACTATTATATCTGGAATGGGTGAGCTACATTTAGAGATAATTGTTGATAGACTTATGCGTGAATTTGGTGTTGATGCAGATATAGGTAAGCCTCAGGTTGCCTATAAAGAATCGATCAAAGGCAAAGCTAAGGCAGAAGGAAAGTTTGTTCGTCAAACGGGAGGCCGTGGTCAATTTGGTCATTGTATATTAGAAATTGAACCAAAAGAACGTGGGTCAGGGTTTGAATATGAAAGTAAAGTTGTTGGCGGAAGAATTCCAAAAGAATTTATTCCATCAATTGAAAAAGGTATATTAAATACATTTTCTGGTGGAATTATAGCTGGCTACCCAGTGATTGATATAAAAGTTACTGTTTTGGATGGATCTTTTCATCCAGTAGATTCCTCAGATGTAGCATTTCAAGTTGCTGGATCGTATGCGGTTAAAGATGCTTTTAATGAGTCACAGCCTGTTATTTTAGAGCCGCTAATGTTTGTAGAGGTTGAGGTTCCTGAGTCATATATGGGTGACACAATTTCTGATTTAAATAGTAGGCGAGGTAAGATTCAATCCATAGATCCTGATAAAAATAATAATCAACATATAAAAGCGCATGTGCCTTTATCAGAAATGTTTGGATATGCAACTGCATTAAGATCTGTAACACAAGGAAGGGGTGTTTACACTATGGAGTTTTTTATGTATAGTGAATGCCCCAAACAAGTTTATGAAAATTTAGTAACGCAAAAAGCAAAGGGAGCTTAAGAATGGCAAAAGAAAAATTCGAACGAAATAAACCTCATGTCAATATAGGAACCGTAGGGCATGTTGATCATGGGAAAACAACATTAACAGCCGCAATTACGAAAGTATTGTCATCGGCAGGAGGGGCAGAGTTTAAGGCATATGATCAGATT
>MDSY01093012.1_pt1 | contig 13974 bp, 9 predicted proteins | sample 811131 | NCBI WGS metagenome assembly MDSY01 (sample SAMN05326643, study PRJNA326480) | marine metagenome | isolation source: seawater | place: Atlantic Ocean: South West | collected 2010 | reverse complement strand
TTGGATTGGCTGGTCGGACAACGATGGACAGACATGGATGGGTAACCCTCACGACTCTGGCACAACACCGCTGAATGACCACATCAAGTTGGCATCAGGCCCTTGGACCGATGAAGGGCTGGGAATAGTCGGCATCTTTTCTCAGAATGTTTACGAAACTGCAGTATATTTCTGTTTCAATAAGTTAGTAGGAATTTCATGTTTTACTAGTTTTGATGGCGGTGCTAGTTTCGAGTTGGGCGGTAATATTGTAGGACTTGCATCGACAAACGGTGGATTACATGGAGCGATTACAACAGCCCCTGACGGTACAGTTTACGTAACCCCACGTGTAGAAACTCCAACGCTAATATTCTCCAAAGATAATGGATTAAATTGGGAGGAAAGAGAGATGGGGACCGATGCTGGCACACCTAATCCTCGAAAAAACTCTGAAATAGCAACAGATAGTGAATCTAATGCATATCACATTTGGACTGGTGCTGACCAAGGAATTTACATGTCCAGGAGCTTAGATTCGGGAGAATCTTGGGAACAGACAAGCATTCGCATAAGCCCTACAGAAGTAATTTCGACAGCATTCCCACAAACTGATTCTGGCGACCCCGGTCGTATTGCAATTACATATCTTGGAAGTGAAAATGGTTCATTGCTAGGCACGACTGATATTGATGGTAACAATTGGACCGGAAATGGACATTATGCCCCTGGTGGAGTTCACTATCACCTGTATGTAACCTACAGCCTAAATGCTCTAGATGAGAATCCAATATTCCACACAAAAAGACTCTCAGATGACCCTGTCCAAATTGGGGCTATGTGCCTTAACAGCGGAGATTGCCGCTCTGATGAAGGAGGTTCTAATCGTAACCTATTGGATTTCAATGACCTTACTATTGATCTTGAGGGACGAGTTTACATTGCATTTGCAGATGGTTGTATCGACGCATGTGCATCGAGTCCGGACCCCCAACCTGCAGATTCTAGGACTGGCCGTGGCTCTGTTTACTTCATGACGAATGGCCCAAGCCTGTATGAGGAAGTTGGAGAAATGCCATCTCCGATAGACTCAGAGCCAACTGAAATTCCAGATGAAATGAATTCTGAAGTTGAACTCTTGGCTACCAGAGAAGAAGTTGATGAAGAATAATCACGATTTTGCGTGTATCTTAATGACATCATTATCGCCACACTCGTGTTCTGAACCTACAATTCTGCGAGTTCGCCCATCGACTGCTTTGATGAAACCATCTCCTAAGTCACTATGTACCTTGTATGCCAGAGCCTTGGCTTCTATTCCATCAGGAACTACAAAAGCGTCAGGTAGGATTCTACCCTCTCCATCTTTCCATGCATTTTCATCCGCAACCGGATAAACCACTACGTGATTCAGCGCATTGAAAAGGACTCGAGAAAGTAAAGTTGCAACTCCAGTACCTCCTGCTTCTGATAATTTATCTTTCATTGAAGAAAGAGCATTTATCTGAGCCGGATTGAGCTTTGTTTCGTCGACGATTGTGAACGTGTCACTTCCAGGAGTATAGGAAATCATTCCACCTGAATCTGCTCTTCGTAATGCTAACTCCATGTCAGCCATAGTTGGCTGAATGATCCCGCTTGCTTCGATTACATCCCAAGGAGTTCCTTTTGCGGAATCTGCTTTATTGGCTGCGATATGGATAGGGAACAGTTGTTGTCTAAGGTAGAATGCGAGAGAATGTACACGGTCTTCTGGCCACATCCATGGGTTTTCAAGATCTCCCCACTGGTTTCTGAAACCATCTAAAGCCTGAAGCACGTGTGATAGATTTGCACCAAGTCCAGTGAACCTTTCGTGAAGGAACGATGTTAATCCCTTCTCTCCTTCCGCTTGTACTCGCCGAGAGCCTCTCGACCATCCGTCATCCAGTATGCCATGAATCCACGAGTCTAATTCTGCGGTCAGAAATGCTGTCTCTTCTTTCAGTGATGATTCTACATCAGCCACTGCTGCTATCGGATTGCCTTCAATATCGGTTAACCCTGCAGCATCTACAACTTGTATCAGTGCATCACAATTGGCTAAGTCTGAAAGGAAAGCGTTACCCCTGCCTCGTCCGTCTGAAGCGCCAGGAACAAGCCCCGCTACATCAACCAGGAATGTTGGCACTAGTCTGACATGGCCGACACATGTGCCAGTTCTAGGCTCACAAATACTTCCTTTTCTAGGATCATCTTCAGCCACCGGCTCCATTCTTCCATCCGCTTCAAGTCGTTGCCGCAAATCTTTGCAAGGGCATGCTTGAGGGGCTGCCAAAAACGCTACACCGACATTCGCTTCTATCGTACAAAATGGGTAATTTGCAATATCGACTTTTGCCAATGTAGCCGCACTATAGTAGGTTGATTTGCCAACATTAGGCTTTCCAACCAAGCCGATACGCATTCCGTTCACGCCTGAGTGATGCGTTCAACAAGTTCTGCCTTTGTACCTGTGTGGGACAATCCCATTGACTTGGCCAAATCGACTAACTCTGCCTTCTTCATTTTCTTGAGTTCAGCAGCGGACGGGGCATCTGCTTTTTCTTCAGTTGCCTCTTCTACTACTTCCTCAGCCTCTTCGCCTTCATCCGAATCTTCAGATGAGGACTCTTCATCATCCTCTTCGCCATCTTCGTATGGTATGAATTCGATTCCAAGCTTGTTACGAATGTTTAGTAGTGCGATATCTAGTTCCGGTAGGTTCAGATTTCCGTCAGAGTTAATGTCCATTACTCCGACTAATTTCTCAACATCCCAAGGAGGTAGGTCTGCGATGTCTGCTACTCTTAGGGCATTTGAGAACTCAAACATATCGACCTCTCCTGAATCATCAACATCCGCCCAAGCAAAGAACTGTGCTGTAGTTGTTCCACGACTGCATAGCCACTTGGTTAGAGTAACTAGGTCTTCATCGAATTCTACTGGGTATTCGTCGACTTCATCGTTGTGAAGTTCAGTTGAAACTTCTATGATTGTCGAGCCACCTTTGCTTTCTTCTTCGGATTCTCCGATGACAAGGGTGGTGTCGATTCCAACTCCGCGACCAAATAATGCACGAATAGATGTAGTTCCATCTACTAGATTATATGTGGAAATATCACTTCGACTACCACTTGAAATTACTTTGCTTTCTCCAGCCAATAGTGTCTTCACAGCGCTGTTAGCTGCCAAAATGAATCCTATAGTAACACCATAGAAAGCAAATGCAGCGGTTAGGGCAAAGCCGGAGATTCCAAGTGTAGGGTCTTCAACTTCTGCTTCGATTAGAGCGTTTTCTGACCAATCTCCCATTAGAAGGAGTACAGTAGATAGTAGACCGCCTGCAATTAACATCCAAGATGCTGCTCCTGCAGATCCAGTAAGTGACTTACCAGCTGCTAGAGGGTACGAGTGGAAAAGGGCTGCAAGAGCGAACAATCCACCGATTACATAGAGGTAAGAATTGTTCACAGTTTCTGCAGCATTTGCCATGCTTCCATCGCCAACCATTACGTTGAGTCCAGTAAAGTAACCAAGTAGAGCAAATAGGGGCAAAAGAAGAGCACCTGCTGCTGCTGCTGTAGCGCCAGGACTGTCTACAACAGCCCCTGCATTACCACGAATTGTTGCTATCATATTGGTAGATGCCGCAAGTACAGGTAGTAAACCAAGTGTAACCAGAATTGCCCCTATCGACTGAGTGAATGAGTCTGCATGAGTGGATTCAGATAAGAAGAACGGCGGTATGGTAAGGAATAGAAGGAACATCGAAGCCTTGGTTAGGCTACCAGACCAAATCGGTTGTCCAGTTACATGTGATAACACGTGATAACCTACTGCAAACATTAGAGCCAATGGGACCCATCCGAAAGCCATTACTTCTGCAATCCAAACGGTTCCTGTCAATTCGAGAATTTCTCCTAATGCAACACCAACTCTACTGAATAGAAGAGTTAGAAGACCTAGAATCAAAAACCATGATGGAACTGAAATTGGTGAGTCTCCTCTGTCGCCAAGAGTGATTAATGAATTTACTAGAAGGCTCGTCACCAGTAACGCTGAAACTAATCCGTAAAGCGCCATTTCATCTGTTCCATATGAGATCCAATCCCAGTGGTTTAGCGTAGACAATACTAATCCAACTAGAGTCTGTAGCGTCCAAGCCATTGCGACCATAGATGCGTTTGCCTCACTAGCAAGTGGAGACCCTGTAGTACGTGTGTGCGCTACGAATGCTCCACCTAGTAGAATTGAAAACAATGCTGTAGTCATCGCTACTTCGTTAAAGTAAGCGAGTGCACTTCCATCATCATATGACCAGCCGATGTTAGAAAGTGAATCAAGAGCTACTGGATCATAATTGTGCCATGCAGATAAGAATCCGCCTATTCCTGCAAGAACTAACCAGAAGACTCCAGTTTGCATCCAGGTCTTAGCGCCGCTACCCTCTCTATCTTGGAACAGGTCTGTTGCAGGTCCTGCTGCTTTGGTTAGTAGGAACATTCCTAACTGACGTAAAGGATTGCTCATTCCACCCATACCCTTCTGGATATAATGAGTGAATGCAAGGAATGTGGCTAGTAGAATTACTGTTGTTGCAAATACTTCAGACATACATCACACCTCCTAATCCGACAGGACTCCTCCAACCAAATTGGCCACAATCATTCCACAGCCCACCAGAATTCCGATCAAATAATACCAAATTCCAGAGCCTCCGAGGTTATCCATTAACGGGATTATTTCGCCGATAACTGGAATGCTGTCCCATCCAAAGATATTGCTAAACATTGCAAGTAAACCGATTAGGCCGACGAACATTATAACAATAATTACTCGAGAAGAAGAAGGTTCTGCCACTCCTTCGGATACGTCTGGTAGGATTGTATTATTTGCCATGATACCACCTTGACCCCGTAGGGGTCATTTACGCCACCTATGATTCAGTCATAAACGTTGACCAGTGGTAGGGTCATGGCGAACGCAGATGTAAGAGAGGATTACCCCTTCGATTCTTACCTGCTCCTAAGGGGATTGGCATGCTTTTATCGAGGTTGATTTCGGTTTGCCATACCTTTTTACAACCACATTCTAGACCATCGAGTTCGTGGATATCTCCGCTGACAGAATAGCGTTCGATAGCAGCGACTACGTCACTATCGCACTTACCGCAATTATGGGCTCCACGGACTTTCCCACCTGCGGTTGGATGGATGATTAAACGGCTCACTTGGTCTGGTGCACCATTACCAGAATTGGTCGGGTGAATATCGCCATGGACATCATTGATCAACTGTACGAGAGACCAGAGCCACGGTGGACGATACTCGTTTGCACGAAATAGCCTGTCGATGACGGTGCCTCGCTGAATATTCATTGGGTTAACACTAATCTCATCGCTTCGAGATGCTACATCTCTAATCCATTTAGCACCATGAACAAGAGCATCTCCCTCACTCATGAATGGCGGTTTAAACATCAGATATGTTTTGATTCTGAGCCCGAAGTGCTCTAGATTCTCTACGGCTCTATCCCAACTTTTGGTACTGAAACCTTTGTTGACGTGGAAACGAAGAACTTCATCATCGTATGCCTCAAGGCCAATTGCTACTGAAAATTTAGGGTTTATACTGGTAGCCCACTCCAATTTATCTTTGGACATTTGTTCAGTACGGCTTTCTACGACCAACTCTTTACCCATTTCGTGACAATCACGCAATACTCTTTCTTGAAAATCTACAGGAATCTCTCTGTCTTCAAGTAAGCTTCCAGAAGTGTAAACCTTAACCATGCCCATATTGTCAAAATCATCAAATTTAGCAAGGGAGTGTTCCCATTGAGCATGTAAATCTGCGCTGGTAACGTCGTCTCTGGTGTCATTGAAATAACCACAGAAAGTACAACCGCTAGACCACCACCAATGACATCCTTTGGTTCGTAGAATCACAGTCAGAGCAGTCGTAGGCGTACCATCTGCTAAGGTTTCAGGTGTATAGTAAACAGTTGCAGGGAATTTAGCATCCCAGGAGTTCTTTTTCTCTTGGGCCCAAGATGTATTGGCGGGAGCTTTGACCAAGTCATGGATACGAGCAGGACGCTTGTCCGCCTCGCCAACCATGGTCAACTTACCATTCGCCATAGCAATCCGTCCGGCTTCGCGTGTTTGAATGCTCGGTCACATCAGTGACTGTGTGAAGAATCCAACCATTCTGGCATCGTACTCTTCAGTATCGGTATACATCATAGAAACATGTTCGTCGCTTTGCATACCTTCACCGATATCATATCTAATAACTGAATCTTTGAACCAGCATTCCACATTCCCTTCAAGTCCTTCCTTCATAGCCTCATCACACATTTCGATTCCGTGGTGTATACGAACTCTATTGTCCTGATTACCGTGAATGACGTATATGTGCCTGTCATCTATTTCTGAAGCGGCTTTGAGTGGGTAGTGCTCCACTAAATTTTGTCCTGCGGCAATTTTGCCTGCGAAAATTCCAGCTGCACCAAGGAAGGTTGGTAGTCCTTGGAATTCTAATTCCTCAACAACGATTGCCCCCATATCTGAATAGCCGGAATCTAGCCATATCGACTGCATTCTGTCATCAAGAGAAAATGCGATCGCAATTGTTCCCGCACCCATTGAATTTCCAAATAATCCAATCTTATCCGCCTGAGCGCCCTGTTCTTCGATTAACCAATCAAAAACCGCTACCACGTCTTTCCATTCGTCTTGGCCACCAGAAACACGATTGTCATCAATCGATGATTCTCCATGGTCTCTAAGGTCGAATACTATGACGTTGAATCCTGCATTGATGAGCATCCCAGAAGGTATCAAAAGAGCGCCGTCTGATTTACAACCTCTAATCCCATGAACGAATATCACCCAAGGCATAGAGTCGTTTTGGCGCAAAAACCAAGCGGATAAGAATAGGTCTTCGCCTTCAACTTCAATGGTGGCGTTTTCATATCCTGGCCACCAATATTCCGACAAACCTTCCATTATGTTAGAAGAAATATTCTCGCCATTACTGGACTCATTTAGGGGAACTTCATTTCTTAATGGTGCAAATTGTTCAGGTGTATTTTGGTCAAAATTACCCCAGCAATCTGTGTTGGTATGGGCTACTACGTCGTATACTTGCTTGCCTGCCAAATAGTAACCTATTGGCATGAATATTATCAACATCAAAGATATTGCAAGAATCTCTTTCTTGAAGCCCATTATTACAACTCCTTGTAGAGAATTGTCGAGCCTGCTTTGACAAACTCGCCTTTTGGATATGCTTTATCGCCATCCTCTGCACTAATCACACATGGTTCAAATCGATTTGCTGGGACTCTAACGTCGACTCTGCTTCCAAGTCGAATCATTCCAAACCTTTCTCCACGACGTAAAATATCGCCTTCGCCTGTCCATGGTACGATTGTGCGGGCTAATGCTCCCGAAATTTGCATAATCTCAACAATTAAGCCATCTTCTCTTTCGAAAAGGGTTCTTACGCGTTCGTTATATTCGCTTTCTTTCTTGAATGCGGGTAAAAACGGACCTCTTCGCATGCCCTTGCCAGTCCTGTGTTCCATTCTGGTTATCTTCCCTGCAATCGGAGAACGGTTTACGTGTACGTCCAGGGGGGACATGAATACAGCGATACGCCAGACGTCAGTGTCAGATTCCTCCCCTTTAGGTACGGCCTCGAACCTTTGCTCGGTGGAAAATGATAGTATTTCTTGGCAAGGCTCTGGGTGCCAAGTACCGGTAAGTTCGTCTTCTTCAGCATTCTTCATTTCTTCAGCCGAAGGTCTTCTTCCAGTTGCTCTTTCTCTTTTAGCGAACATTACATGGCCATCTGCAGGAGATACAATAATTCCCTCGTCACGAGGTATTGGTCGGTCTGGGTCTCTCCAGAAGTTAGCAAAAAATGCTGCTAGCATTAGCATTAGAATTCCTAATCCTGGGGCTAATCCAAAAAGAGGATCTACGAACCATCCTACCAGAATGAAGCTACTGCCCATTAGAGCAGGCGTAATTACAGGCAGAAATCCGCCTTTGGCTAGTAAAGCCAATTTAAATCACCTCACTTGTCTTCCCAAGGGTCTCCGGATGTTCTCCAGGTGGCCTCGGGTTCCTTTGATGGATCATCTTCTGTAGGTTCTTCTGTTGCTTCGACTGCAGGCTCTTCTGCTGCTTCTTCTGTGTCTTCTTCTGCAGAAGCACCCTTAGCTACGAAGTCTACTGCAGCCGCTCCTAATTCAGAGCCTTTCAGATAGCGGTTACCATCCATATCGTATGATTTTGCGAATTCGACAAATGCATCACGATCGGTGATTCCATTCTTCTGCATAACGCCGGTTAGTACTGATTCTGACCAAGTCCATTCTTCTTCATCGCCGCTTTCTTCTGAATCTCCTTCAGATGCTACCACGCTTTCAGATTCTGTGATGTCGATATCTGTTGCTTCTTCAATTGTCATTTCAGCAGCACGTGCTTCGACCATTTCGTCCATCCTTTCGGTGATTGCTCGGCCCATGTGCTGTGATTTGCGTTCTGCTTCAGCAGCAGACTCAATCATTTCATAGCGGAGTTTGATTGCCTTGTTCAGGTCTTCGAATAGTGCCATGTGTTGCATATACCATTCATCACGAGTCTGAAGTTCAGTAACTGCAAGACGGAGATCGTTATCCAATTCTTCTGCGATTGAGAATATCTTGCCCAAGCGATCTTTTTCACGGGCAAACTTCTCTTCCATCTTTTGCAGTTCAGGCTCTAAGTGTTCGACCTGCTTGCCAGACTTGCTCGCCTTCAATTCGAGATCTCTAATTCTTGCATCTTTCTCGGTTAGAAGAGAATCTAGGCTCTCTTTTTCGATTTCACGTTCGACGATTTCTTTCTCAAGAACTTCGACTTCTGCTTTGAAATCAACGATTTCTTTCTCTTGAACCTCATATGCCGCATATAGCTTTAGAAGACGCTCGGTCTCTTCCGCTAAATCCTCTGTGAGTTTCTTAATTTGGGTCTCTGGAGTGATGGTTCCATCTTCGGACATTTTCTCACCTAAGGCTATGCCTTCCTATCTACCGACATTGGACCTACATATCAAGCCGACGCTCGTAGAGTGTGAGATAATTCGAATTCAAAGGAATTAGATTTTATCGGTTGCGATTACTAATTCCCGGGCGATACCAACTTCACCCATAGAATGTCCAGCGTCTGGAACGATTATCAGATTGCTCTTTGGTAGGGCCTTATGCAATTCCCAAGCGCTTTTAGCAGGGCATACAACATCGTATCTACCTTGGACAATTACTGTTGGAATATTTTCTACTTTAGCAACATTATTGAGAATGTGTGCTTCTTCGACAAAAATTGCGTTGATGAAGTAATGGCATTCTATTCTTGCAAATGCAACTGCGAAATCTAAATCTTCGGCTTTGTCAAGATATTCCGGGTCCGGGAATAATCGACTAGTCGCCATTTCCCACCTAGTCCATTCTCTAGCTGCTGCACGCCTAACTTCAACATCCTCACTAGTTAGTCGTGAATAATATGCTTCGATTAAATTACCTTGTTCTGCGACCGGGATATGGTCTCTATATGAATCGAAAGCATCCGGGAATATGTGACTAGCACCGTCTTGGTAAAACCATTGCAATTCACTTTTCCTGCACATGAAAATTCCCCGTAACACTAGGCTCTGGACTCTTTTTGGATGGTTTTGCGCATAGATTAGGGCCAGCGTTGAGCCCCAAGAACCACCAAATACATGCCAAAAATCAATGCCAAGATGTAGCCTTAACATCTCTAAGTCGGAGACTGAGGCATGAGTATTATTGTCTTCAAGTTCGGCATAGGGAGTAGATTTCCCACATCCTCGCTGGTCAAATTGAATGACATCAAATTTACTTGGATCGAAATAGCGGCGATAAGAGGGTTGACTTCCACCACCCGGGCCCCCGTGTATCACGATTACTGGTATTCCGTCTGGATTACCGCTTCTCTCCCAAGCAATTGTGTGTAATGGTGTCACTTCCAGTAAGCCGGTAGTGTGAGCTTCTGTTTTTGGATAAAGTACATCTTCAATCGACTGGGATGTTAGTTGCATATTCGGTGCAATCAAACTTAGAACATGTTCCTTTCGATTACATCACACGGTTTATTGAGGGCTTTCGTTAGCAACGATTTATGGAACAAAAGTCTGCGACTGATGTGTTTTCCCAATGGGCCCTAATCGGTAAGGACGAGGGAATGGAAAGAGGTCATGCCCCTTCTGTAAAAGCAATGTTAGAACTTGCTTTACCGAAATTGAGTAATCAATTTACTGCGATGGATTTAGGGTGCGGTAATGGATGGGTAGTACGTTTACTATCAGATTTAGGTGCATCACATTCGGAAGGTGTAGATGGTGCATTGCAGATGATAAACAAAGCAAAAACCATCGATAGTAAACACAAATATTCACATGGATTCCTTCCTGAATGGAAACCTGAAATGAGGTTTGAATTAGTTCACACTATGGAATTCCTATATTATTTACAAAACCCTGCACAAATGATTTCTATCATTCATGATGAATGGTTAAGTGATGGTGGAGTATTGGTAGCGGGAGTAGACCATTACCTTGAACATGAAGAATCTTTAACTTGGCCAGAACACGTAGGCGTACACATGACTACGATGTCAATATCGCAGTGGGAATCTGCTATGAGTGCAGCAGGGTTCTCAGAAATTGAAATCCATCAAGTCGCTTCTAAGGATGGCTTTCCAGGAACCTTGGTCATGCTTGGTCGAGCAAACCATCGGGTTCTTCCAAAGTAATAGTTCCTGAGAAGAATAGACATGCTTTGCATACTCCTGGATTAGAGCATTTAGGGGGCTCATGTCCATCTTCAATCGCAGAAATGTAGCCCATCCAAGAAATCAATTCCTCCAAATCAGATTTTGATTTTTTGAATTCGTCATCTGTCATTCGAATCATCCTACCAGATGCTGCTACTAAGATGGCTGGAGGCAATATGTCTCGTTGCTGTGACTGAGGCTTCTTTCTCTCGTGTTCTTCCAATGCTAAGCAGTATAGCGTTAACTGCAACCTATGGTCTGCTAAAATTTCTCTTTCAGAATCTGTTTCAGCATATGGTGAAACACTCAATTGACCATCTTGTAGAGGGTGTCCCTCCTCTGGAGATTCTCTGTTGTAGCCAGAAAGGCATCCTTTGGTTTTAGCATCTACCACCTGTAACCACCCTTTACCATCATTATCTCTAAGGGCCAATACAAGATCTGCTCTTCCATCAAATATTGTGTGGATTTCCTCCACCTTTACTAACGAGATTTCACCTTTCGGCGACCATCCTTTTCTATCGATATCATGCTGAGATTTACTAACGAAATTGAATGGTAATTCTGTTCTTAAACCTTCAACTATCATTCCGTCAAACCGCTCACCTTGAGTCATTTTGCCAAGTACTCCATCATCCACTAGCTTTGCTAAATGGTACATCCGAGAACGCACTCTTTTCGTCATTTGAGGATCGCTGAATGAAGATTGAGCTAGTACTTCATCAAACGTAATGTCATCGAGTAATCGATTTGGCTGAGATACTGTCCATGTGGCATCTAGGTCTTCAGATTCGGTTGCTGGATTCGCTAAACCAATTTCCAATAACCGATGGAAAAGGGAACCAAATTCAGTAGCAGAAGGCCAGAAATCTTCTTTATTTTTCAATGGAATGAAATTCAGTGGCTCTGCACGCCAATTCATTCTCATAGCCAACCAATGTCTTCTTCGGCAATTCCAGGCAGCATCTAGAGAATGAGATGGCAGACCGATCTCATGTATTGTTTTGCGTTTCTTACGTGATGATGCAATATCCCTTGCACTTGCGAGTGCATCGATTCTTTGCTGCCATTTCTGTAATGGAGATTGAAGCGAAGTTAATTCGAAACAAGAGGGATGATGATAAATTGCGATTCCGTTTACACAGTCGTTAGGTAAAAACCCATTTTCAATCAAACCCGATGGGTTAAGGCGCAAGATATTTCCAGTTTGGACTAAGCCTCCTTCCGACCAAGTACAACCTTCATTATCTGCTGTAATCGAAGAGTGTGCAAGTCCATCAAGAAGCATGTATCCCATATTTTCTCGTGCTTGGCCTCGATTCATTTCCAGATATCCATCGGAGGAAATTTCGACCCCACCACTAGGTGTTCCAACCACTATTACTCGATCTCGTGCCCTTGTAAGAGCGACGTAGAATTGCCGGCGCCTCTCGGCTAACCTTTGGCCCTCTTCCATCAAGGAAGCCAACGTCCACAAACCGCTTTCGGGCTTCGCTACGCCTCTCCAAGGATGAATTCTTCCTGCTATCATTTCCGGAGTAACAAGAACGTTATCACCGGAAGATAAACTTGAGTCTCTAGCGCCAATATTGAAAATATCATAAAGCACTACAACTGGAGACTCTAATCCCTTCGAACTGTGAATAGTCAGTACTTGAACCGCTCCAGCGGTACCATCTGAGGTACTCTTTGGACCATCTGAATCTAATTCTTCTAATTCTCTAAGTCGTAATTGTGCTAATGCTGCATCTCCGCCTTCTTTATCCAGTATCCTTTCGAATAAAGAAAGCCAGTTATTTACATCTTGGCGATCTCCTTCTCGAGGATATGTTCGAAGTAAATCCGAGTGGTCGATTGCAGTGTTGATAACCCCGAGGATATCGTTATTGGAAACTAATGTTGCGATTTTATTCAGCAGTGATTTCAATTCAGGAGTTGGTGCAATATCTGCCAACCCTAAGATTTGATTTCCTGTTGATTTAGACAGGTGGTCATTGAGTGTTGAATCATCTAATCCAACTAAGCAAGAATGGCCAACTGCCAAGGCTGCTGCTCTATCGTTAGGAGAACAGGCCAACCAAAGTAAGGACATCAGTGGCTGTACTGCTGGGCGTTGTAGCAACACCCCTTGCTTATCGGCAATTGCAGGAATACCATGCTCTTCTAAAGTATTCAAAATATCAGGAATTCTGCTCCTTGAGGAAACTAAAATCATAATATCTTCAGGAAGTATTTGATGTTCAACGCCATCTACTTCTTTCCATGAGTCATTTTCACAATCTTTGACTCTAACTTTCTGACCATTAAGCAAAGATACCAATCGTTTTGCCAACAACTGATTTGACAAGTCCCTGTTAGTTGAATCAATATTTTCGAAGGGGTTAATCGGTATCTCTAGGTCTTCTGACACATCAACTGCTTCGGTTCTCGCAGGTAAAATCCATTCAAAGGCAGGCTCAGTATCGGATTTTCTTCCGGGAAGTAGGTCTTGAGCTTCAGCATGCCACGGCCCGGGTAAGGTCTGATGGCGCTGTGAAAATGTATCTTGGAAAATGTAGTTCATGGTGTTCATTAAATCGGGCAAAGTTCGATGATTAGTTCGCATTTCTATATGCCCTTCTGAGCGCCTATTAATCGCAGATTGCTCAATTTTAGATGGGCCATCGTCTTTTTCAAGTGGAATCCATTTCTCCCTCTTGGAGTCCTCTGATAGCAAAGTATCTGAACGTGTGAAACCGGACCCTGATTCTGGTTTGCCTGGAATTGGACGAGGGTCTCTAGCAAAGCCTGGTTTCTTAAGATCATCAAGACGGTGTTCCATTACTGCTTCGTCGACATTTATTGTACGAATAATTTCAACGGCTCTACGCATTACAGTGAGTTCTGCCTGGCGGAATCGGTAAATTGATTGTTTCATATCGCCAACAATGCAAACTGTAGGGTCCCATTCTCCAGCAGGCGGTCTCAACTCGTCCGACTCTAAATGACGGCGCCCCCATAAGCGTGCTAAAAGGCGGAAATGTTGAGGGTTAGTATCCTGATATTCATCGATAATGAATGCCCGATAACCGCGCCTTAATTCTCGTAAAATCGTAACCCTTCTCATCAAATCTTCATGCACTTCTGAATTA
>MDSY01108290.1_pt1 | contig 13975 bp, 14 predicted proteins | sample 811131 | NCBI WGS metagenome assembly MDSY01 (sample SAMN05326643, study PRJNA326480) | marine metagenome | isolation source: seawater | place: Atlantic Ocean: South West | collected 2010 | reverse complement strand
GAATGATAAAAAACAAATAATAAATCAAGTGCACAGATACTCACTATTGAAAATTTCTGGTCTAATATTTTTTATTCTTTTTATCTTCATTGTACAAAGTTTTAGATGGAGCGGAGAAAAAGGAGCACAGAAAGCTCACGAAAATTTTATAAGTTACTTCTCAGAAAAACGTTTCGCCAAATGCAGCAACTCAATATCTGATGATTATTCTGATCAATGGGATTTTAATAATAATGAAATCGCTTTAGCATTAAGAGATTACGCCAAGCATTTCTTTTTATCTTTTCAGGCGAATTGGCAAAATAATTCAATTAGAAAAACCTCAGAAACTTATCAAATCACAGGGAACTTGAAAATCGATGGCACGGGAAATCAAATCACTGAAATGATAATAAAGGAGACAAGAACACACCTTTTAGATCCATTTACTTTTCATTGGAAAAAATCAGGCTTTCTGCCTTGGTCATGGAAATTAATACGGATAGAACACTCTAAATTGGAAGTACCTAGTGGATACGTGCCAGGAAAAAGCTTTAATTCATTGAGATGGTAGCTTTGACAACTCAGTTAGCTAAGGTCATAATGAATATCAATCAATAATTAAGATTATGAGTAAACTATTTCTTCAGTTATTAACGTTCTCTATGCTATGCTCCAGCGTCTTCTCGCAGGATAATAACACTCAAAATAATTCTTCTTCAGAACAAATTCCTTCAAGGTTTTGGAAGGCTAGTTTACCGGGTGGAGAATATATGGTTGCCCTTAATAGTATTTCCTCGATTGCCAAGCACACGTATATTGTTGATGGAGCCGCAAGAGTATATGAAGTTACAGTGGCCGATAAAAGTTCAGCAATTGCACGTTTTTATTTCATAGAACCCGTAACGGAAAGCTCCCCAATCAATGCTGGTCAGGTTGTTCTCGATAGACTGAAAAGTGTATCAAAAGAGGCAACTGAAAGGGTTGGAGCTGGAGATGTATGGGATCAGGTTATCAAAAATTACCCTAACTCTACGCACGCCAAAACGATGGAGTATAGACTCACCATTAAATCAAATATTGATTTAATATATTCAAGTGTAGCTCGAGCTTGGGAACGAGGAAGAGGAGAGAACTTTAAAATTGTTAGTAAGTAATTACTATCAGTTTTAAGCCTAAGACATTAAACGAAACTCACATCAAGCCTGATGGCTTCATTAAGTTGCTTGATGTAATCATTTTTTGGGATATCCACTGCCCCAAACTGCCTCAGATGAGGTGTCGTCCACTGCGTATCAAGTAAAATGAAATTTCTTTTCCTGAGATGCTCAACTAAAGCGACCAAGGCAACCTTTGAAGCGTTAGTTTCTCTAGAAAACATAGACTCACCAAAAAAGGCCCCTCCAATAGAGACTCCGTAAAGACCCCCAACTAATTCCCCTTTGGACCAGCTCTCCACCGAATGTGCATAACCACCAGCACTCAAAGTCATATAACTTTCCCTGACTGTCTCATCTATCCAGGTTTCATCTCTCTCGGCACAACCATCAATAACTTCACTAAAAGATGAATTAATTCTTATCTCAAATTTTCCAGAGGCCACTACCCGTTTTAAACTTTTGGTCTGGTGAAATGATTCCAGAGGTATGACACCTCTCGGATCAGGACTAAACCATCCAATTTCACCCTGTTCCATAGCCATCGGAAAAATACCCATCCGGTAGGCTTGAAGCAAAAACTCTGGATTGATCGAAGACAATGGAAAATCTTAAATGAAAAAAATCAATTTGGTAAAAGTTTATTAAAAGTATTATATAGAAAATAGTATAATAGAAAAGAGCCGAATATAAGTTCTTAAATAATGACAGAAAACAATTTATCAGAGGATAGCATGGTTGAAGTGAGGTGCTACTTCGTTAGACACAGGAACGCCCTCGCCGTTCGTGCCAATTTTTCTCCAATTTATATGGATCATTATCTGCATCTTCTTGAAAACCAAATCAAATTAGAACAAGAAAATGATCAAAAGCTTAAGGATGCACTTGCCGGATGCGCACTACATCTTGCGTCCAGACCTTGGGGTGAAGTCAGTGCCTGGACAATTCATTTCGCAGACCCGCTCATCAATATTTTTGTTACAGGCAATAGCAATGAAAGGAATTTAATAGGTAGAGTATTTACTGAGGATATTAGGGATGATCAAAAAAATCTTTTTATCGCACAAATCAATAACTTCCCCAAAGAACCTAGAAGAAGCGTCATTGAATTTGATCCAAATAATTCAATGTTTAAAATAATTGAAAATTATTATCTTCAAAGTGAGCAAAGGTTGGCTCGTTTCTTTAATTATTCTGAAGAAGAATTTGTTTTTATTTCAGCTCAACCTGATTGTGATGAGGAATGGTTATCATCATTATCTGATTCAAAAATTAAAACACTCGACAAAGATGAAGACCTTAGCCTTTTAGAGAAAAGATATTACCACTATCATTGTGGATGCACTAAAGAAAGAATCCTCCGCGCATTAATGAACGCAAAAAAAGAAGAAGTCTTTGGAGAGGAGGAATCACTTTCAATTGAATGCCCTCGTTGTGCTAAAAGAATACCTATTACTGTTAGGGAATTCGAAGAGATGAAAGAAGCCAATTAAACTTCCTCTACATTTGGAAGTCTAATATCGTCGACTAATTCTTGAACTTCTTTAGGAGTCTCTTTTGTCATCTTAGACACAACATAAGCAACCACAAAATTAACTAGGGCCCCAAATGCACCGATAGCTTTGGGTTCAATACCAAAGAACCAGTTCTCATCACTATCTCCTAAAAAAGATGTACCAGGAATAAACATGATTCCTTTATGTTGAAATACATATAGGAGCGTAACTAACAAACCAGCAACCATACCGGCAATGGCACCTTCGCGGTTTATCTTTTTCATAAAAATTCCCATGATCAGAACAGGAAAAATTGATGAAGCTGCCAAGCCGAAAGCCATGGCAACAGTCCCTGCGGCAAAATCTGGAGGATTAAGGCCAAGATAACCAGCTAACGCTATAGCTCCAATCATTGATAATCGGCCTGCATTTAACTCCTGACGGTCAGTAATATTTGGCATGATTATACCTTTCAATAAATCGTGTGAAATGGATGAGGAAATAGCCAACAGAAGACCAGCTGCCGTCGATAGAGCAGCTGCCAATCCACCAGCAACAACTAAAGCAATAACCCAGTCGGGTAAGTCTGCTATCTCTGGATTCGCAAGAACAATAATGTCTTTGTCCACAGTAACCATTTCATTACCCTTCCATCCATAAGTTGAGAACTGCTCAGATAAATCACTATCTTTATCATTGTAATATTGAATTCTGCCGTCTCCATTTTTGTCTTCATGTTTCAAGAGGCCTGTCTTCTCCCAATTCTTAAACCACTCAGGTCGTTTTGCGTATTCAATATTTCCGGAATCCACACCAACTTTATCAACTTGGACAGTTTTAACAAAATTCAACCTAGCCATAGCTGCAACAGCAGGAGCAGTTGTGTAAAGTATTGCGATAAACACCAATGCCCATCCTGCAGATAGCCTAGCATCACTTACTTTTTTAACGGTAAAGAATCTAATAATAACATGCGGCAAACCCGCGGTGCCAATCATTAAAGAAAGAGTAAAAGCAAACATATTCAATTTGCTTCCCATTCCGCTCTGAGTGTACTGATCAAATCCAAGTTCAGTAATAACAGTATCTAATTTCTGAAGTAAGGGTGTACCGTCTTTGTAATCGCCAATCAGACCCAACTGAGGAATAGGATTACCCGTCAGTTCCAAGGAAATGAAAATTGCAGGCACGGTAAATGCAAAAATCAGAACAACATACTGAGCGATCTGAGTATAAGTGATTCCTTTCATTCCTCCAAGAACTGCGTAGAAAAACACAATTGCCATCCCAATGAACAATCCAGTACTATAATCTGTCTCTAAGAATCTGGAAAAAGCCACCCCGACTCCCTTCATCTGACCTATAACATAAGTCACAGAGACAACAATAAGGCAAAGGACTGCAACCAGTCGTGCCGTTTTCGAGTAAAATCGCTCACCGATGAATTCTGGCACCGTAAATTTTCCATACTTTCGAAGGTAAGGCGCAACTAAAAAGGCCAGCAATACATAACCCCCAGTCCAACCCATCAAAAAAACTGACCCTCCATAACCTGAAAAAGCTATGATTCCAGCCATCGAAAGAAATGAGGCAGCACTCATCCAGTCGGCAGCTGTGGCCATACCATTGGATAATGGACTAATGTTTCCTCCAGCCACATAAAATTCTTTAGTCGATTTAGCCTTACTCCAAATAGCAATACCTATGTAGAGAGCAAAAGTAAATCCTACGATAAGATAGGTCCAAGTCTGAACATCCATTATGACTTCTCCTTCCCTAGGTCTTGAGTTGAATTACCGTTTTTAATACCACTTGCGTATTCGCCTTCGAGGCGATTCATCAAGCGAACATAAATAAAAATAAGAACAACAAAGACATAAATGGAGCCTTGCTGTGCCATCCAAAATCCAAAACCAGCACCTCCAATTTTTATCTCATTCAATGTTTCTACAAACAAAATTCCACATCCGTACGAAACGATAAACCATACAGCCAACAAAATTAATACACATGAAATATTTTTCTTCCAGTACTGCTCCTTCGTCATAGACTGATCATTAGGACTTGATGATATATCCTTCGAAGCGATTTCTTTTTCCTTTTTATTCATGGGGTAAAATAAGATGATTTAATAGAAAATCCGCAAATATACTTGGGGTAAAGATCACTTAATCCTAATATAGCAATTTGTTCAATGAAATGCTTTATAATTCCCTCAATTTGAAGCTCTAAAGACCAATAAAACCATCTTTAAAATGTCATCAAACTTAAAAAAAGAACCAAAATCGACAAATTATAGACAATTTGGAGATGTTTCTAAATTATCAGAAGAAACAAATATAATAATACCAAATCGAATCTCCAAGTCAGACATTGGTCAAATTCAATTATCGGCAGACCAAAAAGAGTTGGAGCTTGTTTTACTCATTGATAAGAAAAATCAAAGTTTAGAGAATTTAGATATAAAAGAAGATGATGATAAGGTTTTAATTTATGACTTTGAGAATGGTAGTACCGATGAACTCAATTCTCTGATTAACAACCAAATTTCTAAAGACCAAATCATTCTCTATATTCCAGGCAAATATAAAGCTCTCAAGGGTGCAAATTTTCATTTCCCAACCAACCAAGTCAAAAATATTTTAGACCTTGGATTACCAGTGATCCCTTTATTTATTGAGAGACTATCAGAAACGCAATTATCCATAGAAAAAAACGAAAATACGATTCACTCCTATGGAGAACCTATAAAGTCAGAGAACCTAAGCTTAGCAGCATTTCAAGAATCATTACTAATAGCTGGGGAAAAGGCGTTCAGCAGCCATACTGTCTTTGAAGATTCGCTAGTCTTCTCAATACTTAAAGGTTTAAAATTACATGCTAACAATACTTCCATATTTGACGGTAATGACGGATCAGAATTAAAATTTACAAAAGTTTTTGGTGCAGGCGCTGCCCTAAGTAAAATTATAAATAAAGCCACAAATTCTAATCGCGTCGGCATTGTATTGCCTCCCGGAAAAGGTGGATTAGTTGCCAATCTAGCAGTCCTACTTTCAGGAAAAGTTCCAGTTAACCTTAACTTTACCGCAGGATCAGATGCGATTAAATCGTCAATTCAACAGGCAGGACTTGATCAAATTATTACCGCACAAGCATTTGTAGACAAATATCCCAACTTTCCTTGGCCAGAGAAAAATAAAATTCTTCTTATTGAAAAAGTATTACCTAGCCTCAAGCCAAAAATTATTTTCTGGTTAATCGCATTAAAGATCTTTTCTGCCAAATCGTTAGCATCAATGCTTCGCCTCTCCACTAAAGGCGGTAATGATGAAGCTGTACTACTTTTCACTAGTGGAAGCTCTGGAAACCCGAAAGGCGTTGTCCTATCTCACAAAAATATACTTTCAAATGTGACACAATTTGGCAGTCGTCTTGACCTCGACCATGATGATAAGATCCTTGGGTGCTTACCGCTGTTTCACAGCTTTGGCTCAACAGTTACCTTATGGTACCCTATGCTTGAAGGGATAGACCTTGTCACCTATCCAAGTCCACTAGAACCACCAAAATTAGCGGAGCTTATTGAAGAGTACAAAGTAACTTTACTCCTTGCTACACCAACATTCCTCCGTGGATACATGAGAAGAGTTGACCCTGAAAAGCTGGATACCATTAAATTTGTTGTCACTGGTGCCGAGAAGTTGCCCAAAAGATTAGCCGAAGCTTTTGAAAGTAAATTTCAAAAGAAAGTGATGGAGGGATATGGTTTAACCGAGACCTCCCCAGTAACTAACGTCAATATCCCAAACGTAGCTGCTCAAAATAAATCTGAATTAATCAAAAGCGAGAGATTTGGTTCAGTCGGTCAATTTCTACCCGGTATAGCAGTAAGAATAACAGAACCAAATGATGACTCTCCCTTGCCAATTAATTCGAGTGGTATGATTTGGCTTCGTGGACCAAACATATTTAAAGAGTATCTAGATTTACCGAGTCAGACCCAGGAAGTTATCAAAGGTGGTTGGTTTCGAACTGGAGACATCGGCAGGGTTGATGAGGATGGCTTCCTTTACATCGAAGGAAGACTCTCTCGCTTTTCCAAGATTGCTGGTGAAATGGTTCCTCACGAAACGGTAGAATCTCATATAAACAAGGCTCTCAGTTATGACTCGGAGGATGAGAAAAAGATAGCTGTAATTGGCATTCCCGATGAAGCAAAAGGTGAAGCCTTAGTACTGTTAAGCACTGAGGAAATGGGTGATGAATCGGTGAAATCTCTTAGACAAAAACTTCTAGATCTGGGTGTTGCCGCTTTATGGATTCCCAAAAAAATTATTAAGGTTGATTCCATTCCATCATTAGCGTCTGGAAAATTAGACATTAAAGGCTGTGAAGATCTGGCCAAAAACCATTAAACATCGAGTCCCCTTCAGTGAACAAACTGGAAGAAAATTTAAAAGTCTTAGGCAAAATATCGTTCAGAGATTTTATGCAAATGGCTCTTTATGATGAAAATTATGGCTATTACACAAGAAACATCAGAACCGTTGGGAGAAGCGGAGATTTCTCAACGTTAGCAACTATCAATGACACATTAGCAAGGTCTATATGCTCATGGATCAAGAATAGGTGGAAACAAAGCAAAATAATTAAAGGTAACATTATCGAAATTGGCGCTGGTGATGGATCACTCGCTAATAAAGTTCTAAAAAATTTAAAACTCTGGGGCAGATATGGTTTGAGATATCATATCGTTGAGACATCACCTAAATTATCTCAAATTCAGAAGAACCATTTAGGAAATCGAAAGTTCATATTTTGGCATCAAAGGATGGAGGACGCCCTTGCCGCTTGCTCAGGAAGAGCATTGATTTTGTCTAACGAACTAATAGATGCATTCCCGGCAGAGCTAATTAAATGGAATAAAAATGAAAAGAAATGGCATCGTGTAATGGTTGAACCGGAAAACGAATCCTGGAATATTTCTCTGGGAAAAGAGTATAAATTTAATGATGAATCATCAATCGCCGGTTATGAAGATTTTAAAGATGGTCAGATCATTGAACGACACGACGATTTTATTTCATGGTTTCGTAATTGGAGCGTTTCATGGGAACAAGGCCATATGCTTACAATTGATTATGGTGAAACATTTCCTCAATTGTATCACCGACGCCCAGAAGGAACCATTAGGTCGTATTTTTTCCAGCAACGATACGAAAGCCTTCAGGAAGTTTTAAGTAGGCCAGGACTTCAAGACATTACTGCAGATGTGGATTTCACGGATATTAGACTACGAATAAAATCAGAAAATGTTGAAGAAATTGAATTCATTAAACAATCTGAATTCATTAATTCTCACACCACTAAATTAGCAAAATTAGATCCAAGTATTTCAGAGGATGGAGCGGGTTCAGCATTTAAAGTTCTTTGGCATCAAAAAATTCCCAAAAAAGAGAATTAAATCTTTATATATTCTCTCAAATTGCAAAAATTTCCAAATGGACCGAAAAAAATTTATCGCTTCGCTGTCATTAGCTTCAACTGCTCATATTTCTAGTGCCTCTGGACATAAGTACATGAACCGTGATCGCCGAGATCGGCTTCAAGATTCGTTAAAGAAATTCTCAGGATTCAGATTGGCTCATATTACGGATCCTCACATTTACCCAAAAAATCAGGCGCCAGAAAAAATGGCCAATGCCTTAAGGCATATTCAAACCCAAAAAGAACCACCAGTAGGAATCTTGAGTGGTGGTGATTCAATAATGGATGCATTAGGTGCGTCCAAAGAGTATACACGTGAACAATGGAAATTGTGGCATAACGTAATCGATACTGAGGTAAAGGTACCGTTTTACCCTTGCATAGGAAATCATGATGTCTGGGGATGGGCGATGAAAGAAGGGCAAAAAGATGGTGGCGATTACGGTAAAAAATGGGCAATGGACGAGTTAAAACTTAAGGAAAGATTCTATTCATTCAGCATTGAAAACTGGGAGTTCATCGTACTGGATAGTGTGTACCCATCATTCAAATCAGGAAGTGGTTATACTGCGAGAATTGATGAACAACAATTCAAATGGCTGGAAAATAAATTGAAAAGCATCAATAAAGAAAAACACATTTGCTTCCTTTCTCATATACCAATAATAAGCTTCTGTCCTTTCTTCGATGGAATGAATGAAGAAAAAGGAAAACCAAATGGATGGCTTGTTCCTCATGAATGGATGCATATGGATGCCCGAAGGATAAAAAATTTATTTAAAAATTTTCCGAATATCCGAGCATGCATCAGTGGTCATATCCACCTTCAGGATTCTGTTGAATACCTTGACATTAAGTACTTTTGCAATGGCGCCCTCTGCGGAAATTGGTGGAACCCAAATCATCCTAAGTATCAGGAATTTGGACCTGCCTATGCAATGCTTGATTTTTCAAATACAGGTGAAGTCTCATGCACCATGACTCCCTATCAATAATAAATACTAATAACACTCATCTATCCTTGACAGTCATGCGAGATGATAAGATGTCTGATGAATCATGAAATTTGCTTTATGTAACGAAACTTATGGTGGATGGGATTTCAAAGCGACCTGTGACCACATTGCTATGAGCGGCTATCAGGGTGTTGAAATAGCACCATTTACTTTGAAAGATGATCCTCGAGAAATCTCAGAAAAAGACGCTGAAGAAATTGGAAAAGATGCGGCATCCTCTGGTCTAGAGGTCGTTGGATTACACTGGTTACTCGTCAAACCTTCATGGCTTCATTTAACAACCGACGACAATTTGCTTCGTAAAGACACGATCATTTTTGGAAAACATCTTGCACAAATTTGTGCGGCAATGGGAGGTAAGGTCATGGTCTGGGGCAGCCCTCAACAACGAAATATTTCACCTGACTGGGATCGAAATGAAGCAAAGAAAAGGGCAGCAGATGTCCTCAGCAATATATCAGAAAAAGCACAAGAACTCGGTGTTACAATCGCCATGGAACCTTTAGCAAAGAAAGAAACTAATTTTCTTAATAGCGCTGAAGAGACAATTGACCTCATTAAGCTAGTCGATAGCCCTGCTTGTCAACTTCACCTAGACGTCAAAGCAATGAGTGATGAAACTAAATCCATACCCGAAATAATAAAAGATAGTCATAACTATATAGCTCACTTCCATGCAAATGATCCAAACCTTAGGGGACCTGGAACTGGGGACGTAAAATATGAGCCCATAGTAGATGCTTTACGTTCCGTTGAATATGATAAATATATCTCTGTTGAGGTCTTTGATTACACTCCAGACCCTGAAACGATTGCAACTGAGAGTATCAATTTCCTTAAAACAGTTTTCTCCAAATAAAAAAGGCAGCTACCCATAGGAGTAACTGCCTCGATGATAAGTTATGAATCGCGACTAGGGAATCATGATTCTCTCACCAATTCTGATGAGACTTCCATTGATTCCATTTGCCTGTTGAAGAGCTGCAACCGTGGTGCCGTAGTTTCTAGAGATACTGTATAATGTATCACCTTTGGAAACCGTATGAACACTCTTGGATGAAGGTGCTGTATACGTTGGTTGAGATGAGTAATTACTAACAGGCGCAGGAGGCTCAATACCAAAATCACCTCCAGTGGGTGGAACATATGGATCACCTACAGGTTGATTATAAAAATCACTCGAGGCATAGGGGTCGTTGTAGGGTTGCCCCTTACCTTTATCTTGATAAACACTGACTCCAGTCTTTTTACTTCCGACACAAGATACGCCAAGTAGGGAAATTAGAATTAGGCTAATTAAGCTAATAGAATTTTTCATAGTTTGATAAAATCTTAGGTGATCAGATATTTTACATATCTTAACTAAAAGTCAAGATAACTCCGTAAATCAATCAATAAAGTTGCCCTTTAATTATTAAGTAGAGCCAAAATCCAATTATTTGCTCAAAAGAACCACTGTTTAACGGCGATTAAAGAGCTCCCTAATCTGATCTATATCAACGTTTTCAGGAATCCCTCTTCGACCACCATTTCTACCACCCCCTAAATTTAATCCCTCTAGTGCCTTCCTAGCATCGTCAATATTGGTATTTCCAAGCCCGCCCGCAGGGTTAGCGGACTTCGATTTTTGATTAGCAACTTCTGCCTCTTTTCTTTTCTTTTCTGCCTCTTCAAAAGTTCCTGGATCTACCTTTCCCGAAATATAACCTTCTAGATCGTCTAGCCATTCATCTATATTTTCATGATCAGGATTGGTCCTCACAAGAGTTACCATTAATGTTAAGGCCTCCCTGGTCTGACCTGCTCTCAATAAATCCATATATTTGAACCATTTAAGTTTAGGAAGTGTTTTATTTTTAAAATTGGCCTCCGCTTCACTACTGTTTTCTGAAGCTACAATCTTTATTTCCTGCGACATTCTTTTATCCCAAGCCTGCATCAACTCTTTAACCGTTTCCGTTGTACGGTACCTAGGCATAATCGTTGATTCATAAATACCACTGACATCCATCGGCGACCTTGGCCAATTTTTGAGACCTACAAGAGTTGACTGCAAGTCGTATACTTGTGCAAACGTCGAGCCCGTGGCCCCGGAACTTAAAATTCTTTTTGATTTACCTATATATGGATAAGCAGAAATACAATTGTCCATCAAAGTAATTAGTTCTGGAATAAGACTATCTCGCTCCTCTTCTTTGAGATTAGCTGCCCTTATCGTGAGAATAAGAAATTGAAGCTGTAACCTTCTCGCCGTACCATGCTCTCTGGAACTTAAATAATCTTTATTCTTAGCTTTCCAATCACGATATTCTGATTCCTTTGCACCCTTCCTCGTAAAATTCATTTCCTTGTAACACTTTAGGTAGAACTCGTAGGCCGATATATTAGACGAGGCCGCTCCTCGGTAAGCGGCAAGAGCAGCACTATTGACTCCAGTACGCCCCTTTATTACACCTGTTTTGATTTTATTAATCGTTTCCAACATCTGCTTCTTTTCAGTTGGAGTGAGCGGCTGATTTTGGGCCACTAATGAACTAAAAGGTACTACCAGTAAAATGGCGAGAGAGTATAATTTAGTTAGGTTCATATTAGAAAAATAATACTTTAGAGACTAAAAAGCAACTCCGTTCCCTAATAAGTCTATTACAAGAGATATAATTGAAGTTCTTATATAATAAGTACCTGAGGTTTTACGTATTTTAAGATTCTTAATACCTATTAATTTAACAAACGAGCTTTTCTAATTCATTGAAATGATGACCATGAGAAATCTTTTCCAATTTCTCATGAACTTCCATGACTGTCTCTTTTAGGGTCGAAGTACCAGCCGTTAACCCCACATCATGAAAACCTTCAAACCAATCTGGATCAATATCAGATGATCTTTGTATGTGAATAGTATGCACACCAAATTCTTTAATCGTATTCACAAGTTGAATAGTATTATTGCTATTGGCTCCTCCAACAACAATGACCAGATCACAGATTTCTGATAAATTTCTCGCGGAGAGTTGTCTGTTTTTGGTAGGTGCACATACAGTATCTATAAACTTAACATCAGATTTCCTTTTGCTAGATCGAATACGATTAACTATTAATTCAACTCGATCAATTCTCTGAGTTGTTTGAGAAACAATACCGATTTTCTTAACATTAGGTATATTTGAAATATCAGTTTCGCTTTCGACTACCAGAGCCTGAGGAAAATCTCCAATTAACCCTCTAACTTCTACATGCTCTTTTTTTCCAATTACCACTGGAAAGTATCCAGAATCAACTAACCCTTCCAAGGCTTGATGTGCTTTGTAAACCAATGGACAAGTAGTATCAATTATCTTTCTGTCCTTAGATTTCCAAGCCTCTTTATCTTTATTTGACGCTCCATGAGCTGTTATGACTACAGTTCCCTTGACTCGGTTGACTGGCTCATGGAGTTCTGCTTGTTGCACCCCATTATCTTTTAACTCTTCATCAACTATAGGATTATGAACTAACTGCCCAAGAACAGTTACCTTTTCATCATCAAAAGTTTTGCGTGTCGCTTTGATGGCATCTCTCACTCCGAAGCACATCCCAAAGTGAGATGCTAAATGAATATTAAATTTGTCTATCTCCATGTATTTTCTTGGTTTAATTATATATACTTTGTATCACAAAGCTTTCTTTCAAAAAATTTTTACTCTGATTGATTTACAATTTGTTCGAGAATCTTTAGGTACTGATTGAATGCTTTTTTTCCTGAAATCGTTATAAAGTAATACGTTACTTTTCTCCCCTTTAGTTCTTTTTTCTTGTTAAGATATCCAGCTTTCTGCAATGAGCGAAGATGAGTAATTAAATTGCCATCACTCATTTTAAGTTGATCCTTCATGTCCTGAAAGCTCCATGAACTACGGGATGCGAGAAGGGTCATGATTGAAAGTCTTCCCTTCTCATGAATGATTTTGTCAATTTTATCAAAATCTATCATTCAAAATAATATTAATTAGTTTTTTTCTTTGCGGATTAAAACACCGATACCATGACCAATATGCAGAATACCAAATGTAACAATCATCATGATTGAGGCAGAACCTAGATAATCCACCCCAAGTACCGGTGCGAATGCGGCTTTAAATTTCATCCATATTAAAAAGAAGACCGATCCTAATATAATAAAAGCCCAACCTAATCTCTTTAGTGACCTTGGAGCCACCTCTCCCATCGCAAGTAAAGCTGCTCCATAACATAAAATCCAAACTAAACTGCAAAGTTCAACATCGGTTTTTGCAGCTTCAAAAGAAATGATACCTCCAGCAATTGCAGCTGGGGCCGTCCTTATGATGGTTAACTTGACTCCAGAAGAAATAAATTTTTTACCTTCATTTTTTGCCCTCCTAAAGAGCAAAAAACCATTAAATCCATCTCCAATAATTAAAGCGACTACCCAAGTCCAAAAATATTTTGATCCATCAACATATTCTCCATTTCTTTCCTGAATAAAAAAATAAGCACCAACGATAACTGCTAACACCCCACCGAAGATGGCCGCCGGCGCTGACAATGCTCGATATAGGGTCGCTTTTTCCATCATGCTCCTGATCACCTTGAGCTGGTTGAGCGCTTTTTCTGAGTCATTCATAATATTACTTTGTATTGCAAAGTAATATTTACAAGCTTTTTTTATACTAATTCAATCCAATTCTAAGACGAATTTTATGATACATTTTTGCAATCAATAATTTTTGTACATTTAGGAGTGTAAAACTCAATAAATTCTGAATAGAATCGAATTTATAAATTGCTTTTCATTAAAAGAAAAGTCCCCCTAATTCGGTAAAAGATGATAAAAAAAAAT
>MDSY01035192.1_pt1 | contig 13977 bp, 12 predicted proteins | sample 811131 | NCBI WGS metagenome assembly MDSY01 (sample SAMN05326643, study PRJNA326480) | marine metagenome | isolation source: seawater | place: Atlantic Ocean: South West | collected 2010 | reverse complement strand
TTGTTAGCCATGATTATATTAGCCCAGTATTTACCTATTATCACGACATCCATTGTTGTTTTTGCGCTTGTGTGTTGTTTTTTACCGGTAATTACACTCATTGGTGCTTATAAAAACCGTTATCTACTGATGGGTACCGGCCTTATAAGCATGATTGGGCTGTTATCACAGTGGTCAAACATTGTGGTAATGGGGGGGCAATTATAATGTGGTCACGAACTTTTGCTGGTCTTATTCTTGGTTTACTTATTTCGATATCCATTGTATTGAACGTTAATTTACTTTTACCTATTAAAGAAGACAGTATCTTGTTAATTGGATTATTGTGTGCTTTTCCTTTGTGGAGTGGGGTAATGGTGTGGGCCTATTCATTTAGCAGTAGTAAAAAAGCTTGGTTGACGTTAACAATGACGTTGGTGCCTATGGCCTTTTTAAATCTTATTTTACTGCTACAACGGTAGTTATTATGAAACGTGATGCCCTCAAATCATTAACCAATGCCCATGCTTGGGTTGGCCTTATTATTTCAACTATTTTGTTTATAGTGTTTTTTGCGGGCTCACTTAGCTTATTCCGTGATGACATTTTAGCATGGGAGAGAGACCCCAATTTCGTAGTTCATCAAAGTAATAACTCTTTTTCGCTAGATGCCATTATTAATCAAGTGACTAACGATTATGATGTGGATATTCACGGCCACTTTTTGCTGCTTATGCCCAGAGCAGATAAATTTAGTGCCAGTGTTTATTTTGAAGAAAAACTCTCTGACGAGGAACACCGAGACAAGCACATCATTTTTTCAGCTGATGGAAGTATACTGGGGGATAGCCAAGGTTTTGCTTGGGGAGATTTTGTATACGAGCTGCATTACAACCTTTATGCAGATAACGCGGGTTTATATTTTGTTGGCGTCATTACCTTATTCTTTTTTGTGGCATTGCTCAGTGGCGTGGTCATTCATTGGCGTAAAATTATTAAAAACTTCTTTCAATACCGTGTTAGTGCTAACAAAGATAAGCTACTTGATGCGCATAATTTAATTGGTGTCATGGGCCTTCCTTTTCATATTATGTATGCTTTTTCTGGTTTGGTCTTTAATTTACTGATTGTCTATCAAATTTCGTATGCATTAGTACTATACGGAGGTGATCAAACGAAATTATTTGAGGCCGCAGGCGTTGTTGATGTGCATTTGCCAGAAACCAATATTGCTGTGCCTGTGGTAGGTATTGATAGGCTATTAGTGACTGCAAAAGAAGCTTTAGGTGAAGTGACCATTGCTAATTTATCGATTGACCATGTTGGTGATGAGAGTGCCTCTGTTACTTTTCGTGGTGTCGATGAAACACAATTTTCTACACGAAAAGAAGTGACATATCATATTGCCTCTGGGCGCGAGTTGTATTTAACCAAAAATAACTTTGATAACGACTTACGCGGCGGATTATCAGTGATCGCCAGCTTACATTTTGGCGATTTTGCTGGATATACCTTGCGTATAGTGTTTTTTATTTTGGGTATAGGTACCTGCTATATTATTTTAACGGGAAATTTAATGTGGTTAAAAAAGCGAGCAAGCTTACGCAAGGAAAAGCAAAATTGGCTTGGCTTACGAGTGGTAAAAGCGATGACTACCGGTGGTTTTATTGGCACTATATTTGCCACAGCAATAGGCTTTTTATGCGCACGCACTCTACCTATTTCGCTCGTTGATAGAAGTGAAGTTATTGTACAAATATTTTTTTCATGTTTAACGTTAAGTATACTGACTTCCATTTTTATTAATGCGCAAAAACAATTTGCTGCAATATTTTTAAAAATAACTGCTGTGGCTTTGTTATTAGTCCCCATCATGGATTGGTTAATGTTATCGCAACAGATCGCATTGCTCTTTAATGAAGGGTATTATTCGGTATTTATCGTTAACACGATGTTGTTGAGCTTATCGATTTGTTCCTGGCTAATTTCAGTTAAGCTGAGTACATCAAAACAGGGTTTATTAGACAACGCTAACAAATTAATACCAGCATAACTTTAGGAAGGCTTTATCAATAAGGCTAACTATTTGAGCAAGACAGATTCACGGTGAAAGAAGTGTTGCTAGGGTCTAGTATATGGTCAATACACAAGTCCCTATTTTTATTAAGTAGACTGCATTTAAGTATATTTGGCTTGCAATATAGCTAGCCAATACTGAATTATTGATTAAGTTTGGCTAACTCTTTTTTGGCCAAGTAATTATCCATTGTTGAGCGCAATAATTTGTACAATAAAATAGATCCATCTATTTCTTCTTTACGATTAGTTAAACTTTCAATATTTAATCCTAAAGGTAAATCATAAGATTTAACCGCATCAAGGATCTGTTGCAAACTATTGACGCAGTTTTCGATAGACTCATAAAGTGGGTTGGCGGCGTTTAATATTCGCAGGCTTGTTGCTTCAGGTACATTCACACCCAACCACTCAATAAACTCTAAGGTTTTTTTACTGCCACAAGGGGAGAAAGTGAGTATCAGCCGTTGTGGTTTTAATCCTTGTTGCTGACATTCAATCGCATAACGTGTCAGTAAATCAATGGTTGCTTGTGGATTGTATATGGCTTGTGAAATAAAGAAACTACAACCTTGTTGGTGTTTAGCTATTAATCGCTCATGTTCATTTCGTTTACTGGTATGACGTTCAGCAATCGTAACACCGCCAATAAAAAAATCATGCTTGTTGTCTACTAGAGTTTTATAGGCACTTGCTAAAGGTAAAGAAATATTATTTTTTTTTGAGGGGCTACCGACCAGTACTACATCCTTAACGCCATATATTTCCCATGCTTCATCAGCCCACTGGTTAAACTCATCACTGCTAGATTGCACCACACTTTTATAGGTAATAACTGGTCTGTTTGATTTTTTATTCAATAAAGAAGAATAAAGTCTAGTGTCATGAGTTGACTTAAAGGGAAAAGGCCTAGGTTTACTGATACGAGAATTTTCATCTTGTATGTCGTAAACAATCAGGCCGTCAAAGTCTATATCACTGACACGTTCAAGCAGCTTTTCAGCAATTTCACTGACTTTATCAAGCGGGGTATCACTTTTAGGGGGAGTGGTACCAATGAAGTACACTCCACGATTTATATCATTGTATCGAGCTTGCAGCTCTGATTGTGTTGTCACAATATATCTTCTTTATTAAAATAGATGTTTGGGCGTTTAGATGGCTATATCATCATGCAATTGCGTTGTTTTGTCAACTGTGGACTGAACTATAAACTGCAATTTTATTCAGTGAGTATTGACTCAGTCATCTCAGCTTGTATAAACAATGACTTCTTAAGTGATTATTCTATTCATTTTTGCGAAAAATTATTTTTGATAGGCCCTCTTTACTTGATTAGCTCCTTATTGAGCCGATTAATAAATGCAGTGTACGTTAATTATTCAACTATTAGTTATAAAAGCTTGTGAGTCATGGCCCTGATGTGATTTTAACTTTGATGACTTCTATTAGGTTGATGTTAGGTTGATGTTAGGTTGATGTTAGGTTGATATTAAGTAGAATAATACTTACCTTGATTGTTGCTGAGTTAGTTTCCTCGGCTTAAGTGTTGTCTAATGTTCTCAGCATCAGCGGGTGTATCAATATCAAATAGTGCTTTGTTGCAGGTAATAGCATCTTTTAACAGTGCGTGATCTTGCAATAATTTTGCTGCCCCCTTATCACCAGATAATTTAGTCAATAGAGGGAAAAATCTTTGTGGAAAAATCGCTGGTGCTATTAACCGTGTACCACAAAGTGTTGCTATAATTTTAGTAGGCTGTTTTTTACTGGCATTAATTAATGCTTGATAGTGGTCAGTAGTTAAAAGCACTTGATCTGATAGGGCTACCAAAACATGGCTAGAGTGAGCTTGGATAGAGCGTACTGATTCAGCGAGGGTGTTACCCATACCTTTTGTCCATTCAATACTGTCAATAATAACAATATCTTTGGGGATGACTGATTTAATAGCGTTTTTATTGGCCCCTAAAGCAGTGTAAATATGATTAACCAAGGGATCAGATAGCAGCGGTTTAAGTTGGCTAATGCGCTGAACTATCATAGGTTTACCTGCAATGTCAGCAAGTTGTTTTATGTTTGCACAGCCCAAATTGTTTTGTGCGCAAGCTTGGTAGCGCTCGCCCTTTCCTGCGGCTAATAGAATAACATTAATTTGCATGCTTAGAGATCACCTTAACAGCGGTGAGTTTATTAGTGGCTATTGCAGTGCACGTTTCATCATCAAAAAAACCTAAATTTTCAGCAGAGGCTTTTTCTATGACGGCATGAGCTTGCGCTAAAATTGCTAAGGCAATGGATTCGGGTAAATCACCGCCAAGATCTAACCCAATTGGACTGGCTAGTTTATTGGTCAACTTGCTAGGTAATTTTGTTGATAATAATTTTGCTTGCTCTAATACTTTTTTGGTTCGGTGTTGTGGCCCTAATATGCCAATATACCTAGCGCCGCTAAGTCTATTTATGGTTTGAGTTAATTGTAGTGCTTTAGCATCCAATAAAATATTATGATGCATGACAACAATCGCGTCAGCTTTTGGTATTAATGGATTGGTGGCAAGGCCGGCATAATCCGCATTAATAATTATATCGGCACTTTTGAAATAGGCAGTGCGAGCATAAGCCGTTCTACTATCAACTAAACAAACAAACCAGCCTAAGGTATGTGCCATGCAAACTAGTGGATGGCTATCAACTCCGCCACCAAAAATAACCAACGCCGGTGTGGGTGTAATAGTGAAAATATTTTTATTATCGGTTAGGTTTGATTCTAATACTTGGTTGTTGGTGGAAGCACTGCTATTTGTAGTGTTGCAGCTAATGGCCGTATCGACAGCGTAATAACATGGTGTGCGGTTATCAATTTGGACTTTAAGCTGCATTAAATCAAGATAATTATTGCTAATATCGATTGGTTGCAGTAAAACTTTGACAAATCCGCCACAACCAATACCAAGTTGCCAAGCTATATCACTGTCATCTTGCATGTCGTAACTGACCGTGATGTTGGTGTTATTAAGCCAACATTTTTGTGCTTGCTGCATTAAATCGGTTTCGAGACAGCCGCCGCTTAATAAACCATAGGTTTGTCCTAAGCTATTAATAAACATCATGGCACCACGCTTTCGATAAGAAGAACGTTGTGTTTCAATAATGGTAGCTAATACCCATTGGTAAGAATCTCGTTGTGCAAACCAAGCGGATAATAAAGCGTTAAGGCGGTTGCTCATTTTACTGTGTAACTTAAAGGTTATTTATTTAAGATAAGCCACTAACTAAAAAAGTTAAAGTCCTAAATTCATTAAATTGTAAACAAGTGAGTAGCGTTTTTATGCGACTCATTTAGAAGGTATGTCAATATTAATCATGGGTCGCCAGTCGAGCCAATCTTCATCAAGGTCTTGGTAAAGTATATAACTGGTTGGTAAGTTAAAGTTATGACCGGGCATCGAGATCTCTTTCATCTCAGGCGAGGCAAAGGCAATACCACCGGCAATAAGGGTTTCTATTGACTCTGAATTGATGTTAATGCCTGAGAAAATCCCTGCATCAATATTAATGCCACTGGTGTTCCAAAACTTGCTGTTAGGATTAACAAGTGGCGCATAGCGATCAGCAATATTGATAAAAATATTAACCTCGTCTGAGGTTGGCGACAAGTCAATACCTATCACTTCACCTACTTTGATTTGTCGATATAGCACAGGATTACCCACCCTAACTGAACTGACTTTTGGGGCGGTTAATTTAATGTTTAAACCATAAGGCAGTGCTTTAACAGTTGGTGCTAATGAAAGTGCAGTAAAGGTATCTTTAAATGTTGCATTGGGCTTATGATTGGGTAGTATGCCAATAAAGGCACCATCGAGTAGCTCGGTTAAATGTTTAGAGCCGACTAAGCCTATTTCTGGTTCCACCTTCCAAAATAGTGTTCCCTGTTTGGCGAATTGACTGCCTAACTCATTTAACAACACAATGGCGTTAACACCGACTTTACTTTTGTCAAAAATTAAACGCTCGATAACGCCAAGAATTTGCCCTTGATACACGACCTTAGTATTCACTTTAAGACCAGCAACACTATTAAATTGAACACTAATGGTTTGCCCTGCATTTTTAGCCTGTTCTTCATGCTTATAAAGAAGAAAGTTAGCCATTTCGTTGACGTTAGTACTAGTAATATCAGTTTGTTCGTTAATGGATTGATTTTTAGGGTTATAAAAACTAATACCACCTCGTAATATGGCATCAAGCGACTCGGTTTTAACGACAAAGTCAGTAACCCCACCAGTAATGCTAACACCGCCCGCGTTGAAAAAACGGCTAGTAGGGCGTAATAAGTTTTTGTGTTCTTCATCAATTGTTAAAGCAATTTCAATGGAATCATCTTCTTTATTAAGGCTAACATTGTCGACCTGGCCAATACTAACGCCACGATAACTAATGGCACTTCCAGGGGTTGCAACACTGGCATGTGTTGCCGTTAATGTTAGTTGTAAGCCTGGCGCACTAGCTAACTTTTTAGGTGGATGATTAAACAGAGTAAATTGACTTTTTTCTTCACCCTTACCCAGATTAAAGGTAATGTAGGTACCACCAAGAAGGGCTGTTGTATCACTTGCGCCTGACAGGGTTAGGCTAGGTTTAACTAGATAAAATTGTGTATCTGTTTTTAAAATGTATTGGTACTCAGGTAATAAACCCAACTGTAACTCTTGTGTGCTACCTTGGTTAGTTAATCGATGAATTGCACCTATTTCAACACCACGATAGAGAAGACGTATTTTTAAATCAAGCGGTTCTTTAGTGTCGGCAGTTAAGTTGAACATAACATTTTGTTGAGCGAGTTTGCTATTAGCATAAAGCGCAAAGCTATCACCATTATTGACTAATTTTTTTTGATTATCTTTAGTGCTACTCTGATTGGTAAAGGCAATACCACCAGCTAATATAGTTTGTAATGATTGTGCCTGTATATCGATACCCAGTAAATTTGCCGATACTTTTATACCAGAATTATTGTAAAAGCGACTATCATGATTTACGAAGTGGCTAAATTCTGGTGTAACATGAATATGAATTAAGTGTCGCTCAGGTGCAGTGGTTTCAATTGCCTGAATACTGCCAACAATCTGTTGTTTATAATATACCTGACTACCGACTTTCAAAGAGCTACGGTCGTTACTTGTTAACATCAAGTGTAAGCCAGGTTCATCATATTTATAGGGAGGTTTGGTATTAAATACCTGAAATTTATTGCGTGGCTCTCCATCTAATGACGGTCTAATGCTGATATAGCTGCCCGTTAATAATGTTTTAGCATTTGATACCCCAGCCAAACTTATTTGTGGGGCTACAATATAAAATTGTGATTGTTCGGTTAGGTAAGGGACAACTCTCGGGTTTACTTTGGCAATGGCATTAATTTGTCGATTAACGGGGTCTATTTTACTAAATGATTCAATTACACCTATTGTAAGGCCCTGATATAAAATAGCTGCATTGCGATCTATACCTGAATTCCAGTCTAGGGTGAGTTCAACTTCATGACCCATTTCAGCAGACTGAAAATCTGCATATAACGCGTAACTCTCACCATTTTTTGCGGGTGGTAAGTCTTCTTGGTAACTTAACGTATCTACTGATATACCTCCTGCCATAATAGCTGCTAATGAGTCAGTATTGACTTTTATACCAGCGGAGAGTGACGCTGTAACTTGCACACCACTGGTATTGTAAAATAATGAATTCTCTTTAACTAAATGTGCAAATTCAGGCTCAATAAAAATGTTAATTGCTATTTTCTTGCTGCTTTCAATATAGTGGTAGCCGGTAACATAGCCAATAGGTATTTGCTTAAAATTAATCGGCGAGTTTTCACGAATAGACCCTAACACATTAGTAAGTAGGGTAAGATGCAAACCGGGTGTTGACATGTCTAACGTTGGTGGCTCAGGTAAAGCAATGAAATGTTCCTGGCGCTCTGCCTCTTGGTTAGTATCAGGTAATATTGTGATATAACTGCCGGAAATAAGGGTATCTAAACCTGAAACACCTTGAAGAGAGATATCAGCACTAACCAACCAGAATTTAGTTTTTTTAGTCAAGTAATCGGTGAAGCTTTTAGAAATTTCAACTTCGGCAATGATGCGTTGTAAATCATCAGAAGGCTCTACTTTTTTTACTAAGCCTGTGGTTAGGCCTTTATAGCGCACCTCAGTTTTATTAGCGACTATACCGGCTCCATTATCAAATTCTATGGTAATAATAGTGCCTTGTTCTGAAATAACTTTTGCAGCTAGCCATAAGCCAAAGATCAACGCAATAAAAGGAATAAACCAGATAATTGAAATACCTTGCCTTGGGACAACTTCAGCAGTGTTTTCAATATTCTGGTTTTTCTTAGTCGCTGATTTACTGATGTTGTTGGCCATTGTTGTCCTTTATTTTTGGTAATATGTGTGATGGCTGTTGTGATGGTGAGGGTTGTAGTTCTGATTTTTTGTCCCATAGTAGTCTAGGATCAAAGCTGTTGGCAGCAAACATGGTAAAAATAACAGTAATAGTAAAATAATTAATAGCAGGACCCGCAGCCACAGAGGTAATAAAACCAAGCTCAACGATTGTTACCATCAAGGCTACCACAAAAACATCAAGCATTGACCAAGGCCCTAAAAACTCTAACACATGAAAAAATTTACTGTGCTTGTTTGGCTTTAAACGAATACCTGTGTGTGCTTTGTACACGAGCACAAATAAACCGATAATTTTCAATAACGGTACAATAATACTGGCCGTAAATATAATAATGGCAATAGGATATAAACCATGCTCAACAAATTCACCAATGCCTGACAAAATGGTGGCTTCACCGCCAATACCTAAACGATTAACAATCATAATTGGATACAGGTTGGCAGGAATAAAGGCCAGTAAAGCAGCAATATTCCAGGCTAACGTATATTGCAACGAGTTTTTCTTGCGTTGATAAAATTTACCATGACAACGACTGCATTGTTGAGGCTCAGCAGTTACCTTGTTGAGTTTTTTACACTTTGGGCACAACGCCAAGCCATTACCTTTAGCTGTGTTCATTATCACCGCTCCTGGCAAAGGTGCGCTCTAGTTTGTCCCAAATATAATCTTGGTCTAGTGCAACTGCTGACATCGTTGAACTGATTAACCATAAAATAAAGGCAAGCAGCCCAAGGTTAACGGAAAGTTCGGTATCATCAACTAACTTATACATAGAGACCACAATGCCTAACATGAATACATTGAGCATAGCCCAATGATCTAGGTGATGATAGTTGCGAAAAAATGTTAATAACCAGGGCCGCAAGCGATTATATTTAAAACTATAACTTATATAAAGGGCGCCAATGAGTCGCACAACGGGGACTGCAATAGCAAATAAAAACAGTAAACTAGCGATCATAAAAAAACCACGATCGATGAGAACTAAAATACAATCAAACAGGGAGGCTTGATGAAATTGACCAGCTAAGGTTACACCCATGATGGGGAGAAGAATGGCAGGTAACATTAATATAACGCCCGCTAACGACCAGTTAAAGCTACGTTCAATAGAGTTGACTTTGCGCTCAAGTAAGGTGCTACCACAGTGATTGCATTTAGCAATCTGGCCCTGTTTTAACGTTGGCTTTTCAAAGAGGGCATCGCACTGCTGACAGGCGATGAGCGATGACGTATCTATGTTATTTTTCATCCAGTTGGATAATCCACCTTTTTAGTAAAAAACATCAAAATACAACAAAAAAAGCAGCGATAAACGCTGCTTCTTATACTTTAACACTGAAGCAGTGAAATAAACTATTTCAATGACGTGATGTACTGTGAAACTGCTTCAATATCAGCATCAGAAAGTTTAATAGCGATATTACGCATCATACCATTGTAGTCATTAGCACGAGCGCCGCTTCTGAAACTATTAAGTTGTGATTTCAAGTATTCTTGGCTTTGTCCCGAAAGGCTTGGAAAGCCAGCTTGACTCATACCTTTACCGGCTATACCGTGACAAGCGACACAGGCAGTAACACCTTTCTTGGCATCGCCGCCTAAATAGAGCTTATGTCCCGCTTCATTCGTTTCGCCAATACCTTGTTTAGCTTCTTGCACAGCAAAATATGCTGCTAAATCATGCATGTCTTCATCTGATAAAGCTGCAGCCATTCCAGCCATTACAGCATTTTCGCGTTCTCCGGATTTGAAATTAGCTAATTGCTTGGCTAAATAATTTGCGCTTTGGCCAGCTAAATTAGGATACATGGCTATCGCACTATTACCATCACTGCCATGACACGCTGCACAAATCATCGATTTAGCTTTACCGGCGGCTACGTCCCCTCTGTAAATTGCAGCCGCAGGTGTAGAAGAAACAATGTCAACAGGACCAGCAGTAGGTGCTGCTACAGTGGCACTATCAGAACTGCCACCAGCACTTGCTGCAGCAGCGGCAGCTTGTTCATTCACATTAGGCAAACCTGAGAAGTGAGCTGCTAAGTCAGCCATATCTTCGTCTGATAAATTAGCCGCCATTGGCCCCATCATCGCGTTTGCACGAGCACCAGATTTGAACTCTTGTAATTGTTTAATGATATACGCATCATTTTGACCAGCAAGGTTCGGAAACATAGGACTTGCACTAACCCCTGTTGGCCCATGACAGGCATTACATGCTGTGGCTTTTTCTTTACCGGCTTTAGCATCTGCGGCTTCTACAGCACTGACAGAACTTAAAGCTATAAATAGCGAAAAGATAATTTTTTTCATTGAGTTGCTCTCTGCTTGTCATTAATTACGTAGCTATTTAAATAGAATCATGGCTATCTAATTAAAAATGATAAAAAGTATGATGGATATCTACCTATTTTACACGAATAATTGCTGTGTGTAATAGTGACAAAGTAAAAATCGAACAAAAAAACAGTGAAATTAGGGCTTTTATTGTTTTTTTTAATAATAAAAACTAAAAAAAAACGCTATACTGGCAAAAATTTTTTATGAGTTAACGTCTTGCCTTCTACATCAATACATTTAAGTAAAGCCCGTTTTACCACCAGTGCTCCAGATATTCGCCGTTTGCCTGACGATAGCGGTATAGAAGTTGCTTTTGCTGGTCGTTCTAATGCAGGTAAATCCAGTGCCTTAAATGCACTGACTAACCAACGTGGCTTAGCACGTACTAGTAAAACCCCCGGTAGAACGCAATTAATTAATGTTTTTGACGTTGCAGAAGACAGGCGACTGGTTGATTTACCTGGTTACGGCTTTGCTAAAGTGCCACTGGCCATGAAAGAAAAATGGCAAAAAGCGTTAGGTGAATATCTAGAAAAGCGGCAATGTTTGAAAGGGTTAGTGGTGTTGATGGATATTCGCCACCCACTAAAAGATTTAGATATGGACCTGATACAATGGGCTGCAGAGAGTGATTTACCGGTATTAGCCTTGTTAACTAAGTGTGATAAATTATCCCAAGGCAAGCGCAGTGCTGAGGTGTTGGCAGTGAAAAAATCATTAGCTACACTAAACGCAGATATTAGTGTGCAGGCGTTTTCCTCGCTAAAATATACGGGTGTTGAACAAGCTAATACAATAATTTGTGACTGGCTCGCGCAAAATGAGACTGATACTGAGCAGACTGAAGTAGACCAATCCTAGTAACTGGTTATTTTGTATTTCAAGTGAATAGCTAATGATTATGTTTGTTTCAACTGTAACTCGACTAAACGCTGATAAAGCGGGCAACTGCTTAGTAGTGATTGATGACTACCTGTGGCAATGACTCTGCCTTGTTCGAGTACCGCAATCCTATCGGCGTGTTGAATGGTTGATAACCTGTGAGCAATAATTAGCGTTGTTCGGCCATGCATTAACGCCGCAAGCCCTTGCTGAACATGATATTCACTTTCACTATCAAGGGCACTTGTCGCCTCATCAAGTAATAATACATCAGGAGCCTTTAAAATTGCCCTAGCAATCGCTATGCGTTGGCGTTGTCCACCAGACAGTCTTACCCCACGCTCTCCTAAAAAGCTTTTATAACCCTCAGGTAAATTAATAATAAATTCGTGAGCATGTGCTTGCTTAGCGGCTGCTATGACCTCTTCATCACTGGCATTCGGGTTACCGTAGCGAATATTGTGCATTACATCATGGCTAAATAAAGCTGGTTGTTGTGGTACTAAGGCCATTTTTTGACGCAATTTTTGTGGGTTCAATTGTTTTATGTCAATTCCACCGTAAGTAATGTGCCCCTGTTGAGGATCATAAAAACGTTGTAGCAATTCAAATAGTGTTGACTTACCAGCACCCGAGGGACCCACTAAAGCCAATACTTTACCTGGTTCAGCAGTTAAATTTAGCGTTTGAATTGCAGTTTGTTCAGGCCTTGAGGGATAACAAAAACTCACTGATGTAAAAGCAATTTCGGCATTAAGTGACCGGCTATTAGCTGAATGCTCTTTGGGGGCTAGGATATGGCTGTTCACCTGTAAAATTTCAATAAGCCGCTCTGTTGCCCCTGCTGCCCGTTGTAATTCACCAATAACTTCTGAAATAGTTGCTAGCGACGACGCCACTAAAATGGCATAAAACACGAAGGCTGCTAAGTCACCACCACTCATTTGGCCATTTATTACATCACTACCACCAATCCATAACATACCGGTAATAGCGCTAAATACGATCATGATTACCCCCGCAATTAAAATAGCTCGTTGCTTAATTCGTTTACGCCCAATGTGAAATGATTGCTCTACTTCTTTGGCAAAGGCGATTCTTTCATGCGGTTCATGGGTATAACTTTGTACCGTTTTTATGTGCTCAATAGCTTCGCCAGCATAGCTGCCTACATCGGCCATAGCATCTTGACTTTTCCTTGATAAGGCTCTTACTTTTCGACCATAAAATAAAATAGGCACTAAGATAAAAGGTACAGATAGTAAAACAATTAAGGTTAATTTAATGTTGGTAGCAAACAACATTACAAGGGCACCAATGAGCAATAATGTATTTCGAATAGCCATCGAAAACGATGATCCAATAATACTTTGTAGCAAGGTAGTGTCTGTCGTAATACGTGACATAATGTCGCCACTACCGTGGGTTTCAAAATAACTTGGATGCAGGCTTATCACATGATTAAATACTGCTAAACGTATATCAGCACTAACCCGTTCACCTAACCAAGAAACCAGATAAAAACGTGAAAAAGTGCCCGCTGCAATTAATACAGTAACCCCTAAAATAAAAAAAACCGCTTGTTTTAATTGGCCAATAGATTGTTGAGCAAAGCCTTCATCTATAAGCATTCTTACCCCTTGACCAACGGATAGCATGACTGCTGCTGTAAAAACAAGTGCCACTACGGCTAACAAAACACACAGCTTGTATGGACGAATAAATTGAATAAGCTCAGCAACTATAGCCATATTTTTAGAAGGCACTGTAGTGGTTTTTTTAGCGGGAGACTTTGTTGATTTTAACGGTGTTGACATAGTGTAATAAAGTTCGTAAATAAACGGTATAGGTGAAAGTTAGCGTTGAATAATGCCTGATTTTTTAATGGTATACTATGTAATTAGTCTGTCGTTAACTGTTTACAAAGGTCAGTTACTCACTCAGTATAATATAATCTAACGGTTTATTTGAGTTAAGCTTTGGCTAATGACATTGACTGTTTGGCTGCGGTCACTCAATGACTACCTCATTTATCTAGCTCCATGACACGACCAAACATCGTATTGAATAGGAATTAACTCGTAATGGATTTAACCGTTCACTTTATCGACTCGTTTACAGAGACTGCTTTTAAAGGCAACCCAGCGGCGGTAATTATTACTAATACCTGGTTATCAGATTCACTGATGCAATCAATTGCCGTTGAACATAACTTGTCAG
>MDSY01081415.1_pt1 | contig 13978 bp, 13 predicted proteins | sample 811131 | NCBI WGS metagenome assembly MDSY01 (sample SAMN05326643, study PRJNA326480) | marine metagenome | isolation source: seawater | place: Atlantic Ocean: South West | collected 2010 | reverse complement strand
GAGGACTTTCCTCACCCGTGCCCGGGTAGCTCAGGGGTAGAGCAGTGGACTGAAAATCCTCGTGTCGGTGGTTCAAATCCGCCCCCGGGCACCATTTAAATAAAACAAGTATGTGATTTTATTTATTTAAATTAAAAACTTATAATTTATATCCTTCTAAATACACATCCTTTGCATCTCGTACCCCCACCACCATTCACAAGTATTGTAGGGTAGGCCCATTTATATGGTTCTGTTGCAAAATTTGATGGGCGGTTTGCATACTGTCCTGATCGTGGGATAGCTTTTGCAAAGAGCTGCAGGCGGGGAACCCTTCATGACCATTGATTTCAAAGGTGCACATTATCCAAAAGCTGTGATCGTCCACGCCGTGTTTTTCTACGTCCGTTATGCCGTGTCCTATCGTGATCTTGAGGAGATATTAGCAGAGCGTGGTGTGGCCGTGGATCACGCGACCCTGAATCGCTGGGTCGTGAAACATTCACCGTTGATCCCTGCAAAGGCTCAGGCCTAGAAGCGAGCTACAGGTATTTACTGGCGGATGGATGAAACCTATATCAAGGCCAAAGGCAAGTGGACATACTATTACAGAGCAACCGACAAGTTTGGAAAAATCTTTGATTTCACGCTCTCTGAGCACCCGGATGAAGCAGTGGCTGCTAAATTTTACACGCGCAATAGGCAACAACGGCTTCTCTGACAGAGTTGTGATAGACAAAAGTGGTGCCAATCTCGCCGGTCTACAAAACATGAACTGCGTGCTGATTTTAAATGGATGGTTCTGGCTGATCGAAGTGCTGCAGGCCAAATACCTAAACAATATTATCGAGTAGGATCATCGTTTCATCAAGAAGTTGACACAGCATATGAAGGGGTTTAAATCCTTTAAACTAGCCTCAGAAACACTGGAAGGCATCGAATTCGCCCACATGATCCGCAAGCAACAATTTGAGACGTTGGGCCAATCCGCATTCAAGCAATTTGCGGCTCTCTTTGGATAACTGTGTTTAGCCAAACCCATGAACTCATCGTCCGCCAAATTTGTGACAGAATCTTTTATTCTAGTGAGTGAAGACTGTGTCTGATAGTGAGATCAGAGTAAGCTCTTCCACCTATTTTTCCGCCCGTCCTGTTAATTAAATTATGTGTTTAGTTTATTTAAACGTAAATATAGATACTTGAAATCATCATATTACTCCTACAATTTTTATTATTCGTGAGTAAATACAACTTTCCCACTTACCTCACCTGCGTACATGGAATCCATTTTGGACGGAAGCTCAGATATAGGGCTAATAGAGTCTATAACTGGATTTATATGTCCCTCAGCAACCAACTTTAATGCTGCTGATGCTTCAGCATAGTTTGCGAAATGGCTACCAATCAAAGTCTTCAATTCCATCCAAATGTACCGAATATCTATATTTGCAATGAAACCGCTACTTGCGGCACATGTTACAATTCTTCCTCCCTTACGTGCAATATATAGCGAAAATCCTAAAGTTTCTCGCCCTACATGTTCAAAGACTACATCGATATCAGCCACGCCCTTTTTTTTCAGTAACTTTTTTGCTTTATTCCAATTTATATAATTTGGATTTCCACCCTCATCTACAAATTCTCCAAATCCATCGGATTTTCTATCAATTATGAAGTCAGCCCCTAAACCCTCACAGACCTTTCGCTTTTCATTACCGGATACAATCGCAACAACTGTGGCTCCAGATAATTTTGCAAGTTGGATGGCATATGTCCCCAAACCGCCTGCTGCACCCCAAATTAGGACAGTTTCACCAGCATGGATCTGCGCACCGTTAGGCGAAACTAACATTCTATAAGATGTCGATAGTGTGAGCATTAAACTTGCAGATTGCTCCCAATTCAGCCTGTTTGGTTTTGGGAGTAACTGTGTTTGCTTTACTTTCGTAAATTCAGCAAAGGCACCATAATTAGTTTCATAACCCCAAATCGACTGTGTCTTTGAGTGCATTCCATCGGATTCCACGATGGGATCGCAGGAATCAACTACATTGCAATGTACAACAACCTCATCGCCAACTTGCCAATGTGTTACGTCGGCGGCAACCTCGGTTATTATTCCAGAAACATCACTACCAAAAATTGCATAATCTTTATTATGGTCAATATCTCGAGGGTTGCGAGACACGTGTCCGCTTATTAATGAAAATGGATCCGCTGGGTAAGCTAAACTACTCCAAATAGTATTAAAATTAAGGCAGCTTGCTTTAGTTTTAATTAATACTTCTCCCGGCAGCAGCAATGGGACATCAACCTCAAAAAGTTCAATGCCGGATGAGGGTTTATCAATACGAGTACCATTTTTAAAATTCTTGTTCTTTGTTTTCTTTGTTATTCCATATGCCCACATTCTGTATTACCTCACCACAGCTTTGGAAATCGTTCTGGAATATCGCCATCCTCTACGACTTTAACACCCATGCGATCAAAAGGTGGAGTAGCATTTATATAATCTTTGGTCATTGACGCACCATCAAGCAATAAACGTATAGAAAGAGCCTCGCGTTTGGTTGGGTCGCTATGAGGTTTGGACGCATGCAATGTATTGTTGTAGAAAATGATTGCGTCACCCGCTCGCATATCAAAATCAATTATTTTATCCTTTGGAACATCATTCTCTTCTATTCTCTTATAGTTTCCCGCACTAGCAAGCTCTTTTCCATCCCCAAAAGCTTTTGGCATGTACAGCTCTTTAAACAGATGGCTACCTTTCCAAAAAACTAAACTTGAGCTTCGTGATACAGCCGTTGTAGGTATCCAAACAGAAAGGTTTAGATTACCTTTAAAGATGTAATACGGTCTATCATGGTGCCAAGGTGTTGCTATTGACTGCCCCTCTTTGACAAGCTCATGATCGTGGAAGAGCCAACCATTTTTTGACCCAGTTAAATTTCGAACCGCGTTTATAAGCTTCGAATGCTTACAAATTTCGTATACCTCTGGTATCCTGCTCCAATTGTTGTAGTCCATAAAAAATGAACCCTTGGAAAGATCAGATTGTAACTGTGATCCAAACGGACTTGGCTTACTAATTACAGCGTCAATAGCTGCTTTTAAGGATAGCATATCTCCAGCATTAAAGAGCTTTTTAAAGTGAACTACCCCAGTGGACCTTAATTCCTCAGCGTACTTATGAATGTTTGTTATATCAGTCATCTTTTATTCCCGTTATTATACCAAAGCCTAACTTTTGAAACTTTTGGCATTTTTGTCTGAAATCTGATTTTAAGACTTGATATCTATAATAATCTTCTGTCTCACCACAAATCTTTGCCATTCCAATTCGATCATGAATTTTCTGCATCGAGCTATGGTTCTTATCTACATCCCAGGGCCCGCAGACTTCTTTACATAAAAAATCAAACCCAACTGAGTAAATTGCCATCATTACGTCTATGGGGATGGAAGGGTCACCATTTGGTACAGAAATCAGGCTTTCCCAATTAAACTTTACTCCCGACTGCAGCTCAGTTAACCGTACAACTGCTTCTGGCTGCAAGCCATTTTGATTTAATATTTTATAATATATTTCTTCTCTTCGTGGTAAATTACTTATGTACCTTGATAAATAATCCTCTTGACCTTGCACTGACCCAGCGCCCTCCCGGAGAAACGATTTCTCATGACTTTTTCTTAAATTGAAAATAAATTCAGCATCTTCAAGGGCCACAGGGACCAAAAATGATTTATTTGTTACAATTATTGCACTATTACTAAATAAATTTTCCATATTTACTGGCTTAACCATGGCTAATGCCGCCGTTCAACTCGAGAGCTCCACCATTTAGGTAGAAATTCTCAATACAAAAATATATTGCGGCTTCGAGATCTTCTGGCGATCCAAGTCTTCTGCACCCAATGCTTCTTTTGATATTTGCTATTTGTTCAGTCGTAAAATCCTCTAGCATTGTCCCATCGAAATAACCCATTTTTATTGACGTACTAGAGACCCCAAACGCTCCGTTCTCGACGCCTAAACCCTTGAAAAAGACTTCTCCAAATGCCTTAGAGGCTGAATATAACGATGTTCCACGAGTTATTGTCTCTGAACGAAATGAACTGAGGTACACAAATCTTCCAAATTTATTTTTGATCATGATTGGTAGGACAGCTTTTGCGAGCATAACATAGTTTGTAATATTAGTTGTCAGCTGTCTTTGAATACTTTCATCTGTTTCACCAATCATAAGGCTAGACTGAGTACTAAATGCTGCTCCAATGAATATTACTTCTTTAATATTTTCTGAATCACAATATTTTCGAAAAGTATTTTCAAAATCTTCAATGACGACATCGATACAGTTTTTTCGTAATGATGGCTTTTTCTGGTTGTAAATTCTCAAAATAACATCATCAACGTTGTTTATAAACGATGATAAAACTGATGCCTCAGAACCATAAACTACATATAATCTTGACATCATTCTTGCCCAAACACCGCCGTTGACGCGCTTAAGCCGACTCCAAAACCTGCAAAAACCGTCACTTTTTTCTTACCATGAGACATTGGATGCTGCTTGAGCAATATAGGAATAGTAGATGAGACCGTATTGCCAAATAAGTTATAGTTTTTTGGCGTAACTTTTTGAACAGATTTGGGCATTTCTTTGCAAATTCCCTCAACAACGACCTTACTCGCCTGATGCATATAAAAACCAGTTATTTGCAAGTCGCGATCAAGACAAAACTGGATTGCCTTTTTGATCTCTGGCACTACCAGAGACTTTGTAAACATCCATATTTCAGCTCCCGACATATGCAAACAGTTTTTTTCATGTATCGAGTTGTTTGCTTGATAGAGCCAATCTCTTTTATTACCGTCCGTGATATGGCTTTCATATAAAATATGATCTGGGCCACTAGAGGTCCACACCGAAGCCGATGCGCCATCACTAAAAACAGCACCCGTCGACCTATCACTTTTTGCTAATTTGGAGCGATATCTATCTCCAGTTAACAACATAATAGTTGAATACTTTTGAATTAGGCTATCCATTAAGCACAAAGATTGGACAAATCCCGAACACCCCTGATTTATATCAAAAGCAATTAATGAATTGGATAACCCAATTTGAGACGCAAGAGGTATTGAATTCGCTGGCAGAACGTCATCGGGTGACTGGGTAACTAATATACAGGCTTCTATTTGGCTTAACGAATAGCTCCCAAGGTTTTTCACAGCATTTAAAACTAATGACGAAGTGGTTCCCTCCGTCTCATAAACATACTCAATACCGGTTCTCTCGATCAAGCGCGGATCATCAAATAGATCAGAAACCCTAATCTTATTCTCACCCACAGAAAACCCCACACCTGCTAAATGCATTTTAGTTTCCGCGCATAATATCAATGATTTCTTTGACGCTTACTACCGATGCAAAACGTGGATCAGAATTATAGTCTTCAGGAAAAGCGGATTCCAGTTCCATGAAGATTGTTAAGTGGCCCAAGCTATCCCAGTCAGGAATGTCGCTAGATAATGTATCTATCGTAATATTGGCCGAAGCAACGTCTAATGCCTTTGCTATTACTTCGAATACTTCTTGGTCTGTCATTTTATTTTTCTTTTCTTCTGGAGGGTTATTTTTTAAATTAATCTCTTGTTAGTTGTTCTGTGAATTTTGGCATACCTATATTTTTTGGTCAAATGGAATGCCTCACGCACTGGGCCATATGTTTTTTCTAATGCATAGTTTAAGTTATGGCCTAATGGTAGAGAATTTTTTCTCCAATTTGTTCTAACCATATTCAAATATTTTTCACTGTTATTGACGCCAGTCAATGGATGGATGGTTTGCGCCCAAGTAAAAAATAAATATCTTCTTTTGAAAGTGCCACAAAATAATTCTTGGATATTTCGATGGTGGTAGTAAAAAAACTGGGTCCAGATCCATCAAGTCCAATAAAGTTCTCCGTAAATTCATTTATTGACCGTATTTGAGTACTGCTACTTGTATTTCCTAGATCTGGGTTGCTTCTCACAATCATTGTTTTCAACAATATATTTAGGACTATTTTGCGGTATGGTTTTGTATCAGTGGGAATTGGATTTTTCCTTTTCTCACATAAATACTGGATCTATTTACAAGCAAGTTGCTAATTGACAGCACTTTCCTACAAAGGAATAACCATCATTTCACCTGGTCTGTGAATGCCGCTAACATTTAAACCTCTTTATCTTCAAGTATTTTTTAGTTGATTGGTGTATTGGATTTTGACATCAAATTTGCTAGTTTTTTACTTTGGTGGGCAGTGCCTTCGCAGCTTAATGCAAGAAAGAATTAAAAATGCAAAGTGAAACAATTAATCTGAAAAAAGATTTAAAAAAAATCACTGGTATGTTGAAAACAGAGGCGTTGTTGGCATTAGACTTTAATGATGCATTGGTTTTTTCAAAAATTCTAGGCCGTCTACACTTTGACAATATTTCCGATTTATTTTGTGATGATGAGTTTGAAAGAAAAATCTATGATAAATGGCATAATAGCTTAATTAGTACCCTGCAAAAAGAGACGAATTTTAAAAACAAAGGTAATTGGTGTCATATTATATCACGAACCTATGCGATTGGTGGGCATACCCGTCTATTTAATGAGTTGTGGAAGGGGATCGGTGATCGTCAGATAGAGCAATCCATAATCATTACTGATAAAGATAAAGGAAAATTTTCGTCAAAAAATAGATCGCAGGTGTCAGTACTTTCGGGCAACCTCGCAAAACGGAGCGCTACCATATATGAAAAGGCATGTGGACATGACGTAGTCTTACTTCATATTCATCCAGATGATATTGGCGCAGCACTGGCTGCACGAAAATTGCAAAGTGAAGGTACCACGGTCCTTTTTGTTAATCATTCAGACCATACTTTCTCGTTTGGAACTGGGGCCTCAGATGGGGTATTGGAAATATCTGCTACTGGATGGAAAATCACTGAAGGCTTTCGTGAAGCAAAGTCCCAGAATTTTATTGGTATACCTTTTGTTCCAAGCAATGATATAACTGTAGGCTGTAACCTAAATAGATCGGGACCAATTCTATCAGTTGGTGGTTCTACCAAATTTTGTCCAATGGGCGACTTAAATTTCGCCAATTTTCTTGGACTTCTGATGGATCTAGTACCAAATGAAGTCGTATTGATTGGGCCCAATCCCAAAGATCCTTGGTGGAGGAGTTTATTAGATAAATATCCTACAAGAATATCCATTATGGGGCTTCAAGATCCAAAAAATGTGAAAATTGAGTATCAAAGAGCAGCTTGCTATGTGGATAGTTTCCCATTTGATGGTGGGACTGTGTTCTCTGAAGCTATTATGTCGGGGCTACCTTGTTTTGGTCTCAACAAAAGCTCTGCAAGTGGGATAAGTCCCGCGGACTCTTTGCGTTGTGAAGATATTCAAGAGTTAACGGAAGAGGTCGCAGAGTATTTGAATCAGGGCATTTATAAAAAGCAGATAGATGCAGTGAGAGAAAATATCAAAAAAAATTTTACGACTGAAGCTGTTGTAGAAAAAGTTTTGCAAGCTTCTGTAGGTAAGGGAGTGCCCCTGCCAACGTACTTGAGTGACTTGGAGACCCGAGGGGTAGAGCACTTTTCTATTGTTAAAAATGATATATCTGAAATTGTCATCTCTAAAAATTCTTGGAACAAACTGTCATTTAGATCTAGAATTCGAATGCTTAACAGTATCCGGGGCATGCACCTGAGTCCTCAAAGTGCTAGATTACTGAAACGTCGTATTATTTTTGGGCTTTAAGGTTTGACTCTATTAGCCAGGTAAATATTTTGAGGTTCTGGAGTTAAATTTTACGTCAAAATAAAAACTACCACATAAGTGAAAGATTATAGCGTGTGGTCCACATTTTTTGACTGAAAAGCTAAATTGTTAGTTTTATATTACCCTCTCCAAGCAGCATCCAAAGTTGTTTGACTTGCAGGTTACGTATTATTGGGAAAAGCATCGAACTCAATAGTTCACTTGAATTTATGGCTGGAAAAGAGGGGAGGGCTTAGGCGAGGACAATGGTTCCTTAGTGAGATATCAGTTAACATAAGGAAATAAAAGATAACAGAGAGTTAGCCATCATCACCGTAGGCGGTCTAGGGCGCTTTGGGTGGACACAATCGTGAATTTACAGTGATACCTGAGCTAACCTAAAGGTTCCACAAGTGTCAGCAGTATGTGGTAGGGTGGAAATCGGTAGACTAGTAGAGAGACTGAAGAATACATTAGCTTGTAACCTAGGGTGCTCGCTAGTATCATATCGTTTAGCTTTAACAATTGAATGAAGATTATAATTAATAATTCTCAGAACAAAATCAAGTCGTCTAATCTTCTCAAAAGCACTGAGCCAGCCAAGTGAATCAAATAACCCCTTATAAATCAGCCTACCGCGCGGAAATAGATGGCCTCCGAGCTTTTGCTGTTTTGTCTGTTGTGCTCTTTCACGCATTCCCAAGTATCTTGAAGGGCGGTTTTATTGGTGTAGATGTTTTTTTCGTGATCAGTGGGTTTCTGATTTCGAGCCACATCTTCGAAAAATTGGATGAGGGGAAATTTAGTTTCATCGACTTTTTTAGCCGCCGCATACGAAGGATTTTTCCAGCTCTTATTTTAGTGATGGGCAGTTCACTGGCATTTGGCTATTTTGCCTTACTTGCTGATGAATATAATCAGCTTGGCAAGCATGTCGCTAGTGGTGCAGCCTTTGTTCTTAACTTTATCCTTGCTGATGAGGTTGGCTATTTTGATAATTTGGCGGAATTAAAGCCAATGCTTCATTTATGGAGCTTGGCTGTTGAAGAACAATTTTATATTGTTTGGCCGTTGTGTCTTTGGCTCGCATGGAAAAAAAGATTTAACCTTCTCGCGGTCACATCAACTATTATGTTAGGATCTTTTTTTTTAAATACACAATGGGTTATAGATAAACCAACAGAAACTTTTTTTTGGCCGTTCAGTCGATTTTGGGAATTTCTGACTGGTAGCGTACTTGCTTGGTTCGTTGTCCATAGGGACAGCTTGCTGAATTTTGAAAGGTTAGGTCTATCTAGTTATTTTTCAAAAATGCTTCTCGCAAAGAAGTTCACTTTATATGTCTCAATGATTGCAAACGCGATGTCACTCAGCGGCTTAATGCTTTTAGCACTCAGTGTGTTGTTTATTCACAAAGGGTTACCGTTCCCATCTACATTGGCATTGTTGCCTATTCTTGGAGCCTTACTTGTGATCACTGCAGGAGCCAGAGCGTGGTCAAACCGTATTATTTTGATGAATCCTTTGGCTGTTTGGTTTGGTTTAATTAGCTATCCACTCTATTTGTGGCATTGGCCAATACTTTCATTTCTTCACATCATGGAAGATGGTACACCGCATAGAGACAAAACAATATTAGCAATAATTATAGCTATCATTCTTGCGTGGCTCACATATAAATTTATCGAAACTCCTATTCGTTTTGGGAAAAGTAAAGAAAGATTAAAACCTTTATTACTAATCGGAATTATGGCGAATGTCGGAATAGTTGGTTTTTTAATTAGCAAAACAGATCTTACTGATACCCATAGTGTCGAAACTCTAAATTTTAGGGCAGGTTTGGAGCACAGAATTGGCTCTTCCAGTAGATGGTATAAGGGTAAAGATGATTGGCTTTTCGTAGGCAATAACTATAATAATACTGTTGCTAAATTAAAACTTTTTGAACTCCCAAGTAATGAAGCGATTGAAGTATCGATACAGCCGTTCAGAGCTTTGGCTGATACGGCGGCACTATCTGACACAAGGGTAGTCTTGTTTGTTGGTCCTAATAAATCAAGCATCTATAAAGAGTTTTTGCCGGATAAGTTGGTAGTATCTGATAAAAGATACAGTACTTTCTTTTTAGACAAGCTTAGAAATACGCCTAATTTGATAGTGTATGATCCAGTTGCAGATTTTCTGCGTAAAAAGGCATCAGAAGGCTTACTTTATTGGCGAACAAATACCCATTGGAATTTAAAAGGAGCTTTTCTAGCGTATAAAGGTTTTTCACAACTTGTTGATTTGCCCCACCCAAAGGTTGAATTTAAAGCAGGCCCTCTCCATCGGGGAGATTTGATTGATCTATCAAATTTGAATGACTTTCCTTTGTCTGAGGGTGATGATTGGCAAGTCTCATGGAAAAAAGAACCAAATCTTTCAAAAAAGATGATATCTACCCAGCTCACCACATCTTTTGGGACTGTAGGGATTATTACTAATGCTGCACCTTTAGTAGACAAGAGTATTTGGGTGACTGGAGATTCTTTTAGTGAATCATTGAAACAATATTTTAACGCTACTTTTAGAGAAGTCCGTTATTTAGGTCACTGGAAAAGTAGACTGCAAAAATTACCACAAGATTTGATAGATGCGGATGAAAAGCCAGATTTAGTAATTGTGGTCAGAGCGGAAAGATCTTTTTAGTGTCTATAGGGTCAATTTTATCATCTTGTTTAGCAGCCAAGAGCCGTGCGATTGGAACGCTTTAAGCTACTATACCTTAAAAGAGCCTCTGACAGCTTTGGCGCATATGATGTAAAAGCCTCTTGGGGTTAACCCTTCACCAACAAATGAGAAGTAGGCACATCCAATCCAAACAGTTCTTGGATATTATGATGGCTAACAGATGCCAACTTCATCAAGTCTTGCAAGAAGCGTGGGCTGTATAATCAAGAGAAACTATTCCAGATGAAACAAATACTGATAGCCCTGACCGTAGCAGTAACCATGTTTGCGTTTTATATATAAAATAGGAAGTCATCGACCCATCGTTCTTAATATCCCTGTTGTTAGCCGTTGGATAGCTCAGTACACCGTGAAAAGGTTTGGTGCGGTAGTGTAACTTTTTTCTGCTTTTAGACTATTTTTTATAACGTCTTGTGAGTTTTTTGATTTAGAAAGCAAGCATCCAGTATTGAAGTTTCAGAAGATTTAATAAAAAGTACAATAAAATGTATAGGTATGGTGTGTGTTTATGGAATTCACTCAAAGTGGCGTGCACGAAATCATATTACCACGAATTCATGACAGTAGAGGCGACCTAACATTTATTGAAGGGGGAAACCACGTACCTTTTCAGATTGCACGTGTCTATTACCTATATAATGTTCCCGTCGATTCCGAACGCGGAGGACATGCACATCGAGAGCTTGAGCAAGTCCTTTTTGCGTTATCAGGAAGCTTCCGTGTTACTATTGACGACGGTAGTACTAAATCTGAATATTGGTTGCGCGATCCTGGTAGAGGTATCTATATGAACCGGCTGGTGTGGCGGGAAATGGATAGCTTTAGTCAGGGAGCTGTATGCATGGTTTTGGCCTCACGGCCATACGATGAGCAAGACTATATTCGAGACCGGGGGCTGTTCGTTAAAGCAGTTGGTAAATCGTGAAAGTCCCTTTTCTAGACTTGCTAGCGGCGCAGTCTCAGGTACAGCTTGAAATTGAGGCTGCAATAAAGCGGGTAGCTAACTCAGGATGTTATATCTTAGGCCCTGAACTATTAAATTTTGAAGCTGAGTTTGCAAAATTTACTGCAGCTAAGCATTGCATTGGGGTCGCTAATGGGTTGGATGCGCTTTGTCTTGCGCTAAAATCTGCTGGCATCACGACTGATGATGAAGTCATATTGCCGGCCAATACTTACATTGCTACATGGCTTGCTGTGAGCCAGTGTGGTGCAAAGCCAGTGCCAGTTGAGCCTTTGAAAGATACCTATAACATTGATCCTGAAGCAGTTGCTGCGGCGGTCACTAACCGGACGCGAGCAATTATTGCGGTACATTTGTATGGCCAGCCTGCTGATATGGATCCATTGCGGAAGATTAGCAATCAGTATGGATTATTTCTTCTTGAAGATGCGGCCCAAGCCCATGGCGCTCGGTATAAATCTCTCCCTATCGGCAGCGTCGGGACTGCAGCGTGGAGTTTCTACCCTTCAAAAAATTTAGGTGCTTGGGGTGACGGGGGCGCTGTCACCTCTAATGACCCAGATCTAGTTGAAAAGATTATGTCTTTACGTAACTACGGATCGTCGGTTAAATATGTGAACGACGTTCAAGGAGTGAACAGCCGTTTGGACCCGCTGCAGGCTGCTATCTTAAATGTTAAATTGAGCCAACTGGAAGCCTGGACTAATTGTAGAAAAAGCGTAGCGGCACATTATTCTCAAGGCCTGGTGGGCTCGGGCCTTGTCCTTCCTGCGGTACGCAGTTGGGCGGATCCAGTCTGGCACTTATACGTAATCCGCCATCCTCAGCGCCAAAAATTTCAGAAACGGCTAAAACAAGCAGGTATAGAGACAGGAATTCACTACCCAATCCCACCACACCAACAAAAAGCATATGCTAACGCAGGCTTTTCTAAGGGACAATTCCCATTAAGTGAGCAATTTTCTAAAGAGGTTATTAGCCTGCCGATGTGTCCGGCTCAAAGCCAGCAGCAGACTGATTATGTCATTGAAAAAATAAATTCTTTAGCCTAATTGGGCAGCAGTTAGGCTAGGGGTAACCTGAACTAGATTGCTAGTTAGTCGTAAGACAAGTTTCTTTGAGTTGAGCATAGTGGACTTTAGAAACTCGCAGGGACTTTGAAAGTAGCCGCGAGATCCCAACCCTCCTGTGGCGCTTTATTTTAGACTTCTGCTAACATCCTGTCCCGAGCAGATGCCTAAATTCTATTTTTTATAAAGTTACCAAACGTACAACACATGGAAAATGGTAGATTAAGTGCAGGTTATGGAAAAGGCGGGAAGAGAGCTTTGTCAAATTTTAATTTTTGGATACGAGTAGTCTTTCAAAATTCGTTGTTAACCACGGAGTTATCAACTCGTCAGATTAGTCTAAGTAGGCTGAAAATTAACTTTGTACTAATCTTGTTAATTGGCTACGTGTCTTAATTTGTATAATCCACTTTGCTATTTTGAAACATATTGTAGTCCAAACACTTTATCGTATTTAAAAGGAATACTTGTTCTCAGATCAAAGCTGTGCCCGCATTTCTGCTAGTACGACGGGATTCAAGCCGTCAAGTCGTCCTTCTTCTACGGCTAGTATAATGCGCTGACGCGCTAGCTTATATAGCCTCTCATTATTTTTCTTAATTATTGGAAACCCCATTTCTCTAATGCTTATAATAGGTGCCGATCCAATGTAGTTTTTAGTCTTTGCACCCTCTTTTATCAGGTTCTTTGTTTGATCGACCCAACTTAGCGATTTTTTAGCAGCTAAAAGTTGTAAACGCCGAGATTCTAGATGTGGGTCCAAAGCTATCATATCCTCCAAGGCTTCTTGCAATCCATCGTGTTTCAAGCTGTCCACAACTGAGTTGAAGCGTTCTAATGAGTAAATGCCAAAGGAGTTTTTTGTAGATTTCATCATCTGATATGAGAAGGCGCGCTCGCCTCGGCGTAATGTCATTTCTTTATTGGATGATAACTTATAATTATCCCAAAAATTTATAAACGCAGAATTACTCAACAAGGGTGCATTGACTGCAAAGCAATATGACCCGAACATGGCTTGTTTCTTATTACCAGGTCCGGAGTTGATAAATACTTGGGCGCCGAAGTAGTCTACACTGGTCGCTGAAAACTCTTTTAAAAGCGTAGATGTACTTAAAGTTGGAAACCAAACGCTGTCATTAATAAATATTATCTGTTGAGGATTGAGAGCCAATTCACTTACTAGCCAAAGCCCATCACGATATCCTCCAAAATCATATCCAAAATTCGGGCGTTCTGCGATGATGTGGGCAATAGATTTAAGGGTAACGCGATCTACCTTAGAAAGGGGTGTGTTGCTCACTATTATTGGGGAGTAGCCGGATGCAATTAAATGATTGCAGGTGTCAAAAACAGATTTAGCAACGCCATCAGGTTGATATATTAAAAATATTGCCAGAGTATCACTAGCTGGTAAATTT
>MDSY01033727.1_pt1 | contig 13979 bp, 10 predicted proteins | sample 811131 | NCBI WGS metagenome assembly MDSY01 (sample SAMN05326643, study PRJNA326480) | marine metagenome | isolation source: seawater | place: Atlantic Ocean: South West | collected 2010 | reverse complement strand
TTGTGGGCTCAGGGTTGGGCTCGCAGTACTAACCGAGGCCGTTCTTGTAGCTCCTCTTGATGGGATAGGGGCTGTAAGAATTCTCAATAATTCAGATGGCTCGGAATTTCTATCAATAGACTTCTGCGGACCGATAAGAGCTGCTGGTGGCACAGCCCAAGCAATGTGCGTACTTATCGGAGATATGATCAGACGGGAATTGGGCATTGGTAGGTATACCCCTTCCACGAGTGAAGTGGAGAGAGTAAAGGAAGAGTTCGGGCTTTACAGAGTGGGGTTGCAATACAAGCCTCCTCCCGAGGAGGTTGAAGTGATTGTAAGAGCGTGTCCAGTTATGATCAACGGAGAGGAAACTGAGAAGCAGGAATGCGCCGGATTCAAGGAAGTAAAAAATATTCAGAACGAAAATGGCTCCTTTAGAACAAGGGTCAGGGGAGGTGTCATGCTGGTAATTGGTGAGGGGCTATGCCTCAAAGCCCCAAAAATCGTGAAGCACACAGAAAGAATGGAGATATCTGGGTGGGAATTCATATCACAATTCGCCCAGAAGGGAAAAGATGATTCTTCCAAGTCCAAGAGTTTCAAAAGTCGTCAAATTCCCGAAATTTCAAGATACATGGATGATGTTATTGCTGGACGTCCAATATTTGGAGAGCCATGCGAGCCGGGGGGTTTTAGGCTGAGGTATGGCAGAAGCAGGGCTACTGGATTGGCGGCAGCTGGATTGAATCCTGTTTCCATGAAAGCAGCAGGAGGATTTCTTTCAGTCGGAACACAAATGAAGATTGAGCGTCCAGGTAAAGCCTGCGCCGTTACTCCATGTGCGGAAATAGAAGGCCCAATGGTAATCCTGGACAACGGAGAGTTTCGAAGAGTGGATGCCATGGAGGATTGGGAGAAAATCGAGGAGAGAGTCGTTTCAATCTGGGATAATGGGGAGATACTGATTGGATTTGGTGAGTTTCTTGAGAATAACAAGTCCCTGGTACCTTCCGCATACAATAGGGATTGGTGGGCTGCAGATTTAGCGGAATCCTTGGACCAGCCGCATAAAGTCATTGAATTTGCCGAGATAATGGGACTCGACGTCGGTCAGCTTCCAAGCGGTCTACCCTTCAACGGAGCGGTATCTCGAGGTGGAGAAGATCCTCTGGAAAGAGAATGGCGGAAAAGAGCGTGGTATGTTTATCTTAGAGATCTGAAATTGGATTGGGTCCAATCAAAGAAAATTGGGGAGTCGTTTGGAACAGCGGTTCCCCCTCCTTGGAATCTATGGTGGTCGGATCTTCCAATCTCAATAGTAAATCCACTAACTGAATCATTAATTGGCTCGACTGTGGAAGAAGCGGGTTTGAGAATTTCCAATGCTTCTGAAGGATGGGGTTCCGGTTCAACATTTGGTTCAGATCTTTCGCAGGAGCCTGATTTTGATAGTTGGCCTTCTTGGATGTCAATAGAAGAACACGGTATTACCAAGTCTGCTCTCATGACGCTGGGATTAGCTCATTTACACAGCAATGGTGATATCATAGTACCTAGAAATTGGGAAGGACTTCTTGAAGGGCTGGGCCTGATAAACGAATCTGGGGTTGTGAGCCGTTCAGTGGACTCCGCTGATCACATAGAAGATCGCCTTGGGAGAATTAAGGCGGCCAAAGAGATAGTCGGAGCAGAGGAAGCGAGATTAAGAGATCTGGAGAGTAGAAAGGGGGTTGCAAGGGTTCGTGCTACAACTGTGGCAATGCAGGAAGGAAAGGGGACATTGGAAACCGAAGCAATTGGGGATAAGGCCTCCGAGGCAATCCAAGATCCTGGGCCCGCTGATAGTATCGAGCTCAGAAAATCTGTCTCATTGATAGATGACCATACTGTCGATGGGGCACTTTGGCTGGTTAGGAAGGTTTCCTCATGCAGGTGGGAGGATTCAGCAACTTGTCGAATAGGTGCCAGAATGGGGAGGCCTGAGAAGTCCGGGGTAAGAGAGATGAAGCCTATGGTTCATGCACTTTATCCAATTGCTGAAACTGGTGGCCCACAGAGACTAATTGGGGAGTCTTCCTCAAAAGGTAGCATCAGGGTCCAGATGGGTCCGAGGATATGTACCGTATGTGGCTCCGAATCCCCCCATATCAGATGCCACAAAAGACCTGATCCAAATGTTCCAATAGAGTGTGGGGGAAGAACAGAGGAACGAAAGAAAAGAGGGGGCAATAGGAGGAGGAAGGGGGAATTCACCACTGTTCCAATTTCATCCATATTGGAGGTCAAAAGAAGATCCTTGGGGTTAGATAAACTACCTTCAAAAATTAAGGCTGTTAAGGGGTTGATATCCATCGGACAATCCCCTGAGCCGTTGGAGAAGGGAATTCTCAGAGCGAAGCATGGTGTGTCAGTTTTCAGGGATGGTACTTCCAGATACGATATGAGTGATGTCCCGGTGACTCATTTCAAACCTGTTGAGATTGGTACTCCATGGGAGTCTTTGGTCAGACTTGGCTATACACATGATATTCGTGGGAATCAGTTGAGCTCCGATACTCAGATGCTTGAGTTGTTGCCCCAAGATTTCATACCTTCAATTAGATCTAAGGACCATCTTCTTGCTACTTGCGGATTCGTTGATGAGCTTCTCATTCGTTTCTATGGCATGGAGCCGTTTTACAACGCCTTGACCGAGATTGACTTAGTGGGCAGACTTGCTATCGGTCTTGCCCCTCATACTTCGGGAGGAGTCCTGTGTAGAATTATTGGGTGGACTTCTTCCTCTGCAGGTTATGCGCATCCATTGTTCCACGCTGCAAAAAGAAGAAACTGCGATGGGGATGAGGACAGTATAATGATGCTAATGGACGGTCTTTTGAATTTCTCAAAGGAAATCTTGCCAGCTGGTAGGGGAGGGAGAATGGATGCCCCTCTTGTACTAACTACTAGGCTAAATCCTATGGAGATAGATAAGGAGGCACTGAATGTAGACTGTTCCTGGAGTTATTCGAGGGCATTCTATGAGGCGTCCCTATCACAACCACACCCCAGTGAGGCATCTAATTTGGTAGATCTAGTGAGTGACAGGCTTGGGACGATAGGGGATCTCCGGGGATATGGATGGACCCATGACTCCGGAGAGTTGGATTCCGGGCCGATTAATTCCGCATACAAGACACTAGTCAGCATGACTGACAAGATGGGCGAGCAATTGGCTCTAGGAAGTAGGCTTCGTTCTGTTAGTGTGGACAGGGTTGCGTCGCAGGTCATAGAATCTCACTTCCTCCCTGATATGAGAGGGAACATGATGGCCTTCACGAGGCAGAAGGTTAGGTGTGTGAAGTGTGGTCACTCTTATCGGAGGATGCCTCTAGCAGGGAAGTGCATTCAAAGGGCCGGGGCTCTTTCAAGAGGGCCTAGGTTCTCCAGCTCCGACGATGGTGTGGCGACATGTGGGGGGAACGTTGTGTTGACCGTTTCCGAGGGAGCTGTGAGAAAGTATATCCAGGTAACCAAAGAGGTTATGGAAAATTATGGCGTTGATGATTACACGAAACAACGAGTTGATTGGATGTCGGACAGCGTAGATTCTCTTTTCAATAACGACAGAGTGACTGTGATGACTTTGGAGGATTTCTTGTAGTCAGAAATCTAGTTTGAGTGATCTCAGAATTCTGCCCATCCACTGTAATTTCTCAAGTTTCGTACTTTTTACGGAGCTTCCGGACCATCTTCCAACCTCTTGCGTATTTGTCCCTAACAGAGTTATTCTCTCAATTGGTATCCCCAATGACAATGCTATACAGGCGGCTCTATCTCCGTCTGTGAATCCCCCGGGGTTATGCATCCCAGGTATCTCCTCTGGTGTCTGATGAGTTAGGATCAAAGGAGGAGGGGAAGGAGCCTCTATGGATATTTGGAGTATTTTTTTCAAATCCTCTCGATTGTCTCCATGTGCGTGCAAGAAGATTGTTTTTCCACGTCTAGCGGCCTGAATTGTACCATCTCCGCCATCAGCATCACTGACCATGAATAACATTCTAGACCAGGCTCTCTCAGCAGAGGTATCTGGCAAAAGTGAGAATACGCCTGCGGCCCCGTCGGCAGCAATTAGCAGGGTTGGTGTTTCAAGAACTTGGACTAACTCTTCCATGTCTATGGCTGCACCAAGAATTGCAACATTTTGTTCCCTCAATACAGCCCTTCTCTGTATGTTGGCAACGTTAGCGGCCCTATTGGGCCTACTCCACAAATCGATTCCTGAGTCCTCCACGATAGAAATTAGCTCCTTTGCACTAAGTTGGTCATGATCGAGCTCCCACCCAAAATGAGTCCTGAATTCATTTTGAATTGAAACAACCTCCTTATTATGAGGCAGGAGATCAGTGGGGGGTCTAAGCATGTTTCTCCAGTGGAAGGGGTCGGTGATTGTTGAATAACCCTCTCGGTTCAATTGGTGTTGTGCCGATGCCACTCCAGCCTCCGGATATCGAAGACCGGATTGTGTTATCTAGATACCCTATGCTTCCACAAGGGAGGCAACATATCAGGAATGTACTGAACGAAAATGGAGTGACTGTAGCAGATTTGATCGAGGCTCCGTGGCTTGAGGAGGTGCGTACGAGGGGAAGGTTGCGTTTGCTTGAGTCTGTTATGCACAAAGATGGTGTTGATGACTCTACGACTGTTGATCTGTCAACGGATGCTGGCAAGATGACTGAGACTCTATCTTTCTTACATGCGATGTTGGTAGTATGCGCCTCTTTCGATGAGCGTTTGTTATCTAGATGGATAGAGGGGGAGGCGAGCAGAGCCGATGGCCTATTTGGTCGAGATAGCTCCAACTTCACAATAATTTGCTCTAGCTTTCTTTCCGATATTAAATCAGAAAATGGGGGAGAGGAAATCTATTGGGTTCCAGTCGCAGACTTCATCGAGCTTTGCCCTAAAATCTCAGGGTCCTACTGGAGACTCGCAAATAGGCCGGTCGAGGAGGGATGGGTCAGGATGGATCCAGCTTCAGGAGAAAACAGCAGAGAGAGGACTTCGAGGCTTCTGAAAGAAAGAGTCAGGTCCTTTTTGCACGCGACTTGTAGGGAGAGAATGGAGAAGATGACCGAGGAGTTTGCTGCTCAATTCTCTGAAGCTGTGGAAAGGATAACGGGCGTATTGGCACTAAGGGTGAAGGAGGAGATGCCGGTCTCTGCAGCGGTTAGGGAGGACTGGCCCCCTTGCTTCGAGTCAGCAATTTCAGAATTAAATCAGGGAATTAACGTTAACCATGTTGGCAGAGTATTCCTAGCATCATTTTCAAAGGCAATTGGTCATACACAAGAGCAAACCTGTGGTTTCTTCTCAGGAGCTCCTGACTATAGTCCAGATACGACCTCTTACCAAGTTTCGCACATTTACGAGGGAAACTACACACCAAACGGGTGTGCTTCACTGAAGACTAATGCGAGATGTCCAGTTCAGGTAGGTGATGACAGACTCTGCGATCAAGAGTGGCTTACCCATCCACTCAAGTACATCAGGGCTAAGCAAAGGAGGAGATATTCCGAGAGTGACGGTACCGAGATTGCCACATAACTGAGGTTGTGGAGATGGTTTCGTGCAATTCTTCATATCGCTCTGTCTCTATCAAGGGGTGAGGCGGAGGAGTGGTACGAACCCTAATATTGACTGTTGACCGAGACAATGACCTCGGTGTCAAGGCAGGTATCAGGGGCCCTGTGGTAGGAAGAAAGGCCACTTTGGCGGCTGCTCTGAGACTGGGAATTGCGGACCCTGAGGAGTCTGATACGAATGCCATCTTGGGTGCACTTCACCAACATGATCGATTAGCTGAGGAAGTCATCGGGGACGATGAGGTTCAGATTGCACTGCTCACTGGAGATGTTAGAGTTGGGGCTAGGAGCGACAGGGAGATTGCGACACAGTTGGATGAGGTAATCCAAGATTTCCAACCTGACAAGGCGATACTTGTGACGGATGGCGCGGATGATGAAGAAGCCCTGCCAATAATTACATCCAGAGTAAGAGTGGATCACATTGAGAAGATTATCGTTAGGCAGTCAAAGGGCATCGAGGGAACCTATTACTATGTGGCTAAGGCGATAGAGGATCCCAGATGGAGGGCTAGGCTTCTTGTCCCCATAGCTACGGTGATGATTATTCTCGGAATCGGCCTGATACTACCTTCAGATTATGGTAGCGCCTTAATCGGGACATTGCCACTAATTATAGGAATCTGGCTACTTTCTCGGGGACTAGGTTGGGAACAGCAATTAGACCGTCTCATGGGGGATATGAGGGCTGCAACTACTGGGAGCTTGCTCACCTCAATGTTGTGGGCGCTTGCCTTGGTTTCGATGATGATAGCAGTGGTAACCGTTATTCAAGTCCTATATGCTACGAGTCTTGAGATCGAGTCTTATGCCTCATCGATTCTCCCTTCGTCCACAAACTTTGATGTGAATGCTGTGAATAGCGATATCGCAGTCTGGGTGATTGCTATTGACAATGCGTTGTCATGGATACTTGTTGCATTTTTCTCTCTATTCCTCTCATTGGGGGTCTTGAGATGGAAGGAGGGGCAGTTTACCGGACAAAGCATTATGCTACTGGCAACTGGACTCGTCGTCTATTTTGTGATCTCAGCCATTAATGAGGTATCCCTGAGTATGCTGGGAGGACAAGATGTCGATCTTAGGGTGGACTCGGTAGTTGAGACATGGGCTCTGCCTGTTGTTGCTATACTCGGGAGATATCTCATGAGTGTTATCGTCGACTCTCTCTCGGAGGGAGACGAGGGTGGAAGGGGAAGCGAGTTCTGGGGAGTTTAGTTCTCGAAGGTCGCCTCGTTCATGCAAGCTGGGCATTTAATGGTAATCGGCCTGATAGATGGAATTCCCAAGGCCGCATTACAATTCGGACAAACTATTGCCTGCTCAACCTCCGATTGTCTCTTCTTTCCTGAATGGCTAGGATCATATGAAAATCGATATTTGTGGGTATTCTGGAGATACTTTGGAGAGCCCTCTCCCTCCTCCTTAGTGGTGAACTTACTTTTCCTATCCGGGAGAGAGTGGGCAGTTTTCGCTTGGTTTGATGGTTTAATCCCCCCACTCTGAAACTCCTCTAGCTGGGAAAGTATCTCATTTTCAGTGATTCCTAGCTCTCTAGAGATCTTGTCTATCGCTAGGGTCCTATCATACTCGCTCATGCCAACGAACTGTTGGAGGAGTACAGCAGGTATTCTTGACACGTTACCCGATAGAAGGGAGGGTTTTCAATGTCCCCGGAAAGATGATACCCTGATAGGACTATTCCCGGTTTTCGATTGCTAATGCGAGAGCCTCTATTTTCTCTGGTTCTAAACTCTCCCAGGGGAATAATCCGTCATCAGTGGGGACTCTTCCAAAATGGCCTCCAGATGATGTTGCAGAGTATATTGGTCGCTTCAGATCGAGATCCCTGATCATTGCTGCGGGCCTCCAATCGAAGTGCATCAGCAGTAGCCTAGAAATCTCCTGATCGGGTTCAGTGCCTAGCTCCGGCCTTGAAGTACCGAAAGTTTCCACTCTGAGGCCCACTGGGTTGGTTTTTCCGATTGCATAAGCGACTTGGATTTCACACCTTTCAGCGATTCCGGAGGCTACAACATGCTTCGCTGCCCACCTTGCATAGTATGCGGCCGAGCGGTCTACCTTGGATGGGTCTTTCCCACTAAATGCGCCTCCACCATGCCTTCCTCCACCATAGGTATCTACGATTATCTTCCTACCAGTCAAGCCAGCATCAGCATATGGACCTCCCGGATCTGGGAATGATCCGGTTCCATTGACAATGACCTCTGGATCGTTCATCAGGGATGATGGGATGGCATGCTCGATTACATGCTTCCTAATTTCCGCCTCGATGTAAAGCTTCCTTTCTTCTTCTGAGAGGTTGTTTTTGTCTGGCCAGTTGGGCCCTGCATCGGGAGCGTGCTGAGCAGCAATTACAATAGTCGAAACCCTATCATTAGGATCATTTTTTTCACCAACATATACAGTTACTTGGCTCTTGCCATCAGGTCTTATCCATGGGATGATTTGTTCGCTGTGGACTTGTTCAAGCCTTCTGGTTAGTCTCTGGGAAAGCGCGGCTGCGAGAGGAAAAAATCTTCCTCTAAGCTCCTCGGTCTGTTCGGTTTCAGAGCATGCGTATCCGAACATTACCCCCTGGTCACCAGCACCTTGAGTGTCAAAGTCCCCATCAACTCCCTGACTAATGAACTGCGATTGGGTAGTGATGTATGTGAGAACATCACAAAGTTCTCTCGAGGAGGCATCCATTCCTATTCTACTGTCACTATATCCGACGGAGATCGCTTTTTCTCTGGCTATCTTCTCATATTCTGGGGCCCGTCCGTCAAGACTCACCTCCCCTGCGAGAATAATCACGGCCTCGCCCCCGATACCTTTGACCATGGTCTCCACGGCTACTCGGGCATTGGGATCTATTCTCAGACACTCATCCAATATGGCGTCCGATATGGCGTCACAGAGCTTATCTGGATGTCCAGATGTCACTGATTCCGCAGTGTCTGACGGTGGCATGTATCCATGCATGACATATGGAAGAGCCTCTCACTGATGATTGTTATTGATTCGCCCTGAAACAGGCGGTATGAAAAATGACTATCCCATCTCAAAGTCATGGAGGAAGCCATGGCGAGAGTTGATTGGATTGGACGTGGGGACATAGCTGAAGCTCTAATTAATTCGATTCAGCCCGATGATCCAGACTGCTTCAGATACGAAATCACTGAAATTGATGCTGGGGTAAAACTGAGTATTTTCGTGTCCTCGCGCGAATTGGGTAGATTGCGAGCAACTATGGACGATATTCTGGCTTGTTTGTCCGCTGTTGAGGGGAGTCTAGGGGCTCTTGTAGAGTAGGTTACAATTCGGACCATTCAAGTCTGAGTACGACTGCCAAGTAATATGGACGCACTCCCTCATGACAGGTCCGAGCTTCTCTTTCGAGGAGGTCACCCAAGTCAAAAAATGACTGAATCAATAGATTCGTGGACTCTGGCTATGACTACCGACGAACATGGAGGAGGAGAGGGTTCGGATCTCCAAATCACGGGGAGAGTTAGTTCCAAGGGCCGTGGGATCATTTCAGGATTGTTCGTGACAGACCGCTTGATTGGGGCTCATTTTCCTAGTTGTCGGATTCATTGGGCTCTGAAAGAAGGCGATTCTGTTGGAGATGGTGACGAGGTGCTCAGAATTTCAGGGCCATCCGGCGAAATCTTACGTTGTGAGAGGATTTTACTGAACATACTTGGAAGAATGTCAGGTATATCAACAAATACACAAAAATGGGTGTCAGAAGCGAGGAATATCGGAATCGCCTGCACAAGAAAGACTGATTGGGGGCTTCTAGACAAATGGGCGGTCCACGTTGGGGGAGGTCTCACTCACAGGCTCTCAAGAGCTGACGCTCTGATGATCAAGGAGAACGACTTAGCTTCTCTCGCTCCGGGCACATCTGATGAGTGTACTGCAGTTGATGTCGCAGTTGCCGGTATAGACATGTCCTCCCATGCAGAATTCGTGGTTGTAGAGGTCAGAGATGAATGTCAAGCTCTGGCAGCGTCAAGAAGGTGGGAAGAGATGCAACAAGAACTTGGTGGTTGTGAGAGAATAGTTTTGTTACTGGATAATATGAACCCAGACATGTGTGCTATTATTCATTCCAGTTTGATTGAGAAAGGACTGCGTGAGTGGTGCATACTAGAGGGATCTGGGGGAGTGGTCTTTGATGACCTCAACAGATGGCAGGCATCGGGCGTAGACCTGGTCTCAACTAGTGCCTTGAATAGGGGAGTAGCCCCCCTGGATTTGTCAATGAAGGTGATTGAGGTGGTCGAGTGACCAATATCCCTGATTCACACCCCAGAAAATCGTCACTCCTCTCTCGTCTGAAAATGGTCGATGGGGCGAAGAGGGGGCTTTTGGCAGATTCTGCGATGATTGCCCATGGTAGGGGGGAGGCGTACGACTATCTCTTGGGCGAGAAGACCACTGCATCTGCCTCACTCGCAATTCGTGAAGCTGCTGCAAGGCTTCTTCATGCTAAGAGGCCTGTAATCTCGATGAACGGTAATTCGACAGTCCTCGCAGGGGCAGAGGCAATCAAAATTGCAGCTGTAGTAGGTTGCCCCATCGAAGTGAACATCTACTACAGAACAAAAGAAAGGATGACGCGACTTGTAAAAGAGCTAGAGACCATCAGAGAAGAGCTCCTTGATAGTTCTCCTCCAGAAGAGCAAGATTCTATATCTGGGGTAGAAATATTGGGTTTAGTTTCTGATGGGAGAATTCGGGGACTGGAGGGGCCTAGGTCCTTTTGTTCAGCAGATGGGATAGAGAAGGCCGATGTGGTCCTAGTTCCACTTGAAGATGGGGATCGCTGTGAGGCCTTGATTGCATTAGGCAAGGAGGTTATCGCCATTGATCTGAATCCTTTATCGAGAACCTCCAGGACAGCAACGGTAACAATTGTTGATGAAGTTTCAAGGGCTCTCAGAGGAATCCTGAATGAGCTGTCTAGCAAGCCGGAGCCCAGCCCGTGGGACAATGATAGTGCCCTCAGAGGTGCCCTGGAAGTTATGAGAAATGCGCATATGAGAATATGAACTATGAAAATCTAGCTTTCAGCATTCTCGCGCACCTTTCGGCTATGGCTTCACCAACATCTGAGGTGCTAGCAGTGCCTCCCAAATCATAAGTTACTGGTGCTCCCTCCTCGAAGTGTTGCCTTATCGCATTCTGCAATATTTCAGCACAGATATCGAGTGTTTCGTCCTTCTTTCTAAATCCTAATGCCTCGAACATCATCTGGACTGATTGAATCATTGCAATTGGATTTACAATGTTCTTTCCTGCGTGTTTGGGAGCAGAGCCATGAACAGGCTCGAAGAGCATATGCCTTGGCCCCATATTCGCACTGGCTGACATGCCCATCCCTCCTTGGAGAACGCTGGCCAGGTCGGTGGCGATATCGCCGAACATATTCGGTAAGACCACGATATCAAGATCTTCTGGATTTCTAACAAGCCACATGGTGAAGGCATCGATGTACGCCTCCTTGACAGGAATATCTTGATTGGAATCTGCGAATTCTCTGAAGATCTTTCTGAAAAGCTGGCAACCCCTAGTCACATTTGACTTGTCTACACACGTCACTGATTGGGGCTTTCCAGATTTTCTCTGCCTGACCTTTGCATAATCAAAAGCGAATCTAATTACTCTCTCGCTCCCACTCCTTGATATGGGGCGCGGGTCCCAAGCAACTTCCCCTTCAAGGCCTGGGAACTCCTCTATAACAATCGGCTCGTCTTTCTTACCCAAGGCCCTCTGCTCCATCCTCCTAAGAAGAGAATGATAGAGGCCTTCGGTATTCTCACGAATCATGATTATATCGACCAGATCCGGGTCCCAGACTTGCTTGTGAATACCATGGACCTTGTGTGTTACACCCGGATACAACCTGACTGGTCTGACATTTGCGTAAAGTTCCAGTCCGGAACGAAGGCCAAGGATAGTCTGCCCCCCTGCCATATCTCCGTTGGGAAGTCTGGCGTCAGGCCAACCAATAGCTCCCAGAAGAATAGCGTCTGATTGGTCCCTACAATACTCAAATGAGCCTGCTGGCCACTCCTCCCCCGTTTCAAGGTAGTACTGTCCACCACAGGGAATTTCTTTGATTTCGAATGATAAAGGACTGTTTTCTTCGAATACTGATAGCACGCGTAGAGCTTCTCTCATAACTTCACGTCCGGTTCCATCACCCGGGAGAGCAGCCAGCCGATAGGTTGTCATGCGGCTCTCCACTTGTTCATCATTCATCAATTGAACCCTAACGACATTCCATCACTTGGAGAGTATAGTTCATAGACGGTCCCCGTAAATGGTGACACGTGGAGCGCGCGCCCGAGGATGGTAAGGAAACCCCGCGTATCGATGTCAGGACACTCCCAGAATCGATTGCGAGGCTCTGGGAGACAATGCTCAGGCTCGACCCATCATGGGATCTTGCGTCTTGGCTAGATGATAGAGCTGTGGAGGAGCTTGAGTTAGTAGAGAGCCACTTGGGCAGGGAGAGGCTGAGGTTAGAGCAAAGGCTTCACAGAATTGAGACTTTGGTTAAGCGACTCAAAAGGCAAAGGGAGGTTTCGGGAACTGGTGTCCAAGACCCTCACCAGAAAAATCTGTTCGACGTGTATGAACCCGAAAACAAGGCTATGAAAGAAACTGGCGAAGTCAGAGAAGAAGGGGAGGCGGCTGTCCAGTTCGGTTCACTTGATATTGGAGATGATCCTCTTCTGGCAATCGTAGCTGAGCATGTCCTTGGATTGCTGGAGCTCAATTCTTTAGATGGCCCTGGCCCCGTGCATTTCGACACTCTCATGGCAAGTCTGGTCCCTTTGGGAATCAGGGTGGACGATTTGGATGAGGCGATTGCTTGGTTACTCCAGAACGAGCTTATTTTGGAGATAGATGAGGATGCTTTCTGCTTAGGCGGATAAGGAATAACCCCCACAAATATACAACCCTTCAAAAAAGGGATTCTAGTCCTAGGTTTGATAACATGGTTAGCGAAGCCTCGGGTTGGTATGCCAGATTGGATCAGGCCTGTCCTGATAGAATCGAGCAGATTCGCCGATGGTTGGACTTTTGGGAGGCTTCAACCATCTCTGGTACGCCAATTGCAGCATCATTACCTAGCTCTTGGCCTACCCTTCCTGCCGGTCTCTTGACTGATCCGGGAGCGGTGTTGGATAGATTGCTATCCAGATTCGAAGCAGTCGCTGACGGTCGATCACCGAAAGGTGCGTATTCCACTCCAAGTAGGCTAATAGGGTCGATTTTAGCCGATGAATTAGCGAGTGGCGGTCCATCTAAGAAGAAGGAATCTCCTCCATCAGTGTCACTTTCCGCTATCCCTCCAGCTTTCAGAGATTACGCTGAAAGACTCAATATGGAAGCGATGCTCAAACCCGGAAAGGACGACTATGATGACAGCTCTGATAGTACATCTTCCGGCATCCCTCTTCCATTTGCCGACCCATGCTGTGGAGCTGGGGTTGTCGCCTCTCAGCTAATTAGGCTTCATTCTCAGAGGATTGAGCACTTGGACGAAGAACAGAGATGTTCTGACACTCTAAAGCTAATTGAGGGGATGCAATTGATGGATTCATCTGATATTGCTGTGGAATCCTCAAGGAGGAGGATACTGATAACGCTGGGTAAGGCTGGGCTAGTAGACTTGTCTGGGGACAGCAGAACTCAGATGATTGGTAGATCCGAGGCAGAGATGATTCTCGAGAGCAGTGTTATTCAAGGAGACCCGCTTCTTGGAGAATGGCCATGGAACGAGGGACCCAGGCTACTGGTCAGCAGACCCCCTTGGATCAGAATCAAAGACAGATTTAGAGGTCATGAAAATGGCAGTATACTCAGAAAGAGTCTCTCAAGCAAGCTACGTAATGCTCTGGAAAGTGATGGTAGTCTGAGGTTCTCTGCTTTGAGAGGGAATGTCAACATGTACAGACTTTTCTTGGAGAGGTCTATTCAACTCGTTAGAGACGGTGGAAGGTTGAGGATGGTAGTTCCAGACTCATTACTGAGGGAGAAAAGTAGCGTCCCTCTGAGGAAACTTCTGGTCGATGGCAACGATTGGTTCTCAACTTGGTCCTTCCCAGATTCTCAGAGAGTGTTCCCTGGCATAAGCCAAGGCGTCGCGGTAGTCGGTCTTGAAATCGGTGGAAACACGGCCAACATGATGAGCTATGGTCCACTAAGCGTGAATGACATCTCTAATAATTCGGGTTTATCCAGGGGGGCTCCCTGTCTGGAGCTAGAAAGGGGGACATGGTCATCATGGACCGATGCAACGTGGGCTGTACCAAGAATGCCTGTTGACCCATATGAAAGAAG
>MDSY01155896.1_pt1 | contig 13980 bp, 12 predicted proteins | sample 811131 | NCBI WGS metagenome assembly MDSY01 (sample SAMN05326643, study PRJNA326480) | marine metagenome | isolation source: seawater | place: Atlantic Ocean: South West | collected 2010 | reverse complement strand
CTTCTCCTGGATATCCGCGTGTCGATCGACGTGGATGATGCCGATCTTTTTCGTGGTGCACGCGGCGATGACCCTGATCGTGGGGAACCCGATGGAGTGGTCGCCGCCAAGGATTAACGGGAAGGACCCGGATTGAAACACGTGCCCCACCGCGTTTGAAATCTGGTCAAAGGATTTCTCGATGTTCGCGGGGATGGTGAACACGTCCCCGGCGTCGCACAGCGTCATTTGTTCCCTCAAGTCAATGCCCATCTCGTAGTGGTACGGAGTGTACAACGCGGAGATTCGTCGAATGCCTTGGGGGCCGAACCGGGTGCCTGACCTGTACGTAGTCCCGCCGTCGAAAGGAACCCCTAAACACGTCACGTCGTACGCTCCGACGTCGTGTACGTTTTCGCAAAACGGAGCTTTCAGAAACGTATTGATTCCGGCGAAGTGCGGGAGCTCGCCTCGTGAGAACGTGGGGATGTTCTTGTCCTCCAGTGAAGAGGCGCCGGGGAGGCCGATTTCTAAGTTTCGCTTGACTTCAGCGTCGTGCTTCGTCGTCGGAATGCTGGATTCCTTCAACGCAGCTTTCCACCCTTTGGTTTGGAAGTGCGTCGAGGTCGGGTCAGGGTGGTGGTTCCGGAGAGACGTTCTTGTCGCGGCGGAGGATAGTGGAGCCAAGGTGTGTGGGTCGACCAGGGTCTGCGCGCCCTGCCCCGCGGCGCGCCTGTAGGTTGGGTTAGGTGGATAATGGTACGGTAGAGACGTTGTTAGTGTTAGATTAGGTTTTTTCCGAGAAAGGGACCCCTGCCAAAAAGTGACCGACAGAGAATCGGGTGCGGGTTGGTCACGACGTCTACGCCGACTCCGACGTTTACTTACTTGAGCGGCCGCGCGAGCTGCTTGAAGAAGCGAACCATTGGGCGACTGTTACGTAACCGGAGTGTCCGTGGAAGTGACGAGGGGGACCGCGGTGGATTGGGTTTGGCAAAAACCTGAAACGCGAAAGGTCGCCGAAAACTTCGAAAAAGTGCGTTTCGATGAGCACTTTTTCATAGCGATATTTACGCCAACAACGTGCGTCGCGGTGTGTTCCTCCGTGCATCGAGACTGGTTGCGCCTGGTGGGTGTCCGTTTCCGACGCAAACAACGTTGTCACGAACGGTATATATTTCCGGTTTAGGGTTGGGTTCGTGCCACCGGTTAGGTATCCAGTGTTGTGCCATCACGGTCACCGATTGGATCCGCTTCACGAAACACAGATGGCGCCCTCCGAATTCTGGCTCGACTTCGTCGCCGGGTGGGTCAGCGGCGCGGTTTCCGTGCTAGTGGTGCAGCCCGTGGACACTACCCTAACCCGGATGCAGGCGATCGGAATAAAACCCGGAATCGACACAAGCGCCAGGTCGGTGTTCACCACGGTGCTGAAACAAGGAGGCACGAAAGCGCTTTGGCGAGGCACTGGGCCGATGACCGCGGTGATTCCGTTTCAAAACGCGCTGCTGTTCGCCGGCTACGGCGGAGGTGAACGGTGGGCGAAGCAGTTGGCGAGTAATAAACCAGAGACGGACCGCACACCTGATTTGTTCTCTCTGTACGCTCCGATTTTCGCGGGCGGATGCTTGGGAGGTGTGGCGCAATCCTTCGCGGTGTCGCCGTTCGAGCTATTAAAAATAAAACAACAATCCGCGACGATCAATTCTGGTAACGTATTCGCGGTGGCGAAACAAGTCACGAAACAATTGGGCACCGGTGTTTTCTCAAAAGGGTTAGGTTCTACCCTGTTGAGAGACGGCGTGCCGCACGGCGTGTGGTTCGTGGCGTACGAGTGGAGCAAGAGAAAACTAGAAAACAGAGTGGTGGTTGGTGACGTGAATGACGTGAAAACAATCGAAACGAAAACAAACGCACCCCCTCAACAAACCACGGTGATTCCCCTCGCCGCCGGCGCGTTCGCCGCGGCTGTGGCGTGGGGCGTGGGGTACCCGTTCGATACGATTAAAACGAGAATACAAGCCAGTGCGTTGGCGGAGAAAGGGGTCAATGGGGTAATGGGAAAACAGTCAGAACAAGGCGTCATCTCCATGTCGCGAACGATGATCAGGGAAAACAACGGCAACGTAATAAAAGGCCTGTACCGCGGGTTCGGCTTGAAACTCCTAAGAGCCGTGCCCGCCTCCGCGGTGGCGTTCTTCGCGTACGAGGAGTCCAGACGGTGGCTCGGGTGAGGTGTAGTACAACATGAATAATACGTATCCAATAGACTAAAAGACACACACGTGCGATGGTACGCGACTCATGAATTAATGTGCGATGAATTGCAAAATTTCCCTCTCAAGACAGTTGTTTTCCGTCGGCTGCCATCAACGACCTGTTGGGGACTGGCGGGGTTAACTGTCGCTACCTCGTCAGTGCGTTGTCAGTAACAAAGCTTTTAACCCGCTTAGAGTTGGTCACCTGAGAATTTCCGAAATGTCACAAAATGGAAATTCCCATGAGTCTTTCACTCAACGTTTCCAACAATTTCGAGGTGACGGTCTATATTCTCGCCGATCCCCTTCTACCAGTTGGCCAGTGTTTCCATAGCCAACTGTTTCGTGTGCGTCATCGAGACTTGCGACTCGCGATTGATGGTCTGAAAGTATTTCGGCGCCGTTATCGTGCCGCTTCGGACCTTCGGTGTCGGTCCTTTCCGACCGATGAAAAGGCCACGAAACGCGCCTTACTGCGCCTCACTTTCCAAGACACGCCATGATGCGCGTCGCCACCATGCTTCTCGCGCTGGCCCTCGTGGCCGTCGCGACCCCGGCCGTGCACGCCGCGTGCCTGACCGATACCACCGTGGAAGCGTTCTTCGCAGGAGAGGTGCGTGTTTGGCGTTCGATGACGGCCCATCTACTTTCTCGGACCTCGTGTCGGTCAATTACCGTGAGGTGACCTTCGATACACCAACGCGATCACGCACTGACCTCCCACCCCGCATATCACGAAACAGGCGGCCGCAACCTCTTTGCCCGCGGACGGGTCATGCTGCATGATGGACATCTGCGGCCTGCCTTGCCCCGCGACGCACCCCGCCCCCCCGACCGGGTTCGCCATCGGGATTGGCATCATGGTTTTGATCTTCTGCGCCATCGGCCTCGCGGCGTTTTACTTCGTCGGAGGCAAAGCCGAAAACTTCTTCGTCGCGGGGAGGAGCTTGCCTCTTTACGTCGTGATTCTGACCCTAGCGAGCCAGAGCATCGACAGTAACGCCCTTTTGGGCAACGCGGACCTGTCGTACAAGTACCACTTCTTCGACGGCGCCGTTCTTCCCATCGGTTTGGGCTTATCTTTAATCCTAAACGGCGTGTTCCTGGCGCACCACGTGAACAACGAAATGGTCCTCACTTTGCCTGACATCTACGCCAAGCGGTACGGCATGGCCACCGAGATCGCGGCATCCATCTGCACGTGTGTCTCGTTTTCGTGCCTTTTAGCAGGGAACTTGGTCGGCATGGGCGCCATCGTGGGGTACCTCTTCGGCATGACTGACGCCGCAGCCGTGTTTGTCTCGGGCTTCATCTGCTTGGCGTACGTCGCGAGCGGAGGGCTGTTCTCCGTGGCGTACACCGACGTCGTGCAATCCGCGGTGGGCATGATCGGCTGCCTCGCCGTCGCGGGCTGGCTCATCGGCAACGCCGCGCAAGAAGCGCCGCCCCCCTCCATCGGGTTCCCAAACCCACTGAACAAAACCGCAACGTCGGGGTGGTACATGTATCCCGACGACGCGACGGCAGCGCTGTACGACGGCGTCGCGTGCGAAACCGACTCGTCCGCGATGTGCTACAACCAGCAGCTGCACTGCCCTGCTGGGGGTGACACCTGCGTCGCGGACAACGGCGCGTACCCGTTCGGCGACCAGCGGATCTTCGATGACCAGATGACCAACCCCACGTCCCTCACGCCGTTCCCCAACGCTATTTTCTGGGACTGGGCAACGATTTTCATCCTCGGGTTCGGCAACCTCGCGGCGCTGGATTTCCAAGCCAGGTGCATGGCTGCTAAATCTCCGATGGACGCCCGGATCGGGTGTATTCTTGGTGGGTGCCTCACGTTCATCATCGGCATCCCGTTCTCGTACCTCGGCGCCATCACCCGTTACTACTACGGCCCGGACTCAATCTACGCCGAGTTCGAAGCCGACACGTGCTCCGCGATTTTGGACCTTCCCACGTGCGCGATGTGGAAACCCGATGCCAAGGCGTTCATCAAGATGCTCACCACTGTGCCGCCCGCGTTCCTTGGCGGCTGGGGTCTATTAGGTATCGTCGCCGCGTCCATGTCCACTTCTGATGGCGCAATTCTCGCCCTAGGCACCGTGTTTTCACACAACATCATGCGACACGTGGCGCCGTTCTCCGAGGAAAAACTCCTGATGTTCGCCCGAATCGCGACAGTTCCGTTCGCGCTGATCGCCATGCTCATCGCGTCTTTCTACCAATCAGAACACTCCGCCGGGGCTACCGGGTATCTTCTAATCGTCGCCTTCGATGTCGTGCTCGCCGGGTGCATCGTCCCCCTGTTCGCGTGCTTCTACGTCAAGAACCCGTCGCCGACCGCCGGGTTGGTCGCGGTGGTCGGCGGCACCTTGATGCGCGTGATTTTGGAGTTCTCCCTTCCCAAGGATGGGTTCCTGTTACTGCCGTTCGGGGACGACGAGTTCCTTGATTACGGCACGCCCACAAGCGACCTGTACCCCGGGTTCTTCGACGTCGGCTCCGAACTGCACTGGCCCAAATCTTCGTGCAAACAATCTCGGTTCAAGGACTTCACCGGCGTCGACTCCCTGGCGTCGCCCATCTTTTCCCTGATCCTGTTCACGGTGGTGCACTTTGTTGAAAAATCCAAAGGCGTAACCCTGATCGGCGGCAAATACATGACCCCGTACAACAAGAACCCTGATGGGAGCGTTCCCGCGGAAGCCTTTGAGATGACATCGAAGGCATAGAGGAGGAGTGCGTATAACCTGCTTTCAACTGATTTTTTTTATATAATGTTTAACATGACAACACACAACGCGGCTTTCTTGGATCAACCGTAGGCCGACCGTCTCGTTCGATACTTGTCCTCTGCCGTATTAGGCATAAAACGTAATATCGATTCTATTAACGCATTTGCAACCGTTGCTATAAGCGACAGACACGCCGACTTCCGCCAAACGCATTCACAGTGACTGACAAGTGACTTTTCACTTTTTAATCTCGTCAATCCGTCTTGTCATCTTCATCCTTTTCGTAAAAGAAACACCCCGCGGCCTTCCTGATGGTCACAGCGGCGTTCGCGCTGCGGTGCGGCGACACCTCGTACACCCCAACACCCCAGATTGCGTTATCGTTGTCTCATTACAGTTCGCGTTTCGACACCGCTCCCGCGTTTAGTGATCCGCGTCCCTCGACCGTGGACACCGTGTCTCGGTGTGATTCGCTCACGTGCGGTGTAGCGTTGCCGTCGGTGCCGTGAATCACGCGTACGATGCCGTCCAACAAGAAGAGCAAGAGTAAAAATAAGCTGGCGTCTGCTAATGCGGCGGCTGGGGCGCCCTCGAAGGAGTTACCCCCGAAACCGAAGGTTGTTTTGGCTGAATCGCCCGCGGCATCGCAGGCCAACGGCGGCACGTTCGGGGCAGTCGCTGGGGACGAAGTCTCGTCCACTCCCCGTCCCCGATCAATGAATGTCAAGCGCGCCGCAGACTTCACGTCCGAGACCACGACGGTGATACAGAATCTGGATAAGCCCGTAACAGTCGAGGACGTCGCGCCCGCGGTGTCCTCCACGACAGAGACGGTGGCGGTGGAATCCGGGGCCACGAGCTCTGCGCCTCCCGAAACGGGAAAAATAAAAGGAAAAGGCGTTGCGTTTTTCGACTTGGATCACACGATAATCGATACTAATTCTTCCTGGCACTGGGTGCAGCACGAGATGAACAACGGCCGTATAGGTGCGTCTATGCTGTTCACGGCTCTTTACTGGTTCGCGCGGTACGCGGCTGGGTTCGGCGCCGGTGCTGAACGAGCGGGCGCCGAAGCCGCTGAGTTGTACGCGGGAACGTTAGCATCGGATTTGGAACTGGAGGTTGAGAATTTCTTCCAGAAGCAAATGGCGCACAGGCGACGCCCGGGGTGCGATGACGCGTTGGCGAAGCACAAGCAGCTAGGGGAGAGATGCTTGATATGCACTACGTCGTGGCAGCACCCGGCTAGATCGGCTGCAAAATTATTCGGCCTAGAGACGGATAACAAAGACGTTATTAGCTCAGTGATGGAGATTGACGAGTCCACAAAACAGCTCACCGGGAAAATAGAAACGGTAGCGTACGGCGACGGGAAGTACCACGTCACGAAAGCGTGGGCGGAGAAAAACAACGTCGATTTACAGGAATGCACGTTCTACACGGATTCGTACTCCGATGTTTTACTCATGGAACACGTCGGCTTTCCGGTCGCGGTGAATCCCGACGCGCGGCTTCGGAAGAAAGCGCAAGAGATGAAATGGGAAATTGTCGACTGGGGCATCGCTGAGGTCAAGCTGCAGAAAAAGAGGTACTCGTACGGGTGCTTGAACTTCAGGGGCTCAGCGGTGGGGCCGGGGTGATTATTTGATACGGATGATACGGGTGATATAGAGTATATCGGCTTTATTATACTCTGAGTTATTCATGTCATGTCACGTTATCCACGTCATCTCTATTTAATATTCTATAAATTGCAATTCACTATGTCACCTTCGCGCGTCTCTCCGTCTCGTGGGTAGTCTTAACGAAAACACGGCGTCGAAGATCATGGGCCTGGCGTGTGCTGTTTGTCCTGCTTGGTTTGTTATCGTTCTCATGAACTGCTTCCGGTCTATTTCCTCTAGGAAGAAACACAAACCCGCGGTGCACGCGACGTGCGCGGCGTATTTGGGCAGCTCAGCGACGGCCATTGAGATTATCGTCGTCGCGTCCATCTCGCCCGACCCGCTTTCATCCAGCACCTTCCGATACACCGTCAGCGGTATTTCAAGCGCCATACACCAGGGGTTTACCCTCCACGGTTTCCTGAATTCGTACCTGAGTGATAGGGCGGAGGCGATCAGGAGCAGGGGTCTTAAATGAGAGAAGAAATGCACGGTGTCCAGCCCAATCTTGTCGTTGTGGAAATAACTCGTGTGCCGTGCTTATAAACCCAGCACGTTCGCGGTGTCACACGCCCTCTCGTACCGTCCTGCGTACGACGTGGGGACGAACAGCGCGCACGTTAACATCAGGAAACACACAACGCTCCATATCCACACCGGTTGGATGTACCGGAGCACCGGAGACCACCATTTTTTGCTGTCTTCAAGAAACGGGAAGCTCATCGTCATCATTAAAGGGCACCGCACTTAGGCCACCGCACATCTCACGGTATAGAGCAACAAACCGTACAAATGCGTGGTCCACACGTTCTTGATGATGAAGTCGTGGTACGCGCGTGCGTGCGGAGAATTCATCGAAGCCACGCTCACGCAACGCCACGAGGGCGTGCGGGATCCGGCGAAGAATGAGAACACAGTAGTCAGCGTTCCGGCAATTTTATCGAATCTTCAAAACTTGACCCAAAACTCAATTCGTCTCTTTTCACAATTCGCCTCGCACCCTCAATCTTCGTTTTAGCTCTACCAGATGGTGGACACGAGTAATTCCGCGGCGTGGGAGGCCCCCAGCGTCCGCCCCGCGTTTTCCGCCGGTGTCGGGCGCGCGCTCGTTCCGGGACGCGCCAGCAGCGGTACGTCGGGGGAAGAATTAACCGCTTTCACACAATTTTGACGAAAAAGGCACAATTCGCCTTGTCAGAGAATCACGCGAACCGCCCAGGGAGCACATCCGCAGCAGGAGCACAATGTGCTTCGATACTTTTAACTGACCTTTTCGCTGTTCACGTATCCCCCATCCACCCATCCAACCCCACAGGCATCCCTCGTTACATCTTCGCCGGCACCAACGCGACTGAATCGCAGAGGCAGAGCCGCGGCGTTTTGGCGCATTGGGCGAATGTTGCAATCGGCGTCGACGTCACCACGCCGGTAATCAGCGCCAAGGAGTTGAAAGCGTTCAACCAGAACTCCAGCGCGGGTAAGGCCTTAAAGTTCCCGGCGCAGTTGATCGGGGACATCTTCGCAGACCCGAACGCGCCCAAGGTTAGACCGACTGCTAAGACGTCATCGAACGCCAGCGAATTGAAAGGATTGCTGAGCGAATGGTCGAGCGTCGCGAGCGAGGACAAAGCTGTGAAAGCCGTGTTCGGCGCCATGAAAGGCGCAAAGGAGGATGAATTAGCTGCTCCAGCTGAGACGGATGTTCCTTCCATCACGCAGTTTTTCAAGCCCAAGCCTCAACCGGATGGCACGATAACGCACTTTTACAAATCCGCCGACGTCGGCGACAAGCTTTCGTACGAAATCGTCGGCGAATCCATCGAGAAATTAGGACAGTCCGCGCCCGCGCCGTTCGCCCCGCCCGCCCGTGTGATACCCGACATTCGGTACTCCGACTGCGACGCCTCGCAGCCCGCGAACGGCGCGGCGAGGAACGAAGCGCCCACCTCGATGTTCGGGGGGGTTGTTTGAGTTGGGTGATTGATGACGCGAGAGTTTGGAGACTAAAGTGAGAAGGAGCGACGTGCAATTCAATGATACATATATACACCACACTACTGTTATGAATTTGAAGCAAGTGTTACAGAATCTCTCACTACCCTGCCTCACATATCCGCGGTTTCCGTGTGCGGTACTTCTATACCGTGTTCCTCAAGCGCCGCAGCCAGGACGTCGTTGTGCGCTCTCATTGTTTTCGCCGCCGCAAGTTTCTGCCGTGAGTTAGCCTGCGTCTCCGCCAAACGTTTCTTCGCCACGTGTACCGCGTCTTGCGAGTCGCTTATTTCGGTTGATACGGTTGATATGGATTCAGCGGTTCCTTGAAGCAGGCTTGACACGTTTTGCGTCGGGGTTTCGTCGGTAACCGCAGGCGCGGGTGGAGTTTTTTTGTGTTCGATGAAGGCGGTGAGGAGAGATCGTTTTCGGTTGGTCTCTTGCATAAGCGCCGCATCAACTGAAGCTGCGACTCTGTCACTCGCCTCCAGCCGCTCCAGCGTTTCACTCAAGTTCATGTTCTCGAACCGGTTCGTGTCCTCCTTGGCCATTTGCTTCAAGCGCTTAATCACCTCCGAGGTCGCCTGCTTGTCGTACCGCGCGCCGTCCAGGGTTATATCGCCATCATTATTTTGCCCCGTGCCCATCGTTGAACTACCGCTTGGTACCGAGGAAATAGTCGCGTATGCTCGCCGTGGAAGTGGAGTCCGGGATATTGACCCACGTAGGGAGGAGATGCGAGACGGTTGGGGGGATGAACGGTGCCCCTCAGTGTGATGAGGGTTCCGGAACCCGCCGCCGTCGGAGCGCTTTTTCGCTGACGTGGATTCTCAGACTTGAAAAATATTGAAACCATCAGATGAGATTTGCGTCGGCACACCCCAGAGGCGGAGGCGCGGTGTGGTCCTCTTGGTTCTATAATGAACAGGGGCGGCGGCGAAAAGGCACGTTTAGGTCGAGATAGTGACAAGGCAGGCGGTCGCGTCGCCCCCGCGCGGCCGAAGAAGGGCCTACCTCGGATACCCACACCTTCTTCTTCTGGAGGAACATTACAGATCCTCAACGTGCGCGTCGCCGTGCCTGGCGAGCCGCCTGCGTTGCCGCCGCGGCGGGCTAAGGTTGCTGATGCTGACTTTGCCGCCTCCGACCCGGTCTCAACAAAGGACCCGGAAAGCTTGAAAGGATGGCGCGGGTTCAACGACAGTACCTTCGACGGGCTAGGCGTCGTGCCAGGAGCTAGTAGTGCGTTTTCACGGCAAAGCAACGAGCAAAATCAACTCCTGGACATGGCGGTAGATACGCAAGAATCTGTGTCTACTCTGCTGAAACATTTGCGGCCGCTACAGCCGGTGGTGGAACGGGAGGAAGACTCGCAAATGAAAAAAGAACTCGAAGCACTTCAACAAGCCCCATTAACCGCGCCGACAAAGGTGGACGCGAAAGCGGCGGGGCTGAAAGCAAAAACTAATCTCACCTCGACCGCCGTGCTGCGTTCCTCTAAAGACTCCGTGCTTGACCAGCTCTCGAGACACGAGGCGCACTTCGTGAAGCAAAGCATTCAAATTGCGCGAGAAGCAGCGGTGAAAGACATCAAGAAGAACGAAATCGCGGACCGAGTAGCTAGGAACGAGCGATTAATAAGACGCTTAACCAACGCGGGTTTCTCGAAAGAGTGGTCGAGAAAAGCTTCCGAGTATTGTCCGGAACGCGACGGCGCATACGACTTTTCGCGGCTCGCGTATGAACTAGAAAACGACGATTTATTAACTCCCCATCAGAGAAGGTCGAAAATGCAAAAAGCAGAACGTCAAACCACTGAACAAAGATTAGCGGAGACCATGGACTGGCTGTGTATCCGCGCGCCCGTGGGTGAGTTGCCGGAGAGTTTTCGAAAGGTCGCGGAGGTTAACCTTTCGAAACTCAGGCAGTTGGAGAGCCGGAAGAAAGCGGAGGACAGTGCGGATGCTGCGAGTTCCCTGGCCAGAGAACAAAGCAGAGGAGGTGTTGGTAGCAGTACAGATATTCACTCTGGTTTTGGTGATAACACTGACTCCGCCGCCGCAGACCTCGCTGCGCTCGCGGATACCGCCGCGCGTGAGGACCCGCACGTGGCGCTGCTTCAGCGAGCGATGCTGTCAAGACTTGGGCATTACGGGTTTTCGCGAGTGGAAGCGCGAGAGGCGCTCGAGCGGTGCGGGTGGGTGGAACAGGACGCGACTTATGTGTTGTTGAGGAAATTACATCCTGAAGAGGAAGAGGAAGGTATGGATGCATCAGTATCAGACTCTTTGGTATCAGAAGCCATAGCCGAACGTTCTGACGAAGCGCTCGCTCTATCTTCAATTCTCGAGGACAAGTTTACCATCGACGACGTTGAGAATTTGTGGACCGTCGAAGTCGACGCGCACGACGAAAACACGTGGCTTCCGTGTTTCCTTGAAGTGCACTTCCCGTCGGGTGACTTGTACCCGACAGCGGCATCCCCAATAATAGCGATCCGGCAGGAAAACCTCCCCCCAGCGATCAAGCGAAGCATCGCCGCGTCGCTTTGTGAATTTTCGCACACCATGCGAGGCGAACCCGTGGTGTTCGCGCTAACAGAGTGGCTCAAGGAGTTCCTTCCCGCGATTCTCGAGGAGCACGGGGCGATGGACGCTGATGCGGTGGAGCGCGCGGCACAAGTACAGCATGATGAAGAGTCACGTCTGGAACAAGAAGCGGCTGAAACGGCGAAGCAAGCGAGAGGGTTCTTATCAGGGCACACAAAGTTTGAACGAACGTTTGCTAAAATCGAACAGCAGCGCGAATCCGAAAAAGAAGAACTCGCCAAGGAAAAGCAACGGCGAGCGGCGTATTTGCGGGTTTTGATGGAAACAGAAAGTTTGGAGGCTGATGGTGTGCGTAAACGGTCACAAGGAGACATGGAAGATGATGATGAAGAGGATGAGACGGATGACCCGTTGGATGACGCGCCTTTGGACCCGACGGAGACGTTAATTACGGCAACTGCGCAAACTCGTGAAATTAACTCGGACGATGACGTTTTGTCCACGCGTTTGGATCTGTGGGAGGCGGAGCAGAGGAAACGCGTGGAAGCGGCGTCGAGCGCGGATACAGCTACTTCAACTACAAACGAATCATTTTCCTTCGAAGGCTTCGGCGTGATCCAGCCCAACAAAGTGCGCACAAAAAAAGCTGAGCGCGAAGAGACTGAGAAGTTGGCCGCTGAGCGCGCTCGAGTCGAGAAAGAAACAGAACGCCAATTATCCTTGGCCACTGCGAAGGGACGCCGAGCAGCTGCGAGGGTTGATCTGTACGAAAGCGCGACAGCTGACTTGTCCAAGCTGAGTCTCGAAAAGAAAAACACAGAAGGTGGAAAAAAGAAACCCAGCTGGTTAACCAAGCATGTCAAGACGATGGGCTTTGACAAGGAGCTTTTGGAAACGGAGGGCGCCGAAGCGGACGCCGACGAACTCACGAACGCGGCGGCGGAATTACTGAGTACTGGGACAGCTGTCAATGCACACGGTTCCGAAGACTCGGCTGAGCGTTTAGCTGAACGTCAGCGCTTGATCTCTCAACGGTTACTGGCAAGCGAACAGGAAAAACAAAAGGACAAAACGTGGCAAAAGATGCAGGTCATTAGGAAAAACCTCCCCGCACACGCCCTCCGCGCCGAGACCCTCGCGCTGATCGAAACCTCCAGAGCATCAGTGGTGAGCGGCGCGACCGGGTGCGGCAAGACCACACAAGTTCCGCAGTTCATCATAGAGGACGCGATTAATCAGAATAGAGGAGGGGAGTGTTCTGTGATTGTCACGCAGCCGCGAAGGTTAAGCGCAATGGCGGTTGCTGAACGAGTGGCGAACGAGCGCAACGAGAAAATTGGAAACACCGTCGGGTACTCCATCCGGCTCGAGTCAAAGGTTACTAAAGACACACGGTTGTTGTTCTGTACGACGGGAATTCTATTGCGTAGACTGCAATCCGACCCAGACTTAAGCGGCGTGTCGCATGTCGTAGTGGATGAAGTGCACGAACGCGACGTGCTGTCTGATTTTTTACTCGTGATTTTGAGAAGCTTGTGCGCCAGGCGAGCCGACTTCCGTTTAGTCGCCATGAGCGCCACCGTGGACGCCGACTTGTTCATCGAGTACTTCAAACAGAAGGTTCCTGGAGATATTGGGGCGATCGAGATTCCGGGGCGGACGTTCCCGGTCGTGGAGTACCGTTTAGAAGACGCTATAGAAGCCACCGGGTACGTGGTGGACCCTGATGGAGAGTACGCGATTGGGTCAGAAGCGAATGCGAGCTCGAAGTCGGTGATGGGCAACTCGAAACGGACGTTCAATCCCCTGTCTGGGGGAGGTGGAGGCGACCGAAGTAAAAAAATCACCATGGCACTCAAGGAATCCATGGAAAGAAGTAGTGCATTAGACGACGTCACTGATGAGACTCGGAACATGTACCCTGGCTACTTGGAACAAACCCTGAAGTGTCTCCAAGCCGTGGACGAGGAGAAAATTAATTTAGAGCTGATTGAACAGCTGGTGAAGGTAATCGCGAATGACTACGAGGACGGCGCTGTGCTGATTTTTCTCCCAGGGATGGCAGAGATACGAGCTTTACACGAGCGACTGTTAGCCGAGCTGGACGACGTGGATAACAGCTTTGTGTTGGTGCCGTTACACAGCACCTTGTCCAGCGAGGAGCAGAAACGAACCTTCGACAAACCCCCAAATGGCGTCAGGAAAGTCGTCATGGCGACGAACATCGCCGAGACGAGTATCACGATTGATGATGTTGTCTTCGTTATTGACGCGGGGCGAGTCCGGGAGACGCAGTACGACCCGGTTACGAGGATGTCATCACTAGTCACCGCGTGGTGCTCTAAAGCGTCAAGTAGGCAGCGTCGAGGCCGAGCCGGTCGAGTCCAAGAAGGCTACTGCTTCCACCTGTACAGCTCACAGAAAGAAAACACGTTATCCCCCTTCGTGGTTCCCGAAATCAAACGCGTCCCCCTTGACGCCCTGTGTTTGCAGATCAAGATCTTAAAGTTAGGGGACGTGAGGGAGTTTTTGAGGAACGCGCTGGAACCACCACCTGAAGCGGCGGTGGCATCGGCGTTGCGGTCGTTACAGGAGCTGAACGCGGTGGACGAAGTCGACAACCTCACCCCGCTAGGCCGCCACTTAGCGGAACTTCCCGTCGACGCTAAATTAGGAAAGATGATTCTTTACGGCGCTATGTTTTCGTGCCTCGATCCCGTGTTAACCATCGCGGCGGGGTGCGGGTTCCGGAGTCCGTTTTTGACTCCGATGGAGAAGAGAGACGAAGCAGATTTGG
>MDSY01015877.1_pt1 | contig 13980 bp, 3 predicted proteins | sample 811131 | NCBI WGS metagenome assembly MDSY01 (sample SAMN05326643, study PRJNA326480) | marine metagenome | isolation source: seawater | place: Atlantic Ocean: South West | collected 2010 | reverse complement strand
TGATAGTCAAAGCCCAAATGTAGTTCTTATACCGCCACGTTCTCCTTGGAGATATGGGCGCCACCTCAGGCATGGTGAGGCGAGGAGGGGTGGTGCGTCAGCTGCTGCTGGCGTGCTTATGGGTGTGCAGCAGCTGCAGCGACCAGATTGTCGTGCCGCAGCCCTCCAGCTCGAGCGCAGACGCGCCCTCCCCAGGCTCTCCGCGTGCGTCGCCGCTGCTGAGCTCCATCAAGCGGGTCGTCTACCCGCCGATCAAGCTCTTCCGCGAGGCGCCGCCGATCACGCGCTCGTGGGTCTCAGCGAGCGTCTTCCTCTCCATCCTCGTCAACTTGCGCATCGTCGACGCCCGCTCCATCTGCTTCAGCGAACGCGAAGTGCTCTACCGCGGAGAGTGGTGGCGCCTCCTGACAAACTTCTTCTACATGGGTGACCAGGTGGTGTCCATCTTCTTCTGGATGCAGATCTACCACTTCTGGGAATGCCTCCGCGTCCTCGAGCTCGTCAAGTACCACTGGGAACCCTCGCGCTTCGTCAAGATGATCATCTGCTCCGGGGCCATCATGACGGTTCTCAAGCAGTTCGCGCCCAATCTCATCTTCCTCGGCTCACCGCTCGTGATGGTCTTCATGTACCTGTACTCGCGCGAGTACATGGACCAGATCGTCAACTTCTGGGGCTTCTTCCAGATACGCTGCGGGTGGCTCCCCTTTGTTCAAATGATACAGGATCTAATACAGGCGGGAGATATACTGCCCAACATTCTCGGGCTCTTTGCGGGGCATCTCTACTTTTACCTCACAGAGGTGGGGACAAGGATCGTCGTCCCCGAGAAGCTGCCCACCGTTGCAGAGTTCCTCAAGTACCGCGACGCCACACCCGCCAAGGCGGACGCAGAGGAGGACGCTGCTCGAGCAGAGGCGGCATCCGAGGGCTCTGAGGGTTCTGGGGATGACGATGCGGGGGGGGATGACGTTGAGGAGTCGGATGACGTTGAGGAGGCGCAGGGCGATGAGGAGGAGCAGAGCGATGCGGATCTAGAGGCTGACGATGCGGGGGGGGATGACGGCGCAGAGTCTGAATGATGTGACGCGCTATACATATCTTAAATCTGTATATCTGATTCTTAGTTGTAGTTATTAGGAACCCATCTCGTATCTGCTATCTCTATCTTTACTATGATCTGATAGTAAGTATAGGGTTCCTATGTAATTTTCTAATCTGAATCTTAAAATGGTGATCGTGTACAACGTACAATAATTCTAATTGAATATACCAATACGCGTATATTTGTATATATTTTGCGATCATGAACGTATTTGTATCATTCTATAGAATTTGACGTGAAAGGCAAAAGCGCCACGACTCTAGCTGACATTCATCCCCATCAGATTCACCCGCCGTCCTTGGAAGTGTGCGGAGAGTGCGGCCTCAAATTGCCCCTTGACCTTCTTCGCCTTCTCAACCGCCGCTGCGTGCTTGGGATACACATCCTTCATCGTGAGCGCGAGCTCCGCCTGGCGCGCGCGCATGTCATCGGCGAGCCCAGACATCTTGGTCGAGCGGCCGAGCAGCTGGAGGAGGGAAGTTTCCATCCTCTCAAAATATCTCGGCGAGCTCCGAAGGAGTAGCAGATGACGCGCGTGCGCATCGTCGAGCTGATCGCACATCTGGTGCACCAGCGTGAGCTGCGACTCCAGCTCCTCACGGTCCGGCTGGAATTCCGCCGGAAGCCCCTCCTGTGCGCCGGAGATGCTCTTCGCCTCCGCCAGCCGTTGCTGAAGAAATCCTCGCAATTCATACAAGTCATCGAGAAGCGCATCACGCTGTTCGGAATCCTCGAAGAGATCGAAGGGTGAGGTGCTCTCTCCGCCGCTCTCGATCTCGATGAGGCCATCCCATGCAGGCGCATCGCCGGCACTGTCATCGCCCCAGTCGACGCCACCCCCCGCAGCTGCCGCAGCAGGAGCATCATCGTCATCGCCCCAGTTGACGCCACCGCCCGCAGCTGCCGCAGCAGGAGCGTCATCGACATCGCCCCAGTTGACGCCACCGCCCGCAGCTGCCGCAGCAGGAGCATCATCGACATCGCCCCAGTTGACGCCACCGCCCGCAGCTGCCGCAGCAGGAGCATCATCGTCATCGCCCCAATCGACTCCGCCGACGGCGGGCGTCGCGGCTGCACCGGCTGCACCGGCTGCACCGGCGGCGCCTGCAGCCTCTTTCTGGAGATCCTCCACACTCAGCTCTTGCACCCGACCGAGCACCGGTATACACGCAGCTCCCATGGCCTCTGCCTTCGCCTTGCCTTCATCTATTACTATTTGTTCCTCGGTACATAATTCTTGCGTGCCAAGCGCCACGAATCCACGGTAGAGCTTGGCTGCGTCGCGGAGCGCGGTCTGCTGGGAGAGCTGAGCGAAGCTGACGAAGATCGGACGCAGCTGCTCCATCGACGCCCGAAGCTTCTCTCCAATGTCCGCGCGAGAAACGTGGAGCAGGCTGCCACCCTCAAACGTGCCGAGCTTCCGCTTCGAGCACTCATCGACGAAGCGCTGCTGCGAGGCCTCTGCGAGGCGGGTGTAGTCGTTCTGGCGGCGCTTCAGCGCATTCAGGTCCCGCTCCGCCCGAACGAGCTCACCCTTGAGCGCCGGCAGCTCGTAGTTGCACGACTGGCTTAGGAAAGCCGCAGCATCAGCGAGATGGAGATTGTTCTTCTCGTAGCGTCTACAGACGTCGGCCCAGAGTGCCGTGTAGGGGTCTGAGTAGGAGCCGATGAAGTTCTTCTCACCTCGACCCGCGCCAACCAGCAGCTCCAAGACGTCCTTGCAATCAAAATAGGTGAGGCCCTCCTGCGTCTGCGTCGCGGGCAGGATGGCGGCGAGCCCAGCAACCTCGGGGCGCTCTGCCTCCAAGGCGGTGGCCACCTTGGCCTGAACGGCGCGCACGCTCTTGAGATACGTCGCAGGCACCACGCGCCGCTTCGTAAGCCACTCTGCGGCCGTCGAAAACGGAACGTCGAGAGGGAGCTCTTCAGCCATCGACGATGCCTAAGTCTGGTACTGTAGGGAGGAAATACAAAAGTTGAAAATTTGCCTGGACTTCAACTTGGTAACACAAGCGTTACTAAACAACTGATCATGCTTGATATTATAGCAGTATAATCCGACTGTGGCCTGAATGAGGGAGGAGGCGACTAGACGACAACACCCGGGGCATTCGAGCTTACGATGACCTGCATCAAATGTATGCGCCGCGCATGCTACTCGGCCGCCTGCCGCTCCTCGACGAGTGAAGAGCGGGCGTCCAACGCTTGAGCCGCTCGCCAGTGACCTGAAGCATGACCTGGGGCGAGCGGTAGAGTCGTAGGATCGTCTCGTGCAGTAGCGTCTCCTGCTCGAGATCCTTTTGCTTGCGTGCAATGTACATTCCTTCGCAGAGATCTGTCAGGTCGCGCACGTCGGGGAGCTCGTCGTACATGATACGGTAGCGCGTGTTGCGGAAGGCGGCGGCGATGATCTTGCCGAGCAATAAGACGACCGAGATGTAGAAGGCGAAGACGCCCGCGACGCCCGTGCTCGAACCGATCACCGAGGTGAGTATGCCGCCCGAAATCGTGCTCTGGACGACATACACGGTCGGGCCGTTGCGACGCGTCGTATCGAAGGGCGAGGCATCGGGCTGCTGGCGCACGCTCCACCACCAGGCGGCTTCTGATGCGAAGCCGTTCCCATCTTGCGCCACCGAGCGGTTCACCTGAAGGGTCACATTCTGCTGCACGTGCCAGAGGTCTCCCTTGTCGAATCCGATCGGCGTAGCAAGCGCTGCCGTGTTCTCGTCGTTTGCTCTGAGCCGCACAAACTTGGGGAACATGAGCTCGACGTCGATATCGACCACGGAGGAGTTGATGCAGTAGCCGCTCTCGAATTCTCTCACCTCGGCCGTCCCCTTGCCACACTCGTCGCCCGAGAGGACCGCAAGCAGCGCGCGCATCTGGTGGATCGTAAGCACCTTTGTGCACGAGAGCGAGGAGTCCGAGACCAAATCGTTCTCCTGGTTGAACTTGAGCGTGAGCTCGAGCTGTGGCCAGGGCTTGGGCGCCGAGTGCTCGCTCGAATCGCACGTGAGCGCCTCGCAGGGCGTGCCCGGTGGGCAGCACCCCGCGACAAAGTGGCCTTGCTGGTGCAAGCCATCGGCATGTACGACGGGGCACTCGCCCGCGCCAGGCGCCGCGGCGATGCCGCCCTCGTGCGTTTGATTGTACTTCTGGATGGCTCTGATGAGCCCCTCGCGCTGCTGTTGGCGCGAGGTTGGGTTCACATTCCAATTGTAGTCCGAGGAGAATGCAAAATCGAGGCGCGAGAGGTCGCCACCCGAGAGTGCGAGTATGTGCCTATATCCACAGAACTGCTCCTGCTCCTTGTCGATGCAATCGTCGCATTCGTCGACGCACGGGCCGTCGGCGCAATTCTCACGGATCTGCGTCGCACCGCAAGAGTGCGCGCAGCTGTCCGAATCCCCTCGCGCCGCGTCGATGCAGCTCGAGCGTGCAAATGTGGTCGAGCGCACGGCGGCCCCATCGCTGACACCGGAGATGGCATACCGCGAAAAGGACGCCAAGGGGAAGTCGCCGCCGACGAGATGGGCATCGGCGCGGAGGCCTTCGACCCGGGCTCCCTTGTAGGAGAGCATCGCCTCGGCGGAAATGAGCTGGTTGGGCACCTGGAAGGGCGCGAGCGACGAGAAGAGGTAGAGCGGCCCGACGATGACTACGAGCATCCCGAATGCAAAGCAGCCGCCGAGCCACACCTTGTTGTACCATGGATGCCTGCGGTCGCGCGGGTACTGCCGTCGCCAGAAGAGGTCACAGCGTGTGATGCACAGACCCGCGTAGATATCCTCGACCTTGAGCCACGAGGAGATGTCGAGCGCGGTGTACGCGACACTCCAGTCGAGCACCTTCATCACCTCCCAGAAGAAGGGCAGGTAGAGAAAGTACTTGTAGCTGGCGACGCGGAGCCACGAGCCCGAATCGGTGAGCGGGTGCTCGCGCTGGACGAGCGGGAAGCCCTGCCGAAGCTGCGACGCCGAGAGGTAGAGGTAGCGGCACCCGAGCAGGTAGAAGATCTGCACCGAGAGGAGCTGGTAGCAGCACTCGTTGGCGCGCGTGCACGTCGTCTCTCCCGCCGCATCGCTGCAGCGCCACATGCTCAGCCGAGGGTAGAAGAAGAAGAGGCCGTGCGCGAGGCAGACGCACGTCACGTGCACCACGAGCTTGAGCGCCAGCGCACGCTCCCCCGCCTGCCTGATGCGCAACGAGGCGAGGAAGGTGGGGAGCGACTGCTCATCCCTCAGCAGGCTGATCCTTTCGTGGTTCGACTTGCGTCGGCCGCGCCGCCGACGCGCGAGTGCCTTTTTGACGCCTGGGAGATCGTTCTCCTGCTCCGCTGCGAGATTCGACGCAAACTCGGCGAGCTCCGTCCCCTCGGCCGTTTGCTCCGCCGAGGGCTCCGGCGAGAAGGAGTCGTTTTCGACGATGGGCGGTTCCCACATCTTGTAATTGAGCCGATCTAGCGCCATGGTGGCGACGCCGACGAAGACGACGACGACGATCGAGGAGGGGATCGCCGAGCTGTTCAGCTCGTCCTCGGTTTGCGCCGGCCCCAGGAAGAAGTAGACAGCGTACGCGAGCAGCATGAGGAGCGACTGGAAGGAGGGCATGTAGAGATCACGACCGCCGAGCATGCGCGAGCGCTGGAGGAGCGTGAGCCACTCGCCCCTGATGGAACGGGCCCACCCGCTCATCGCGATGCCGCTCGCCCTCCGCAGCCTACGAGGGTAGACCGCGCCGAGAAGCCCTCCGAGAGGGGGCTCGCTCGTCTCTTCAGCCGCCTCCGAACGATACGAAGCGTTCTCATCGGACGCCTCTGCCAGGCTCTTGGCGACTACGCCGTGCACGAGGTCGACGCCGCGCGTGCGGAGCACCTCGAGGTGGAGCAGGAGCGCGGCGAGGAGCAGCATCTCGGGGAGCACCGCGCTCGCAAACGTCTGCGGGTTGAGCGCCAGGAGGCCGCGGTGCTTCTCGAGGCCGATCAGATAGTCCTCCCTCCGCGGGAGGCCGGCGTAGTACTCGGGCCCGAGCACTATGGGGCTCTGGCGCGAAGGGTCGCTGCCGCATGCCCGCCCTCCGTCGGTGCGCCATGGCCAGAGCGGCTGCACCTCGCTGTCGAACCACGGGTAGCCCACGTCGTCGCAGACGATCGGTAGCTGCCAAAGCAGCTTGAGCGCGAGGACGCAAAAGGTGTAGCGTCGGAGGAGCGTGAGCCAGTAGTGGCGCGAGCCGTCGATGGACGCGTTGAGATTGCCGTGCAAGAAGACAAAGAGGGGGAACGGGAGCGAGAGCAGGTTGCCGTGGATGGTATGCACCAGAATTGCCATCAAGAAGAGGAGCTGCTCCGACTTGGACACGAGCACTTGGCCAATCATGAGAGAGGCGTCGGCGACGCGTTGCGCGAAAGAGGAGAGGAGGGGGCGGCGCCGCGCGAATCCGGCGCTCAAGAGCTCCGGCCGCCGCAGCGCCCCTGGGAAGAGCGTCGGGTGCCTCGCCCTATCCAACTGCTGCCAGAGGAAGCGCGAGAGCCAGTTGCCGCCGGCGCCCGGCGTGGCGCCTGCAGCGAGAGCCTGCTCCTCGGACTCGGACATGACAGCGGTGAGCGACTCGTCAATGGCGGAGAGGTCCTGCTCGTGCTCCTCCTCATCGCTCTCGGACGAGGAGGAGCCCGCCTCGTCCTCGTTGAGCATGCTCGCGCCGCCGCCGCCGGCCGCGCCGAGCCGCTGCTGCTTGCGCCACGCCTTTTGCTGGCGTCGCTCGAGGCCCTCCTCGAGCTTGCGGTGGCGGGGGTCGCGGCTGACGACGCCGTAGCGGAGCTCGAGGATGAGCCTCATCGCGCTCAGCTGGTCGTGCGAGCGAGAGCCCAGCCAAGCGCGGTTCAGGTTGTCGGCGCCGCATGCGCGCAGCGCCTCTTCGACGAGTTGCCGGTCGAGGAAGCCGATGGCGAGCAGATCAACCGATGCCTGGCGGAGCTCGCTCTTGCGCGACACCTTGGTGGAGGTCTCATCGGCCGTCGCGGAGCCTTCATTGAAGCGCAGCGAGGTGCCGCCGAAGCTCGGCTCGTCCGATCTCATAGGCTCGGCGGGCGTCCCAGGCGCAGCCGGCATCCCTGGGGGCGCGCTCATCGGCGACGTTGAGCGCGCCACGGCCACTGACGCCCTCGCAGGTGCGGGCGATCCCGTCGAGGCGCTCGAGGCCATCGCGGGGCCGATGCGCGTGCCGGAGCGAGAGAGACTGAGCTTGCTGCTTCTCTGCTGGCCAAAGAGCGCACGCAGCGTTTTATTCGTCGACGCCTCGGAGGGCGCCGCGGCGACCGGCGGCGGCTCCTCGGTGAGCTGCTGCCAGCCGGTGGCCTCGCGCTGAAGTATGGGCTGGAGCTGCTTGAGGCGTTCGCCGATCTGCTCCACCTTGATGGCGCGGAGCTTGTTCCAGCTGATGAGCCACTGCAACTGCATCGCATGCGTCCGCAGCAGCGAGTCCTCCTCGCTCCGCCGGTGCTCCATGGCGCGCGCGAGCTTTCGTCGGGCGGGCGCGCTCACGAGGCGATCGTACTGCGGGTTGCGAAAGATGCGCGTCTGGAGCTCGATGAAGAAGAAGATTATCGCCCAGAGCCTCGCGCCTTCGGTCGCCGTGCAGTCAGCATCCTCGTCCTCCGAATCGCACGCCGAGTAGCGCAGCTGCTGCAGCCCGATGGCGCGCATCCAGACGGTGCAAGCCTCGGAGGGTTGGAGTGATGTGGAGATGCCGTCTTCGGCCAGCTGCCTCCCGAAGAGCACGTCGGCGCATCCGTCGCCGAAGAGGGGCGACTGGAAGAGGAGCACGAGCGCTGGCACCATGTAGGCCCAGAGCCGCAACACGTTCCACCTCCAGCCGCCGCGATTGAGCACGAGGCTTGGCAGGTGATAGAGCAGGTTGAGTGGAAGGAAGAAGAAGCCGGCAGAGAGGAGGGAGGGCTCGACGGCGAGGCCGGTTGAGAAGACGATGACGAGGATCACCCAGTGTGAGTGGCGGAGCAGCAGCTTCTCGAGTGCCATCAGCACCGGCCCGCCGGGCTCCGCGACCGCGCGCCGGCCCTCCTCCTCGTCGCGCCGCCCGGCCGCCTCGTCGCAGCAGAGGCTGAGCGCGAGGAGGAAGAGCGCGATGCAATCCGAGAAGAGCCAGCGCGGCTCCAGCGCGCCATCAGCGCCAAGGTAGCACACGAGCCCGCTCGCGTTGCTCGCTCGCGCTGTCGTCGAGGCCGAGATCACAAAGCTATCGGAGGGATCGCTTGCGTTGGTCGTGAGGGCGCACGTGACCGCCGGCTGGGCCCACGTGGTGATGCGGTCGCATGTTGAGCTGCAGTCCGCACAATCGTCGCACCTGTACCACGAGATGCCCCAATCGTCGGCCCAGTCGTTCCATGGGCGGCGCGGCGAGAACCAGACCGACTGCGGGAGCGAGAGCATCGCTGCGTACTGCATGGCGATCGCGCCCGCCACGACGAGGCATGCTGCGTAGCGCCGATCGCCATACGTGCGCTCGAGACGCGCGTAGACTGAGAGCGTCGGCGCGGATGGGCGCGGCTTCAACTCTGGCCACTCCCCCTGCTCCCCTTCCTCCTCCTCCTCCTCCTCGCCTATGCTTGGTTGGAAGGTGCCGCCGTAGGCGCCAATCAGCTCTGGACTCAACGCTCGAGGAGCTGGCTTTGGCCCCAGGAGCAATCGGCCGAGCCTCTGTCCGAGGAGTGCCCGCGCAAGGATCCTGAGCCCCCAGCGCTTCCGAGAGCGCGCAAAGACGCTCAGCCAGCAGGCCATGCCCACGTAGAGTAGCCCCCACACGTTGAGGCGGATGAGGCCCGAGAGGAGGAGGGTGAAGAGCGCGAGCGACTCGAGCAGCGCGCAGCCGGCGAGCGCGAGGCGCCGCTGGGTGCGCAGGCGGACCGCGTGCTCGGAGGTTTCGGGGCCGACCAGTAGCGCCGAAGGGCGCGTCGGCGACATGAGCGAGTACTCCTCCGAGGGCTCAGAGCGGAGAGAGCGCTGGCTCGTCGCCGAGGGCTGACTCGTCACCGGCGGCGGCGAGCAGACTGCTGCAGTCGCGGGCGGGGAGCTCGGGGGTGGTGGTGCGCCGCTCGAGGTGACCGGCGCGCCGCTCGCCACCGGCGGCGTCGGCGCGCTCGCGACGGAGGCCGCGCCCTTGGAGCCTTCCGGCTGTAGAGATCGCATCAAGCTCCGGGTGACAAAGAAATCATAGAGGAGGTGTGGGCTACGGCTGGCGGCTGCAGCCTTGGTCCTGGGGCTCGCCTCGCGCAGCCCCTTGGTCGCGTTCACGCTCGCCGCCACCTTGGCCGCCTGCGCATCCCACGACGTTGAGGCGGCGATCAGCTGGTACGTGGCAACCGTGAGCAGCTGTACGGCGAGGCTCGGCACGAGGTAGCCGATCAGGTCGGTCGAATTATCAGCGACGCGCAGTCCGATCCAGCTGAGTGTGCAGCCAGTCTGCGCGCGCGGCAGCCCGCTGTCGTCACACTCGTCCACCTCGCCGTCTGTAAGCGAGAGCTGGAAAATGTACTGAAGCACGAGCGCCACGGCGGAGATGAGACCGAGCGGCAGTATCGTCCACGTTCTCGAGCGGCTGGTGAAGCATGCGACGATGAGGATGAGGAGGTAGAGGGCGTGGAAGACGGTCGAGTCGGTGAGCGCCACCACCAAGACTGCCGCGAGCATCGCCACCATCATCACCGAAGAGGATATGGCGAGCAAGCGGTTGCGCACGACGAGCAGTTTGATCCCGAGCAGCTTGGACACGTGCAAGCTCCACCCCCCACGCCGCTCCTGCGGCCCATGGGGCGAGGCGGGGGGCCTAGGAGGGAGGCAACCGAGTCGACGCCTCGGCCCGCAGCCACGCGTTGCGCTCGCCTCAGCCGAGCTCGAGGCGCGGGCCGTGGCGCCACCACCCATAGCATCGAGCACGTGCTCGATGACGACGCGCCGTTTCATCTTGAGCCTGCGGAGGGCCGCGGCCCTCGCGGCGGTGTTTGCAAAGTAGTAGTACTTGGAGCGGTCGAGCGCGAGCATCGAGAGCAGCGCGATCGTCGCCAGCCGTGCCCAGAGCGGCGTCTTCTCGCGCTCGCTCGCTTCAGGCACGAGTCCGGCGTCCTTGAATGCGCGCGCGCACCGGTGCACCTCGTCGGAGACGGGCACGGCGCAATGCGCCAGCGTGCGGTTCGGGGCGAAGAGCTCCTCTTGCACGTACTGCACGTGGCACGTGTAGCGCACCAGTAGCGAGATGAGGAGCACCGGTGTGAGCAGCAGCCAGAGCGGCCGCTGCAGGCGCGCGCGGCGCGCGCGCTGCTTCTCGTGCTGCTCGACGAGGAGCAGGATGACGAGGAAGGTGATGAGCATCGCGCCGTCGAGGCTCACGGGCGGGAGCATCGCGCCGAAGAGGAGGCAGCCGTACGAGAGCCACGGCGCGATCGCAAGCAGCCAGACGTGCGAGAGTGACGAGTCGCTCCGCAGCGCAGTCTTGGGCGCCCAGTGGAGGCGGACCATCCGCCAGTGCATCTGCGCGAGGAGGCGGTGGTAGTGCGGTGAGCGGTAGACGGCGCCTTGGAGGGCGAGCACGGGGATGAGCAACGTCACGAGCCCCGAGATGCTCCACGCGGGCTTACTGCCGCCGCCGTCGCCCTGGGGGTCACCGTGGAGCCCGAGGAGAGTGTGGCGCCACTCGCCGCCGTTGCCGAATTCACGAGCGTCCGCAGGCTCCGAGGTGCTCGCGAGGTGGGCGGTGAGTGCGAGGGAGAGCGCCGCCACGTAGAGATGGAGCCAGAGCCATAGGTGACGCGTCGTCGAGTGCGACGTGGTCGCGAGGTAGAGGAAGCAGAAGAGCAACACGCCGTGGAGCACGTCGCGCGCCGAGACCGCGGCGATGAGCACCAGCAGGAGGCTCAGCTTGTCAACGTGGAAGATGAGCACATTTTTGAGCTCGTGGTAGACGGCGCGGCGCCACGTGGCCCAGTACCGCTGGATGGCGCTCCGCCGGCGCGCTTCGGCGCGCCTCCGCCGCTTCCGCTGCTTCTTAGGCGATCGCGGCTGCCGGACTAGCACCCCCAGCTTGTGCCCGAGCTGCGAGCACGCATGGCAGCAGCGCCAGTACCAGGCGTTGATGCGCTTCCGCACGCGCTTGGCGCGGCTCCCAAGGACGCGCCCAAAGAGGTGGAGCTGATCAAGCCCTTCGCCCTCCCGGGAGCCGACCCTGCTCAAGTCCTGCGCCACGACGTGCACTCGGCAAGCGATGCCGAGCAGGACTGCGAGACCGCCCTGGAGACCGACGCTGAGGGCGGCGCTGTGCAAGGTGCTCAGCCGGAGGCGGGTGGAGCATTCGAGGCCGCTTCGAGCTGCCCAGTCGTGGGCCATCGCCCAGTCGTCCGAGTGTGACATGCAGATGACCCACGCGCCGAACTGGGCGTTCAACCATACGAGCGCGAGAGCGAGAGCCAAGGCGAGCCACACGGCACCGCCGAGCCCGCCGGCCATGGCGCCGCACCGAGTGAGCGACTCGAGCGTGAGAGGGTCGGCAGCGGCAGCCGCGTTCGCCGCAGCCGCCACTTCGGCATCCGCCAACGCGTCCGCCGACGCGTCCGCCGACGGCGCGCATGCCCGCGCAGAGCTGCTCCCTGTGCCAAGAGCGCCTCCCCTGGTGCTACGGCGTCCCCTCGATCTCGATCCTCTCTGGCGCCCAAAGCCCAAACGGCGAGCCTCGAACAGCCGCCGATCGTACCAGTGCGGAGCTCTCAGGAGGGCGAGCGCCGCGATGAGCATGAGCACGCACCCCGCAATACTCGTGAAGGCGACGCCCCAGAGCAGCAACAGGCAGGCGCCCGCGCCGCTGCTCGCGGCGGCGGCGGCGGCTCGTCGCGAGAGCGCCACGTTCGTCGGCGCCGACCAGTCGGGGCTCAAGCGGGCAGGGCTCGGCAGCGTGCTCTGTGAGGGCGGGCTATTCGAGACTCGCACAGAGAACGCTGCGCGAGCCCGCGCCATCGCTGTCGAGCTCGATACAGATCTCGATGCGGCCAGATTGGGAGGAGCAGGCAAGTCGGCGGCAGAGGGCGAGCAGCTGCTCGCACAGGCGCCGGGTGGTGAGCTGGAGCTTGCGGCAGGCAGGAGATCCTCCTTCAGCTTTGCGGCGAACCATCCCGCGCCAGCCGATCGGAAAGGCGTCACCGGCGCGGGCGGCGAGGGCGGCGGCGGCGAGGGCGGCGGGGTGAAGATTGCTGGTGGTAGCGGACTGAGTCGTCTGGACGAGCTGTGGCTCGTGTCGAGCTTCGGGCTGCGCACTATCGCCACCCGTCCACCCCTCGCGATCCCCCGATCTCGATCGCGATCTCGGCTCTCGCTCAGTCCGAGCGTCCGTGCAATGTGCACCCACACGACGAGGGATGCGAGGACGAGCCAGCTGATGAGTGGTGCATGTTCGTCTGGGGAGAAGAGCCACTGCTGGAGGCCCTCGAGCGTCGGGTCATAGTGCGTCACAGCCAGCGTCAGCGCGCGGTCAGCGATGAGCCACGCGGCGCCGTAGACCTGCGCGATGGCGCACGCCGGCAGCCGTGGCGGCGGCAGGCCGAGGGCCCAGCGGAAGCCGATGAGGCTGAGAGTGACGAATGGCGGGAGGGCGACGACCGAGACACTCACGATGCATGCGAGCGCGAGGAGGGCCGCCGTCACCACCGCCTCGAGCTTGGCGAGCGGTATGAAGAGTGCACGCTCCGATAGAGATGCGGAGCTACGCGACGGTCTACGTCCGAGGCGCTCGAGCGCGCAGCAGCGGCTGTTGATGCCGAGGCCAAGCGCGAGGAGTGTACTAGTACCCACGGCGATATCCCATCCAAGATGCCCGAAACTCGACATGCCCTCCGCAGCGAGCGCCAAGCCGGCGATGGCGCAGCCGAGCGTCGCCACGAGCAAGAGGAGCATCGGCGCGTTGAAGAGGCGTTTCCACGGGCTTGGTGCGGCGACGGTGTAGTGGATGGCGAAGGCGCATTGGTACGCGAGCGCCGCGGGGCTCTGCCGTGCCAGCCCTGCTGCCAGCAGCAGACCGCCGTGCGCCTGCAGCAGAACGTAGAGCAGCAGCAGGCGGCGACGCTGCCGCCGCCGCCGCCTCTGCTCGTCGGAGGCGGAGCTGCTTGCGAGCGATGGCTCGGAGAGCGGCGGGCTCGGCGCGGACGGAGACGCCGCCCTCACCTCGCGTAGAGCCGCTTCCATCCCGCCGGTGCGAGGGAGCTCGCCACAAGGAAGGACGATCAGCAACTTCCGGCGCGCTAAATCCGCGCAAGACGTTATTCCTCTCTTCAAGTGTCGTCATTAGAACCTTAAACCCCCGCCCATTCCAACCTTCGATCTCCATCCGACGCAGGGCCTAGCATGCGGGAAGTGCTCACACTCGCTGCTGGACTCGCTGCCGCGTCTGCGGTGGCGCTCTCGCCAGCGGCGCCGCGCGGTGCTTTGCAAGCGCGTGCATCGCCACTGCACATGGCCGATTTCGAACCCGCTGCGCCAGTGCTCACCGGCGACAACCTGCGCGATTGCCTCGACCGTGCGCTCGACAAGAACCCCAAAAAGTACGTTGCTCTGCTGGGCTCGACGGGGTCGATCGGCACGCAGACGCTGGACATCTGTCGCGAATATCCCGACTACTTTGAGGTCGTCTCCATCGCTGCCGGTGCCAACGTCGAGCTCCTCGCCCAGCAGGCAAGCAGAAGAGAGAGAGAGAGAGAGAGAGAGAGAGAGAGAGAAGACGTGTGGGCTTCTCGCCCCCGCTCTCTGGACTGTGTGGAGATGAGAGCAGAGAGAGCTGCGTGCGTCTGTGGAGGAGAGAGAGAGAGAGAGGTGGTTGTGCTT
>MDSY01032362.1_pt1 | contig 13981 bp, 14 predicted proteins | sample 811131 | NCBI WGS metagenome assembly MDSY01 (sample SAMN05326643, study PRJNA326480) | marine metagenome | isolation source: seawater | place: Atlantic Ocean: South West | collected 2010 | reverse complement strand
TTTTTATCAATAGATAATCCATATTTTTTTCTAATAGTCCCCTCATAAGCATCTTTTGGATTTGTGGCTCCCATTAATTCTCTATTTGCTAAAACTGCATTTTCTTTCTCTAAAATCATAACTACAATTGGTCCTGAGGACAAATATCCACATAAGTCATTATAAAAAGGTTTTGTTTCATGAACTTTGTAAAATTTTTCTGCCTCAGCTTTTTCAATTTGAATTTTTTTTTCTTTAAGAATTTTAAACCCTTTATTTTTAAACATTTCTTTAATTTCATTTTCTAAGTTTCGCTCAACAGCATCAGGTTTAATAATTGAAAGTGTTTGCTCTACATTACTCATAATTATCCTCTATTAATTGATTTAATAATTTAACACCATATCCTGTAGCACCACCTGGGTTTAATGCACCTCCATATTTTGAGAATGCCATTCCAGCAATATCGAGATGCGCCCAAGGTGTTTTATTCAAAATAAATCTTTGCAAAAACTGTGCAGCAGTTGTAGAGCCCGCCCCACCCACATAATTAATATTCTGCATATCAGCTTTTTTTGAATTAATTAATTTATCATAATTGTCATTCAAAGGCATTCTCCAAACTTTTTCACCTGTTTTTTCTCCGGCCTTAAATAATTCATTTGATAATTTATCATCATTACTAAACAGACCTGCATACTCAGATCCTAAAGAAACAATAATTGCTCCTGTTAAAGTTGCTAAATCCACAATAAATCTTGGTTTATATTTTTTTTCTGTATAAGTTAATGCATCTGCCAAAACCAGTCTTCCCTCTGCATCTGTATTTAAAATTTCAATTGTCTTTCCACTATAAGATCTAACTATATCGCCAGGTCTTTGAGCGTTTCCACCTGGCATGTTTTCTACTAAACCTACAACACCAACTGCATTTATTTTAGCTTTTCTTAATGCCAAATTTTTCATTAAACCAACAACCGTTGCTGAACCTGCCATATCGTAAGTCATATCTTCCATAAACTTTGCAGGTTTTAATGAAATCCCGCCGGTATCAAAACAAACTCCTTTACCTACGAATGCTAATGGTTTTGAATTTTTTTTGCCTCCATTCCATTCAATCGTAATAAGATATGATCCTCTTATACTTCCTTGACCTACACCTAATAAAGCATTCATGCCTAATTTTTTCAATTTTTTATTATCAAATAAATTAATTTTTAATCCAAACTTTCTTAAATAATAAATTCTTTTTGCATATTCATCAGGATGCAAAATGTTTCCTGGTTCGGATACGAGATCTCTGGTTAAAAATGTTCCTTCTTCTAATGAATTAAATCTTATCTGATTTTTTAAAGATATTTTTTTGTTTCCGATAACATTAAAAATAATAAATTTTTTGTCTTTTTTGGTTTTATAAATATTGAATTTGTAAGATTTTAATTTTAGTCCATGAAGAAAATATCCTAGAAAATTTTCAACTTTACTCGAAATAGAATCTGCGAAAATCGTATATTCAGTTTTTTTTTCAGAATTAAGTTCCTTATAAAATTGAGCCCCCAAGTTTTCTATATCTGAAACTTTTAAGTTTTTATTTATGGAAACTAAAAATATTGTTTTTTTTGAATTAATTTTAAATGAAAGTAATTTTTTTTTAAAATTGCTTGTATTCAACAGATCGGATATATAGGCATACTCATCCTTTGAGATATATCCCTTCAAGTTATCAATATTAAATTTTTCTCCCACAAATAATACTAAATTGCTTACTGTTTTTTTTAAACCAGTGTTTTTATAGTTAATTTGAACAGTCATAAATTTTAAATACAATCTATAAGAGATGAATGGTATATAATTATATAGATTGGAATTTCAATGAAAAAATTAATTTATAGAAAAATTTCGAAAGATTTGTTAATTTTTTTTTCTTTCTCTGTAATTTTGCTTGGTTTAATAGTGTGGACCCTTCAAGCTATCAACTATTTTGACTTAGTCTCTGAAGATGGGCATGGAATTAAAATATATTTACAATATAGTGTTCTGAATTTCCCTAAGATAATTCATAGATTGCTTCCTTTTGTATTTTTTATTTCTCTATTTTACATACTTGTTACTTACGAGAATAAAAATGAATTAAGTATCTTGTGGATTAATGGAGTCAATAAAGTCCAATTTGCAAATAAAATAATATTTTTATCAATTTTTTTAATGTCTTTACAAATTTTAAATGGATCCTTTTTTTCACCAATGTCACAATTTAAAGCTAGAGATCTTCTAAAAAATTCTGATATTGGATTTTTTAGTTCACTTATTAAAGAAGGTAAATTTATTAATGTAATTAAGGGACTAACAATTTTTATTAAGAAAAAAAATGATGATGGATCATACTCAGAGATTTATTTAGATGACTCATCAACATTAAATCCAAGAATAATTTACGCAAAAAATGGCATGTTGGTTGATAATAAAAAACAAAAAGCGTTTAAATTATATGACGGAAAAGTAATAGATACAAAAGACTCAAAAATAAATATTTTTGAATTTGATCAAATTAATTTTAATTTAAAAGACTACAGTTCAAATACAATCACTCAACACAAAATTCAAGAAATTAATACGCTAGACCTCATTCAATGTTTATATTACCAAGAAAATTTTGATACAAGAAAAATATTTAGATGTGAAAAAAATGTTTTTAAAGAAATTAAACAAGAATTATTAAAAAGGTTGTTCAAGCCAATTTATTTACCATTAATCGCATTAATAACTTGTTTCTTAATTATAAGTTCAAAAAATAAGGTAAACTATATCAAAACAAGAAACTTTATTTTTATTTTTGTTGTAGGAGTCATGATATTTTCAGAAGCATCTCTCAGATATTCTGTTTCATCACAACTTTCTTTATTATTATATTTTTTGACACCAATTTTATTAATTACCATTACATACATTATTTTTTTAAAAGTCGCCAAAAATGTTTAAGACATATCAAAAATATTTAATTAATAATTTCTTATTAAAATTTATTTATTTTTCTTTGATATTTTTTGCATTAACACTTATCTTGAATATTTTAGAAGAAATTACATTTTTAAAAGATATTAATGTTCCCTTTTGGTACCCATATTTTTTAACAATATTAAATTCTCCAATTACATTATTTGAGATATTTCCGTTCATTTTTATATTAACAACACAATTTTTATTTTATGAACTTTTTAAAAAAAGAGAATTAAGTTTATTAAAAATTAATGGCCTCAATAATCTTAAAATAATTAAAACTCTTTTTTTATTATCCTTAGTAATTGGAGTTTTTAATGTGTTAATTTATTATAATTTTGCATCTAAATTAAATTTTCAATATTCAATTATAAAAAATAAATTTTCAGACGATAATAAATATTTAGCAATGGTAACTCAAAGCGGCTTATGGATAAAAGATGAAGTCGATGGGAAGACTTTATTAACAAAATCAAAGTTAATAAAAGACAATATTCTATTTGAAACCATGATAAATGAATTTAATGAGGATTTTCAGCTGTTAAGAACAATACAGGCAAATAAAATAGATATTAGTAATAACAATTGGATAATCTACAATCCTATAATCACAGTTGAAAATAATTCTGAAAAATTAAAAAATTTGATTTATTTTAAAACAAATTTTAATGAAAAAAGAATTAATAATCTTTTTTCAAATATTTCAACACTTGATATATCAAAACTATTTAATTTAATTGATGACTACAAAAAAATTGGATATTCACCAGATGAAATTATAATTCATTTATTGAAATTATTCACAATGCCCATTTTTTATGGAATTCTAACTATTTTATCTGCAATAATAATGTTTAATATTTCTAGTAATAAACCTCTTATTTTTCACATTGCATTGGGAATATTTTTATCTGTTATAATTTACTATATCAATTTTATGTTTGGATCTCTTGCAGGGAATGGAAGAATCCCTATTATTGCCTCAATTTTTTTTCCAATTTTGATTCTTTCTGTTTTTTCAATTATAGGTCTTATTGATATCAATGAAAAATAAATTAATCACATTATCTATAGTTTTCTTTTTTTTAAAAAGTTTCGGCTTTGCAAAAGATTTTAAATTTGAAACTCAAAAAATAGAAATCTCAAGTGATGGAAAATTCATAAACGCGACGAATGGTAAAGCTACATCAAGTGATGGTAATTTAGAAATTGTAGGAGATAGATTTATTTTTGATAGAGATCAAAATACACTAAATATTAATGGTGATGGATCTATTAAAATAAAATCTCAAAATTTAGAATTATTTTTTAAAGATGCATTAGTAAATCAAAATAATCAAACCATTCAAATAAACGGGGATGTAAACATTTTTGATAATAAAAATAATCTGACAATTATTTCAAATTCAATATTTTATAATCAGAAAAAAAATCTCATAGAGTCTAAATTTAAAACTAAAATTAAAGATAAAAATAAAAATGAATATTTGGTAGATCAATTTTTTTATGAAGTAGATAAAGATTTATTAAAAGTTGAAAATTTATCTTTTAAAGATAATCAAAATAATAATATGCAAACATCACTAGCTTATATTAATACTAAAACAAATAGAATTTTTGGTAAAGATGTAAGTATAAATTTAAATAATGAAAATTTTGAAAACGGCAATCAACCAAGATTAAAAGGAAAGAGTATTATTAATGATGAAAAATTTTTAGAATTAAATAAAGGTGTGTTTACAACTTGCAAAAAAAGAGATGGTTGTCCGCCTTGGCAGCTCTCTTCTGAAAAAATTCAACATGACAAAAAAAAGAAAATCATTAATTACAAAAATGCTGTTTTAAGAGTTTATGATTTTCCAGTTATGTATTTTCCAAAATTTTACCATCCAGATCCAACTGTGGATAGACAGTCAGGTTTTCTCATACCGTCATTCAATAATTCTCTAAATTCATCTAATTACCTTAACATTCCATACTATTATGTGGTTGCTGAAAACAAAGATTTTACATTCTCGCCAAGATTGTATTCAAATAATAATTTTCTACTCCAAACTGAGTATAGACAAGCAAATTCAAAAAGTAATCACGTTACTGATTTTAGTATATTTAGAGAGAAAAACGGAGATTTAGAAAATCATTTGTTTTATAAATTTGATAAAGTTTTTGAAAGTGAGACTTTTGAGACTAATAAACTTGATATCAAATTACAACAAACTTCATCAAATAATTATATACAAAATAAAAAAGTTAAATCTGATATAGCAAACGATATAAATATTTTAGAAAATTCATTAAATCTAAATTTATACTCTAACAATGTCTCATATAATATTAATGCTACTGTTTATGAGGATCAAAATAAAGACAGCTCAGATAAGTATGAATATATTTTACCAAAAATAGATTTTGTTAAAAAAGTTGAAAATAAAAGTAGTTTAAATGGAGATTTCTTGTTCAATTCTGAAAATTTAATTAGAAATTATGACACTAATATTTTTGAAAAGTCTAATATAAATGATTTACTTTTTACATCTAATCCTAAAATAACTAAGTCAGGATTTTATAATAATTATGAATTTATTATTAAAAATGCAAATACAGATGGTAAAAAGTCAAAAAATTTCAAAGATGATGAAAATTTTTATTTATCTGGCTTATTGCAGTTTAATTCCTCAATGCCAATGAAAAAAGAAAACACAAATTACGATAACGTACTTAAACCCAAATTATCTATTAAATTGGCACCTAATCATACAAAGAACTACGAAGATGACGAGGTTGTGATTAACATAAACAATATTTTTTCATTAGATAGAATAAGTAAAAATGATACTGTTGAAGGAGGAGTATCTCTAGCGTATGGTTTTGATTATCTGTTTCTGAATAAAGGATCTGAGAAAGAAATCTTAAGTTTCAAAGCAGCAAATAACTTAAGACTTAGTGAAAATGAAGATTTAACAAATTCGTATCAAATTGGTGAAAAAACCTCAAATTTTTTTACGGAGTCTATTTATACACCTAATGATTTTTTAAGCATAAAATATAGTAATGCTTTAAGAAATAACTTTTCTGAAATAAGTAGAGAAAGCTTTCAAACTGATTTTAATTTTATGAACTTGAAATCATCATTTGAATATTTAAATGAAAATAATACAAATGCAAATAATTCATATCTACAAAATACTACGAGTTTTAATTTAAATAATTTTAATAGTCTGATATTTTCGACAAGAGAAGATAAAAAAACAGATTTGACAGAATTCTATAAATTTATTTATCAATACAAAAATGATTGCCTGGCTGCATCTATAGAGTACAACAAAGATTATTACAATGACACAGACTCAAATTCTGAGGAAAGTATTTTATTTAAACTAAGCATAATACCTGTTGGTGAAACTAATAGTCCATTTATAAAATAATGAAAAAAAAATATTATACTTTGATATTTTTAATTTTTTTTTTTAAACATACTTTAATTGAAAGTTCTTTTTCAAAAGTTGAAATTAAAGTGTTTATAAATGATGAAATTATTACAAATATAGATATTAAAAAAGAGGCCGAATATTTAAAAGTTTTAAATCCTAGTTTAAATCAAATTAACGAAAATAAAATATCCGAAATATCAAAAAATTCTTTGATTAATGAAATAATAAAAAAAAAAGAAATTTCTAGGTTTGTTAAAATAGAGAGTGTTGAAAATGAATTTTTAGAGGATTATTTTAAGAATTTATATACAAGATTAAATTATAATAATGAAATAGATTTTGAAAATAATCTCAATCTGAAAAATTCATATAATGTTAACGAAGTTAGAAACAAATTGAATATAGAATTGTTTTGGAATGAATTAATTTATAATAAATATAATAAATTGGTTAAAATCGATAAAGAATTACTTTTAGACAAAATCGAAAAAATGAAAAAAGAAAATCAAGTTGAATATTCATTATCAGAAATTGTTTTCACAAAAAAAAAGGACGAAAAATTAGAGAACCAATTAAATCAGATTTTATTAAGTATTGATGATATTGGCTTCAAAAATACTGCAAATATATATAGCATTTCTGATAGCTCTAAATTTGGTGGAGAATTAGAATGGATTAATAAAAATAGTTTATCAAAAAAAATTCTAAAAAAATTATCAAATTTGAAAATTGGAGAAATAACAGATTTAATAGATTTAGGTAATAGTTTTCTTATTCTGAAAATTAATGATATTAGAACAAATATGATAGAGATAGATAAAGAGTTGGAAATGCAAAAATTAATAAAAGTTGAAACTAATAATCAATTAAACAAATTTTCGAGAATTTTTTTCAATAAATCAAAAATTAATTACTCTATAAGTGAAAAATAAACCTATTTTAATAGTGTCAGGTGAAACACGAAGTATTTTTTTTGAAATTTTCTTCAAATCAATTAAAAGAAAAAAATATAGAAGTCCGATAATTTTAATTTGTAATCACAAATACTTATTGAGTCAGATGAAAAAATTTAAATTTAATAAAAAAGTCAAGATTTTTGAAATATCAAGTATAAAAAAAGCTGAGATTGATAATAATTGTATTAATCTTATAAATGTTGATTTCACAAAGTCTGATAAAAAAAATAATTCATATTATATAAAGAAATGTTTTAATGTGGCTATAGATTTAATCAAAAAAAAATATACTTACAAATTTATTAATGGACCAATTAATAAAAAAACTTTTTTAAAAAATAAGTTTTTAGGGATAACAGAATTTATTTCATCACGATTTAAAGAAAAAAATATTGGGATGCTTATTTACAATAAAAATTTATCTGTTTGTCCTCTAACCACTCATTTACCATTGAAACTAGTATCGAGTAAAATAACAAAAAATTTAATAATAAATAAATTACAATTAATAGATCAATTTTATAAAAAACACTTAAAGTTTAAACCTAAAATAGCAGTAACAGGATTAAATCCGCATTGTGAAAGTATATCTAAATTTAATGAAGATGAGAAAATTGTTTCTGTCGCAATAAAATTATCTCAAAAAAAAAAGATACATGTTAAGGGGCCTTTTCCAGCAGATACAATTTTTTTAAAAAAAAACAGAGATGAATTTAATGTCATTTTGGGTATGTATCATGATCAAGTCTTAACACCACTTAAAACTTTATATGAGTACAATGCTATAAATTTAACTATGGGATTACCTTTTTTAAGGGTAACTCCAGATCATGGCCCCAACAAACAAATGTATGGTTTAAACCAATCTAATCCTCAGAGCTTAATTGAGGCATTAAATTTTTTAGATAAAAAGTGATTTTAGCAAAAAAAAGCCTAGGTCAAAATTTTTTGATTGATAAAAATGTAATTAATAAAATTGTTAATATCATAAATATTAAAGATAAGAATATTTTAGAAATTGGGCCTGGAACGGGCAATTTAACAATTGAGATTTTAAAAAAATCTCCAAAAAAACTAATAGTTGTAGAAAAAGATACTCGACTAGTAAAAATTCTTCATAAAAATTTAAGTTCAGAAATAAAAATTATTAATGAAGACATACTTAAGTTAGATGAAAATTTAATAGATAATAATAAATTAATTGTTTTTGGAAATTTACCTTACAATATATCAACTGAAATTATATGTAAGTGGATTTTAAATATTAAAGACGAGGCCTTTTGGTTTGACTATCTAATACTTATGTTTCAAAAAGAAGTAGCTGACAGAATAATCTCAAAATCTAATTCTAAAAACTATGGTAGATTATCGATTTTATCAAATTGGAAGTTAAATATAAAAAAAATGTTTGATATTAAACCTTCTAGTTTTTCCCCGAGACCAGAGATAAATAGCTCAGTTCTTCTGTTTAAACCAAAAAAAAATTATTTTAAATTAAATGACCCTAAAAATTTAGAAAAAATTACAAGAATTTTTTTTATGCATAGAAGAAAGATGATTAAAAAACCTTACAACCAAATTTTTAACGGAAATACAGATATTGCTAAAGAACTAGGCATTAAACTAAATCTTAGACCTCAAAATATAGATTTTGAGACATATTTTAAACTTACGGAGTGCTTTGAAAAATTAAGAAGTTAATTTATCAACATGAGCTCTGATATACTCTTGATCGTAATCTTTTGATCCATTATTCAATTCTGCTTTTATCAAATTATAAATTTTATCATAACATTCATCTAAATCATCATTAATTACTACGTAATCATAATTTATCCAATGAAGTACATCTCTCTCAAATTGTTTCATTCTTTCATCAACTATTAATTTATCTTTCATGTCTCTACTAGATAGTCTTTTGAATAAGACATCTTTACTTGGTGGTAAAATAAAAAAAGTAATTAATTTATAATCTAAATTTTTATTTTTAATTTGGTCTGCACCTTGCCAGTCAATATCAAATAATACATTTTTACCTTTATTAAGTTTTTCAATAACAGGAGTTCTTGTTGTTCCATAGTAATTATTAAAAACTTTTGCATATTCTAAAAATTCTTGATTTTTTATTAGTCTTTTAAATTCAACATCATCAACAAAATAATAATCTTTGTCAGCTGTTTCATTTGGTCTTGGTTGCCTAGTTGTGTGAGAAATAGATATATAGAAATTATCTAATTTAGATAAAAGATTTACTAGCGTTGTTTTGCCTGCTCCAGAAGGAGAAGATAAAATTACCATTACCCCATCGTTTGAAGTGGGCATTAAAGTGTCTTTTAGTTTGCTTTGCCTTCAATGAACTTAACAGCATCACCAACTGTTAATATTTTCTCAGCTTCACTATCTGAGATTTCCGAACCAAACTCTTCTTCAAAAGCCATTACTAATTCCACAGTGTCTAAACTGTCTGCTCCTAAATCATCTATAAAACTAGATTCCTCTGTTACTTTTGCTTCATCAATTCCTAAATGATCAGCTACAATTTTTTTTACCTTGTTTGAAACATCCTCTGACATATTGATCCTTTTTGTTATAAATCGTTATTAGTTTAATTACTTAGTTTGTCAAGCCATATACATGCCCCCATTAACATGCAAAGTCTCACCATTAATATAGTCTGATTGGCTTGATGCTAAAAAAATTACTGCATTTGCAATATCTTTTGGTTCACCTAGTCTCGCAGAGGGAATCTTTGAAATTATAACTTCTTTGAATTTTTCATCAATTTTTTCAGTCATTGAAGTTTTTATGAAACCAGGAGATATACAATTTATATTTATATTTTTTTTAGCGTACTCTAAAGCCAGACTTTTAGACATCGCTACAATTCCCGCTTTAGAAGCTGTATAATTAGCTTGTCCGAGATTTCCAGTATGGCCAACAACTGAGGTAATATTTATAATCTTGCCTTTTTTATTTTTTAACATCTTTTTAATTGCATACTTGCTTAACAAAAAAGTGGAAGTTAGATTTATATCGATTACTTTTTGCCACTCTTCAAGACTCATTCTAATTGCTAAATTATCTTGAGTTATACCTGCGTTATTTACAATACAATCTAAACCACCAAGGTCTTTAGAGGCATTTTCGATAAATTCTTCAATTTGATCATTATTAGAAATATCAAATTTAGCTATCTTTATTTTATTAAATCTATTTCTTAAATCTTCAAGTTTTTCAATCTTTGTTCCTGAAGCTAAAATATTTGCACCACAAATATCCAAATGTTCGACTATTGAATTTCCTATTCCTCCTGATGCGCCAGTAACAATTATATTCTTATCTTTTAAATCATTCATATTTTTATTTTTTTTATATCCTCTTCACTGTTAATTGAAGTAACTTTTATTTCTTTATTAATCCTTCTTACTAAACCAGAAAGAACTTTTCCAGGCCCAATTTCAATAAATTCATTTACCCCTTTATTAACCATATTAATAACACTTTCTCTCCATCGAACTCTATTTTCTATTTGCTTAACTAGTAAATCCTTTAATTCATCAGCATTAAATATTTCATCAGCAGTTATATTAGATATTAAAACATTCCTACCCTTACTAAAATTTAATTTATTTAGTTCATGTCGCATTATTTCTGTTGCTTTTTTCATTAAACTACAATGAAATGGTGCACTAACTGGAAGTTTAATATTTTTTATTTTATTTTCATTTAAAAATAAACTAAGTTTTTCCAAATCATCTTTAGTGCCACTTAAAACAATTTGACCATCTGAGTTATCGTTAGCAATCTCAGGTTTAAATTCATTTTGATTATTTTTCAAAATTTTTTCTATATTTTCAATTTTTGAACCTAGTACAGCTATCATCCCTCCTTTTCCCTCTGGAACTGAATTTTGCATAGCATCTCCCCTTGTTTTCAAAATTTTGATTGTATCTTGAAAATTTAAATATTCAGCGCATGCAATTGCTGAGTATTCACCCAAAGAATGTCCAGCAAAAAATTTTGCTTTATGTAAATCTAAACTAAATTCTTTTTTTATAACTTGAAAAATTGAATAACTGATAAGAAAAATTGCAGGCTGAGTATTAATTGTCAAGTCTAGCTTTTCTTTTGGTCCTTCTAAAATTATTTTTGACAAAGGAATATCTAATGCCTCATCAGCATCTTTAAAAAACTTTTTTACAAGGTCAAATTTATCGTAAAACTCTTTTCCCATGCCTACTATTTGAGATCCTTGTCCTGGAAATATTACCGAAAACATATAAAAATCTATTTAATTTTTGTTTTTTTACTGTTGTAATTGAAGACTTATAATAGTATATCCTCACTTTTTATTAAAGAATTTTAATGAATTTATACGAACATACTATAATTGCTAGACAAGATGCATCTCCAAGTGAGATAAAACAATTAACAGAAAAATATTCAAAAATTATTGAAAAAAATGATGGTGAAGTAGTTAAGACTGAAAATTGGGGTTTACTGAATTTGGCTCACCTAATTAAAAAAAACAAAAAAGGTAGCTACATTCACTTCAAAATAAAAGCAAAGGGTAAAGTTGTAGAGGAACTAGAAAAAAATGAAGCTATAGATAAAAAATTACTTCGCTACTTAACTGTCAAAGTCAAAGAATTTGATTTAAATACTAATTATTTTTCAAAAAAAGATGAAAACGATAAATTTGAAAAAAAAGAGAAAAAATCTAATTAATTATGCCTAAAAGACAGAGTGGAAACAAAAAAAATAAACAGAGTAACTTCGCCAAACTTAGTATTTTTCAACCAAATAAATATAAGTTTAAAAAAAATTGCCCTTTATCTGTCAAAGGAGCACCTAAAATAGATTACAAGAATATTAAATTACTAAAAAAATATATGTCAGAGAATGGTAAAATTTTACCATCAAGAATTACAAATGTAAGTCAAAAAAAACAAAGAGAACTATCTTTATCAATCAAAAGAGCAAGAAATTTGGCACTAATATAGTTTAAAATGAAAGTTATTTTATTAGAAAATATTAAAAGAATTGGCTCAATCGGAGAAGTTATTGATGTTAAAAGAGGTTTTGCAAGAAATTTTTTGATTGCAAATAAAAAAGCTCTATATGCATCTAAAGAAAATATTAAAGAAGTAGAAAAAATTAAATCAGATCTTGCAAAAAAAGATAATGAAAAAAAAACTGAAGCTCAAAAAATTTCAGAACTTATAAATAAAAAAGTATATTTTGTAAAAAAATTAAGTACTGAAAATAATGAATTATATGGTTCAGTCAAACCAACTGAAATTTCAAAACTCATCAATGAAACTAATAAAATTGACATCAAGCCCTCAATGATACAACCCATTCAAGAAATAAAAACTTTAGGTAAACATAAAGTTAAAATTTTTTTACACTCTGCAGTTGATGCTGAGATAACTATTGATGTTCAATCAGCTGAAACTATTCAATAATTATACAATTTCTTCCACAGTTCCTTTTTTAATTTTTTTTAATTTTTTTTTCATATAAATTTAAATTATGGAAAATAATCTGAGCTTAATTAAAGATAAATTTAAAGAACTTCCAAATAATATAGAAGCTGAACAATCGGTGATAGGTTCAATTTTAGTATCAAATGAAATTTTTGATGAAATAAGTACATTAATTTCTAGCATAAATTTTTTTGATCCAATGCATCAGAAAATTTATAATGCTATTGAGAACCTAATTTATAAAGGAATGCTAGCAAATCCAATTACACTTAAAAATTATTTTGAAGACGAGAAAGATGATTTAGATGTCCCTGAGTACCTTGTCAAAGTAACAAAATTTTCTACATCTATAAGGCAAGCTATTGAATATTCAAAAATTATATATGATATGTTTGTTCGTCGTGAATTAATTAAAATTTCCGAACAAACTATTGATAATGCAAAAATAAATGATTTGGATACAAATGGACAAAAAATAATTGAAAACTCTGAGAAACTATTATTTGATCTAGCTGAAAAAGGTTCTTTTAGCTCTTCTTTAATTAAATTTGATGATGCTATGAAACAAACAATTGAAATGGCATCCGCTGCTTATAAAAATGAAGGAGGTATTGTAGGCGTTCCAACTGGACTGAGAGATTTAGATGACAAACTTGGAGGATTTCATAACTCTGATTTGATAATTATTGCAGGACGTCCCTCAATGGGAAAAACATCACTAGCAACTAATATTGCATTCAACGCTGCTAAACATCTTCAGGATAGTGGAAAAAAATCATCAATTGCATTTTTTTCTTTGGAAATGTCCTCAGAACAATTATCTACAAGAATATTATCTGAGCAAGCTCGTATTGGATCAAATGACATTAGGCGAGGAAGAATTTCTGATGAACAATTCGATAAGTTTTTGGAGACTTCAAAAAATATTTCTGAATTACCGTTATTTATCGATGAAACTCCAGCGATAAGTATTGCTGCTATGAGTAATAGAGCAAGAAGAATTAAAAGACTGCATGGATTAGAAATGATTGTAGTTGACTACATTCAATTAATGCGGGGGACAACCTTAAATAAAGATGGAAGAGTTCAAGAAATTTCTCAAATTACTCAAGGTTTAAAAGCTATCGCG
>MDSY01151349.1_pt1 | contig 13982 bp, 4 predicted proteins | sample 811131 | NCBI WGS metagenome assembly MDSY01 (sample SAMN05326643, study PRJNA326480) | marine metagenome | isolation source: seawater | place: Atlantic Ocean: South West | collected 2010 | reverse complement strand
TTCCAAGCTCACTTAAAAATTCTTTCTTTTCATCACCAGATAATAACGAACACTCTTGTTCTAAAGCTGCAGAAATAACAATAACATCTTCATTATGATTAGCAGCAAATTTCTTAAGCTGTTTAACATACTCATTGTCAGTTCCCAATGAATCTTCAGCAACATTAGCAACAAAACATTGTTTCTTTAGTGTTATAAATTGAAAAGATGAAATTAAATCAAGTTGATCTTGATTTAAATCACATTCCTTAATAGCGTTACCTTGCGATAATTGATCACATAATAAATTTAAAATATCAACAATAGTTTGAGCAGACTTATCTTGTTTAATTTTTTTATTATAGGTTTCTAATAATTTTTCACAAAGAGACAAATCAGCTAAAATTAACTCACTCATAATCACATCATAATCCCCCAAAGGATCCACACGACCATGTACATGTGTAACATCATCTGAATCAAAACATCGAATGACGTGAGCAATCACAGATGTAGACCGAATATGAGATAAAAATTGATTTCCTAATCCTTCACCTTTTGAGGCACCTGCAACCAATCCAGCAATATCAACAAACTCGATAGTTGCTGGCAAGATTTTGTCAGATTCAGATAACCCAGCCAAGGCTGCTAATCGTGAATCTGGAACTGAAACAACGCCAACGTTTGGATCAATCGTACAAAAAGGATAATTTTCAGACGCAACACCTGCTTGAGTAATAGCATTAAACAATGTTGACTTCCCAACATTAGGTAACCCTACTATACCAATAGATAATTTATTAGACATCGTTACAACACGTTATCCTTTATTTTAAATAGATTAATCATCTGATGAATTTGTATCATCATCTTCTTCTTCATCATCTTCTTCATCATCATCTTCTTCAAATTCATCAACATTGGAATCAATGCGTTGTGCAATAACTTTTTCTGACTCAGTATCAAATTGAGGAAAAAAATCTAAAAACACATCCAAAGAAAAAAATGATTCACCTAAATGACTTACATAAGAATAACGTCGCCAAATACGATCAAAAAACTTTGTTATAATCACATTATCATGAGATTCTAAAAGACTTAACATATTACCAATTTTTTCAAATTTATTTAGTAAAGTCTTCATTTTTATATCATTTTGTAACAAAGAAACTTTTTCAAATGTTTCATCAAATATAGTTTGAACATTATTCCCAATATACAAAATATCATTATCCGATATTCTTATTGAAGCAGGTTCAAAAACAATAAAACTTTGAAATCGATCTAATGTAGTTATATCAGATCTAATAGATGCCATAATTAAACTCCCAATTTTTAATCAAACTACATTATATACGTTATATCACTCTCATGAAATACTTATTTTAGTAAGATCATTAAGACAAATGATTATTAAATTTAAAACACATAATCTTTTTTTTTAAGTATAAAGAAGAAAAAAATGGTAAATACATAACTTGTTTTAAATAATAACCACATCCTTCATGTAACTGAGCATCTGAAAACAAAATATTACGTGGATACTGAATACAAAATTTAGGTCTTGATTGATAACTAGAACAATAGTTAGCACTTGTTAAACAACGACAATCAAAAGAATCTATTGCATCATTTTTAACATTAGGTATAAAGCGCTTCATATTAGAATCATGGTTACAAATAGCATTAAAACGATCAATAGTTTTTATTGGAAAAAAATCATAAGATATTTGAATAGATTTACAACAGTTTCCTGTATGCTTACAAGCACCATCTATAACAAAAAGAATCCATTTAACCTCACGAAAAACCCACTCAGAAAAACGAGAACTTGATACTGTAAAACTATTACAAAGATCAACAATACAAACGATATACAACCAAATATATTTAACGACTATTTTCAAGTTTCATTAATAATGTCTCTATATGCTGAGACTGCTTTTCTAAAGTTGTTTGATACGTTGATAACAAATCATTTCTTTCAGAACGAAGACCATCTAATTTTTTGTTTAAATTATTTAATTGAGCCATTTCATCATTTAGTGAATAATTTCCGAAAGAAAAGCCAACTGCCGTATTAATTAGTTTTACACCACGATCATTTGATGACTCCCAAGCTCGACCAACAATACGACTACGATCTTGTGTACTTAAGCTATCTTGAGATTTAGCAATACCAATGCCATCATTACCAGAGCCAGCTAAAATAAAATCTCCTTTGCGCACACGACCTTTAACCTTCGTTGGCACCTGACCATAAAATGCAACCAACTCAAAATCATCTTTATTACCTTGTGGCCAGTTACCTGCAATAGCAGCCGCACTACTTAAAACCATTAACTGCTGAAAATCACTAGTATCTTTTGATATAACTCCATTAACAACCGCTACAATATCACCTTTTTCAAACAATTCCATACTATCTTTTTTCTTAAGATACTCGGCATAATCCGCACCTGATGTTACAAAACGAATACCACCATTACTATTTCCTTCAATTGAGCCAATTAAAGTTTGAGCACTATAAAAACCAATAAATTTTGACTTATCACTTAACGACTCTGATGTATCATAAGATAACGCTAGCACGCCACTATCAACACCACCACTTCTTTCTAAAGTAGCCGTATAATCTCCAAATACTGAATCGTTTGTAGAACCTGACCCTCTAACATGTAACGTTGAATCAGGTAAATAATCTTGAGCTTGAGTAGTTAAGGTTGTATCACCCCATACAGTAACTCTTGAATTATTATGAACCTTTAAAACAGGTTGATACAATCCAGAACTTTTTGTATATCCAACAACAAATTGATCCGACCCATTTGCTACACCAGCTTCATCATTCGAATCAGAATTGATAGTTGAAAAGTTAACTCGTAAATGAGACGACTTATTTTCAACATTATACCTAGCAATAAACAAATCATCCCCATTATCACTATCTAAACCATGACTCGGTCCACCTGAAAAAAATAATTTATTTCCATAGCGGCCAAATAGACCCGCTACAGGATTTAACGATCGAACCCCCAAACGCATGTCTCCATTAACAACCAACGCTTTATCAGGATTTAAAGTTCCAATACCAACCAATGCTGGAGTATAGCCAGAGCCATTGGTTTCAGAAGCCTTAATCGTAATACCAACATGCTCTAAACTAGAATTAACACTATCATTAATTACATTTATTCCTAATTTACCTAACCCATAATCCCTAATAACCATTCCAGAACCAATACTTCCAAAACCAGCAATAACACTATTTGGTTCACCCACTACTTCTAAAGGATAACGTGGGGCTTCCGTTCCAATACCAACAGCGCCACCCATAAAAACAGCAGCATACTTGTTACCAAAAAAGTCTTCATAATAAGTACCAGAACTGCCATTAGCTACATTTAAATCAGACATATCAACATGAATACCATAAGCATCCGCATTACCTGCCATTAAATAGTAAGGATCTTCATCCGATTCAGGAGATAGATTAGAATTCATATCTATTTTTAATCCATATAGCTTATTATTCATATCGGTATTTAGGTTTATATTCAAAGAAACCGACTCATATAAATCAGTTATTCCACTTGATCCACCATTCAAGGTATCATTTAAAACAAATTGGCCATTCACATTTAAGGTTGTAATCGTAATACCACCTTCAGCAACTTCCAGCTCATCAACAAGTAAGGATCCATCCACTCTCATTACTTCAGAGGCACTTTGGTCCTTAGTATTCACACCAACAAAATTACTATCGGAATCCACAAAAAAGGCAGCGTCGTCAACATCATCTCCAAGAAAAAAGTTACCACTGACAGCTAAAGCCGTATTAGAACGAACAGAGCGATTAATTCCCAAGCCTTGCTTAGTAACATCCATTATTAATTTTTCTTTCGTATCAGTTGAGGCAACAATATTTAATTGAGGACTATTACTACCTCCAAATAATACAAGTGATTCATTAGCTGTAACATGTCCCATAAAAAGCAAGTTACTGTTACTACCATTAACAGCTAAAACACCGTAAGGGTTATTGCCTGGAGCGGTTAATTTTGTTGGTAATGCTATAGTACCAAATGGATTATTATTATTAGAAATCAAAGCAATACTACTTGTTGGATTAATGATATTGAAATCATACAAAGGAGTTCCCTGGACATCAGAACTATTAAACGTCCCCATATAAAATTTACCATTCTTATCCACATAAACGTGATCATCAACACCATCACTTATTCTTAGCAATGCCTTACTACCATCCCCCATAATGTCTAAATCTGCAGTTGGAATAGTATGACCTATTGCTACCCCATCATCACTTACAAAAAATTGGTCATTCCCCAAACTATCACTAACAAGCATATTACCTGCTACCGCTAACGTAGCTCCTCCTAAAGTCTCAGTTTGAATCCCTACACCATTAGTTTGGACCGCAAACTGAACCTTCGAGTTACTAGACACAACAAAAGGATTTATTGTAGAATCCGCTTCAATAACAAATTGAGCAGTAATGGCATCATTATCCATTAAAGAATTAATCCCTACCCTACCATCTTTATCAACAAGAAAAGCAGGGGTAGTACTTCCAAAGGTATCCACTCTAAAAATATCTTTTCTAATATTAAAATAATTTTCATACTGCTTTACATGTAAGGCAGCTTGAGGAGTATCTGTCCCAATTCCAACAAGTCCTCCATTAAAAAGCGCTGCATATTTTTTTGGAGCAAGAACATTACCACCTAATCCATAGTAATCTCCTAACAATTGCTGTAAATCAACATGAAGACCAACAGCTGAGTCCCCCTCAGAAAGTCGTCCCCATGAATTCACATTACCTTGAGGATAATTCTCAGACTTAAAGTTTATTTTTACACCAGTAAAGTTTTGAGAGCCAGCAGTCACATTTTTAACGTTAACACTAACAAGATGACCCGTAAAATTCTTAGTAACCTGACCACCAATTTCTAATCCTAAGTTTTTATATCCAGTCCCTAAATCACCTCCAAATACCAACGTATCAGCATTAAATTCTAACGCATACACATTTGAGGTTAACGTACTACCATAATAAACAGGAATTCGATTATCATAGTCTGATGTTAAAAAAGATGTTAAATCAATTCTAGTAACTCCACCATTATTAAAAAATAAGTTATCTCCTTCAACAAACAATGAATTTGCTACATTAGGATTTACGCTATTACTAAATTGCAACATATTAAGACTAATAGACTCACCTGAAATCATTTTATTAGCACTTATTACACTACTAATATTAATCGTTGTATTATTAGCTGAAATTACTGATACATTTAATTTATCAACATCAACAATGCCATTAAACGTTACATTCCCGCTAACATACATAATGTAATTTGAATCCGAAAAACCATCCTCCATTCCAACAATTAATTGACTCGATTGAGGTAAAAATAATCTTTGATTAACCGTAACGTTATCATAGCTACCTTCTCCAGCTTGAACGGCACCATCTACAATTAAGGTATTCGCTGTAATCTTTGTAGCTGTTAATGTTCCATTAATCGTTACATCTCCAGCAACATCTAAAAGGCCATTTACGATAATATTGTTAACCGTTAACTGATTAGCAGAAACATTTCCATCAACAATTAGTCCCGAACTATAGACATTGCCACTAACCGTTAACGAATACGTTGGAGTTTTCGTTCCAATACCTACATTGCCATTAAAATAAGCACCATAGCGAGTACCGCCCTTGTCTTCATTCCCAACATCAACATATAAACCATAAGCCATTGCAGTAGGACCAAGATCTAGGTTATTCATAGCAACATTAATCCCTTTAGCCATTTTTTTAATACTAGAATCACCAAATTGATTACCATTAGCATTAGAAAGGGATATATCAAACCCCGTTAAATCTTTATTATACGTATAATCAGCATCCCAATTTGAGTTACTTCCCGTTAAATCGTCATCCCCTTCAAAATCAATAACAACATCTAATTTTTCACCAATATAAGCTGTTGTCTGAGTATTATCTATCTCTTTATAAATTGCTACAGTACCTAATTCAAAATTATCTGTACCAATAGCAACATCCCCATTAGAACTTACAAAAAACATACCATCCGCAATGGAAAGAGCGTTAGCACTAACAACATTAAAAACACCAATATTAGCAGAAACATCTCCCTTAATAACAAGAGATCCATTAGACGATACCCTTAATAATGTCTCATTACCTGAGACAATTTTAAACAAATCATCTAGGTAATTATTAGGCTTTTCAATTTCAAATAAGGCTAACGGAGTTGCCGTTCCAACACCTACATTACCCGTACTAGAAACCATTAAACTAATAAAATTATCGCCATCAACACGAAATATATTCTTACTTTCAGCTTGTTTAACATGTAACAGAGCGCCAGGATCTGATATACCAACGCCCACATTTCCTCCATTAAATATAGCCGCATACTTATTATCATTTGCTGACTGACCAGACAAACGCGATACATCAATATTTAGTCCAATAGCAGTATCATTAATACCAAGACTGTCAGAGGTATCATCTCCCTCCATTTGAATATCAAATGCAACAAATCTAGTATTAGAACCAGTTTGTCTATCAAATGTAACAATAATTTCTTGAACACCAACAGAAGCATCCGAAGAAACAACAGATTCAAGTTTAAGTTGCGTATAAGAATTAGAAGTACCTATTGTAAAGATATTATCATTAAATGATAATGGATACGTACTTTTTAAAGTACCTTCATCATCAAATACGGGAACTTGTCCAGTAACTCCAGAATAAACTGACGAAATATTTTTGGATGTTGACTGATTGACATAAAATAAATCGTTATTATAGACATACAAATAACCAACAGAATTAGGAACTTCAGTTGGTTGAATCTGTAAACTACGAGAGCTTTTAAAAGCCAATGCCTTATCAAGTTGAACACGATTATTAAAACTAACATCCCCACGAAAACCAATACCATTATTAGCACTAATAATAAGAGAGTTTTGTTTACCCGTAATTTGAGAAAGTTCCAATCGATCCATTGTAACATCATCGGTAAATTTTGCTGTTCCATCTACATATAATGTTACAGGCTGATTACTAGAATCTTTTTGTGAAAATGTTAAAGGGTTAGAGATATCGCCAATACCGACAGTCCCTTCATCCGAAATTATCATCCTGACTTTAGGGCTTTCATTAGGTGGATCCGTTAAAAATAATAAACTAGATTGTCCAAATTCTGTTCGTTGAGCTAAAATCCCTGACCCTATATTTTGTGATACTTGCTTATCAGGAGAAAACAAAAATCCAACCGTTTGTCCAGAAATATCTCTATCTACACCCATCTTTAATGCATTCCAGGTTTCCGTATTTGCTTGATCAAAAGGACTATCTGGACTACTTATAATATGCAATGCAGACTCTGGTGTATCTGTACCAATACCTACTTTTTTATTACCAGCAAACAACGTCGTACCACTATTCTCAACTGATAAGGTAGGAACCGTCACAGTATCAGTAAAAATAGCAGAAATTGCTTTGATAGTCCCATCAACCTTTAATGTATTGGGTTCTATGTTATCAGTTGCAACAGACAAGGCATTTGTAAAAATAGCTTTGCTAACTTCAATGTTATTTGCTGAAACCGTATCGATGCTAGCATATGAAACATCTAAAATTTGATTAACCGTTATTGTACCAAAGGTAGCATTATCTGCCTGAATATCTGTATTATCAAATGATAGAGTGAGAGCTGAAAAAGAATCTTCTACATATAAACGATTAATAGAAACTCTATTCATACTTGCAACACCCTCCACCACAAGTGAGTTATTAACTGTAATGCCAGTCTGAAACTCAAGGCCTTCTGACAATATTAAGGTGTCCGCCTTTATACTACCGCTAACAACTAGTTCTGCAGTTGGATTTGTTGTACCTATACCAACATTTCCATGAAGAAAAACAGCAGCATAGCGATTTTCATTTTCATTTTGAGGAGCCCCAACATCAACATACATACCATATAATTTAGAATCTCCTCGCAAGTTAACCGATACCAAATCAAGATCAAGTCCTCTAATTTCAGCATCTTGAATTGATGAATTTGTCATTGTATCTAAATCTAGATACAATCCCGTAAGATCTTGCTGAAAAACATATGTTTGACCAACTAATGTTGTTCCATCAATTCCTAACGATATTTTTTCGGCAATATATGGACTATTTTGATTTGATCCATCTAACACTCTATTAATTTCAAAAGAAGCTTCTGGAAAATCTGTTCCAATACCAATATTTCCAGTAGCATCAACTACAAAACTTCCGTCGCCTATATTCATTGTGGAGACTAACAAACCAGAAACAGTTAATAAATTTGCAGATACAGTTCCAACAACATCTAAGCTAGTTTGTGGACTCTCGGTACCAATACCAACACGAGGCTCCGTGCCGGATTTTTTAACAACTAACGCATAAACAGCTTCATTAATTACAAGCTCAGGAATAGATATTCCTGAAGTAATATTAAAATAATTAGCAGAAATAACACCATTTACTTCAAGAGCAACGGATGGATCTTCAACGCCAATTCCAACATTACCACCTAAAAACTTAGCAGCATATTTATTACCAAACTGAGATTCACTAACATTCACACTGGTAACATCCACATAAATCCCTGTCACAGATGCGTTATTTAAAATCAAGGTATTCTCATTATTACGCAAATTCAAATCGATTCCTTTAATAGCAACAGACGTACCTTGACGGCCCCAATCCTCTTCAATATTTAAATCTAAATCATACAGCGTATAATCTGTTGATGAATTAGCATCACCCTTATGATCAATAGTAGTCTCGATAGCAAAACCAATATCATCTAAAAAAGAAACATTGGTAGATACTTCTAAACCATTAGCTTGGACATCATAATTAGAAATAAAAACATTAGAAGTAATAGCTAATTCTTTTTTGGTTCCATTCCAATAAAATGGTGATTTTGAAATAGTATTATCATCAACCCAAAACGCAAGTGGTCCTGATTGATTACTATCACCTTCAATAGCTTGTAACGGAGACGATAATGACTTTTTAGTTCCATTCCATTTTTCAAAAACTAATTCTCCTCCTTCTACAAAAACACTAGCAGACTGAGTCGTTATGAGTTGATCTTGAAATCTAACGTGATCAACAGCCAACTCACCATCAAGTTTAAATTGATTAGCACTAATAATTAAATTATCAACTCTAACAGACCCACTAACAACCAGGGCATCCGTTAACGATTGCGACGCATTATCCGTTCCAATTAAAACGGTATAATTATCACTAGCATACAAATTGACACCATTAACCTCCCATAAATTATCTTCTGGTAGTTCAAAATCTGAACCCCCAATATTTAAAGTAGAAACGGCAAGAGAACCATTAACAAAAACATCATAGTCATTCAACACATTATCCGTTCCAACAGCTAGTTTCCCATCAATATTAAGATTTCCACTTACGTCTAATGCAAAATTTGGATTTGGAGGAACAACCCCTCTTCCTAAAATAACCGAATTACCAGTAATAACAAAGGTTGCATTTTCAGACACAAAATTAGAACTTGGTGCTATCGCAAAAAACACGCCTTCATTGGATGTTATCAATCCCATTTGAACAATATCAACATCATTGTAATCAAACGTAATAATTGGCAATGCTTGTACATCATTCTGATTTGAAAGTTCTAACAATGTATTCGGAGTCATCGTACCTAAGCCAATAAACCCTTGTAAACGATAGGCATCCAAACGACCTAAACCTGAGTCAATTTGAAAAGGAGACCCATTAGATGGCTGTAATTGAATAACAGCGGTAGGATCATCAGGATCAACCATTAAAAAACTATCTGCCTTAACATTACCACTTACTGCTAATTTTACAGTTGGATGTTCTGTACCAATCCCAACATTTCCAGTATTGGTTATTACAAATACATTGGAAGAAGCATTCGCACTACTAGAGCCTTTTATATACATTAAATAAGCTTGTTCATCATCCATATTTTCAATATGAAACAATGCTTTTGGATCATCAGTTCCAACACCAACACGACCAGAAACAAGTAACTTAGCATCGTCATGTGAAGGAGAAGGTTGATCACCCATATAAAACTGACCTTTTGAAGAAACCCCTATCGTTTGATCACTAGCTCCACTTCCTATTAATCTTAAAATATCCCCAGATCCTTGATGTTGGACAGTAAGAGCAGACTCTGAGGTTTGATTGGTATTAATACCAACACCACCATAAGCTCTAATTAAAAACTGATTATTTTGAACTGATTCAAAACGATTTAAGGATGATGTCGTATCTGCCCAAACAAAAGATCCCTTATGGAGTGCACTCGCATAATACCCCCCAGCAAAACTATAATCACCCATAGCTTTGTTAACAATACCTCCAGGAACAACAGAATAATCGCCAGATGCAACATTTTCATAACCACCACCAACAAAAGCAGCAAGACCAGAAGCGATATTATTATAACCAAAAGCAGCACTATAAGCTCCTAAATTAGCATCAGACCATTCTAAATCAGATGCATACCCTGCTCTAAAGGCGGCTCTAACCGGATAATAAAACATAGCAGAACCCGTTACGGGCTCTGGAAAATCTTGGTTTAATGAATACGTTAAATCTGTTTCACCTTCCACGAGAAATCCAGCATTACCACTAACATGTAATGATACTTTTGGTTCTGATAGCCCAACACCAATATTCTTTGTTGAAAAAGAAAAAATAGGTAAATCTAAATTACTTCCTTGAGAAATAACAAATGTCGATGCATTCTCTGATGTAATTCCAATAGTAAATAAATCAACATCATTAATATCAAATGTTAAAGCAACAGAATCCGTTGAAGAGGATAGTTCTAACATATTTTTTGGTGAAGCTGTTCCAATACCAACAAAACCTGCCGAATAAAACAAATCTGTTGCCGCTTGATTTAACTCTCCATAATGAGTTTCCCCTATATTCCAAAATGAATTTTCAGATAAACTACTAGCCAATGGATTACCATTTTTTAAAAACTCTGTTGCATCAACAATCCCATCAATCTTAAATTTTATATTTTCATTAATATTAGTCGTACCAACTGAAATATTACCATCCTTATTCACTATAAAAACAGGCTCATTTTGCTCAGATAGAACCTCTAGGTATGAATCCTGGCCATTACCCTGAACTGTTAACGCAGCAGTTGCATTATCGGTACCAATAGCAATGCCAAAAAAATTATTCCTAGTAACAACTTTAAAATTATCAGTAACATCTAAAAACCCATCCGCAACAAAATAAGGAATAGAACCGCGTGGAATACTATTAAGATTAACAGAATTAGGATCAATTTTAATACCAGTTAAAGAAACAGGATATGAAGAAGAACCATCTGCTAAATATGCAAAAAAGTCATTTTCCCGATATTCAATTGTTCCTGGCTTGATGTTAGTTCGTGATTGAATCGATTCAGAAAGTTTTACAGCACCTGAAACAACTAATGATTCTACAATATTTTCTGATGTACCAATACCTACATTTCCTGCTATGTAATAAATTCCTAATGTATTATCTTCACTTTTCCAGTTTAAGCCTTGAGCTGCTAAATAATTTTCTAATTTTTCAGATTTTTCTTTCCCTGCATCATCTTTCGTTACAACATAATACTCTCTAGCTGATATATTACCACTAACATGTAAAGCATACTGAGGATCTTTAGTATGAATTCCTACGTTACCCTCATGATATAGATCTCCCTTACTATTCTTAGTCCACGAAAAAATGTTATTTATTGGCTCTCCCTTAATTAAATACTCAGTAGCATTGACTATCCCATCAACATCCATTGCATATGCTGAATTTGGTTTTTTTCTAACCCCAACACTCTGAGTATCAGAGTCAATATAAACTGCAATATTACCATTTTTGGAAACAATAAAATCATGGCTAATATTCATTGTTGTGATAAACGATCCAATAATATTCTCCGCTTTTATTTCCTCAGCATGGAGACTACTTTGCGAATAAATTGAATAAGGAACAGATGGCAATGGAAAGGCAGCTGTTAATTGATTAACCTCAATTTGTATAACAGTATCAGAATCACTTAGATCATTTGGTGTTATGGGGTTCGAATTATCGCCTAAAACAAAACTTGCAACACCATTTTGAAAATTAACATTAGAAAAAGAACGAATCCACCGAAATGGCACCATATCATAAGTGTTTTTATCAATCTTTGCCTCTGACCCAATACGAATCGTAACAAAATAATTTCCATTTAATGGACCAGAAGAATCTGCTAATTGAACATCAAACGAAATTCGAGGAGGCACAATAAAGTTATAATTTGAATCAATCGCTAATTCATGAGAATCATTATGCGCAATTAACACGCTATTATTACTTATAACAAGCATGACTATTAAACAAAGATAAACTAGAAATTGTTTCATAAACTTAAATCCATAAAGATTCCTTTATACCCTATATTATAGAACGAAAAAAACAATAAAAATATTGCATTATAAAACATTGTTTCAATTTTAAGTGAAAATAAAAAAGAAACACTAGCTTTTATAATACGATGAAATAAAACTTGAAACCAAGAAATTGATAGTAATCCAACCACAAAAAGCAATCCAAACATTGAAAATCGTGCTATCAAATGATGGTATTTTACAGGAATAAACGGCATTAAAACATAGGAACCATCCAATGGGGGAATAGGAATCAAATTAAAAACACCTAAAACTACATTAATATAAACAACAGACACACAAACCTGAAGAAAAAATTCCGTCGACCCATGAGATCCTAGTATAAATAACAATAAAGGCATGACCATAACCATTAAAAAAGCTAAGAAAAAATTACTTAAAGGGCCTGCCATAGCTACCAGTAACATACCTGATTTTGGATGTTTAAAATATTGGTTATTTACGGGAACGGGCTTGGCCCAACCAAAAACAAAAGACGTACCTGAAATTACCAACATAGTAGGAACTATGATAGATCCTACCAAATCAAGATGACGTAAAGGATTTAAAGTAAGTCGTTTTAAATACATTGGCGTTTTATCCCCCAACAAAAAAGCAGCATAACCATGAGCCCATTCATGAATACAAACTGAAATTATAAGTATTAAAATCAAACTAATACTCATACCAACCCCCTTGGATGTGCCTGTAAAAACGTTTTTTTAATAGCAGAGTTTGCAATATTCGTATACACCTGCGTTGAATTTAATTGTTTATGTCCCAATAAAATTTGAACATCTCTTAGTCTGGCACCACCTTCTAACAAATGGGTTGCAAATGCATGTCTAAAGCTATGCGGAGAAATAGGCTGAGTTTTAGATAAGCGCATTGCGTATGATTTAATAATAGAATAAACCGTAAAACGAGATATAGGACGGTTGTTTCGACCTTCAAAAACCCAAGATTTTTTCGTTAGCTTTGCTAAATATAACGTTAAATACTCTACAGAACTGTTTGTTAAAGGAATTAACCGTTGTTGATTGCCTTTGCCAGTAACAGTAATTACCCCTTCCATTAAATCGATCTGAGACGGTGTTAAACAAGTACATTCGGACACTCTCATTCCTGTGCTATACAATAATTCAAGTAAGACACGATCTCGCAATCCTTTAAGGGTAGTTATATTAGGCAATTTAAATAATAATTCAATAGTCTCTTCATCCATTACCTGAGGAATCCGAACAGGCGCCACACTACGAGGAATAGCAAGCATAACATTGGGATTTAAAACACCCTCTTGAATACAAAACTGAAAAAAACTTCGTAAAGATGCTAATTTTCTATGAATAGTTTTAGGTGCATATGACTGACTCTGTAACCATTCATAATAACCCGTTAATGAACCCGAGGATTGATAATTTGACACCGCTATAAATTGGTTTAAATCTCTTTCATAA
>MDSY01103574.1_pt1 | contig 13987 bp, 13 predicted proteins | sample 811131 | NCBI WGS metagenome assembly MDSY01 (sample SAMN05326643, study PRJNA326480) | marine metagenome | isolation source: seawater | place: Atlantic Ocean: South West | collected 2010 | reverse complement strand
CTGCTGCCGCTCCTGCTCAAGCTGCTGCCGCTCCTGCTCAAGCTGCTGCCGCTCCTGCTCAAGCTGCTGCTGCCCCTGCGGATCAAGTAGAATCAGATTTCAAGGAAGGAGATATGGTTCGGTTGTTAGAAGATACTAGAAAAGATAGAGAGTGGACGATAGATGGTGTAGATGGCGAAGACATTATGATATCTACGGAAGATTTCAAAGAAGGAGAGGAAGGTTGGCAGTTAGTCACGAAAGAAGAGATTCAGCGGGTAAATACTGGTTTAAAAATAGGTGAAGAGGTACAATTACAACCAGATCCTTTGCCTACAAATATAGTTGAAGAAGTCATTCCTTTAGCATCTTTACAAGATACTAAAAAAGTAGAAGAACAAAAAGTACAGGAAGCAAGTACTCCTACGTTGTTTCAGCAAGAGGTAAAGCAACCTGACGCGGATGATTCTAAAAAAGACAATGAAGAGTCAGATGAAAAACAGATAACTATATAAATTGAAATAAATTAAATACTCTTTTATAATAGATAATAATGGCTAATGAAAATTCAAGTCTAGTATCTGATATTTATCATTCACGTAACAATTTGATGGATATAATGGAAGAAAGGGGTTTTAACGTGGATGATTATAATCATTTTAGTATTACAGAAGTCAATGCGATGAATAAAAATGAGCAATTGGATTTGTTGTTAACAAATGTAGATGATTCCAAAGGAAAGATATATGTTAAATATAATTTAGTAAAAGGTTTAAGACCTGCTAATGTAGATGATATGATAGAGGAATTGTATGAAATGGAAGAAATATTAGACAAAAAAGATGAATTGTTGATTATTACGAGAACAGAACCAAACGATACCCTAGAAAAGCATTTAGAAAAAATCTGGTTGGTAAAAAATATCTATGTCAATATTTTGTGTTTAAATCGATTGCGATTTAACATACTTAATCACACGTATGTACCTAAGCATGAAGTAGTACCTAAAAAGGAGATAATGTCGAGGTATAATATGAAATCAGATAGTCAATTTCCAGAAATAAGTAGATTTGATCCAGTGGCAATAGTATTAGGAATAAGACCTGGTGAATTGTGTAAGATTACACGATCGAGTATAACTGCTATAGAAGCTGACTATTATAGATTATGTATTTAGTAAAATAGTATAATTATATAGTATATGTCCAAAGAACAAGAGGATTATTACAAAAGATTAAGAGATGCGGATTATGATGTAAATCCATTTAACATGGCAATGTTAAACCCCGGTAGTGACAACTTTAATAATAGTAAAAATTTACCTTTATTATTACCAAAAGGACCAAAACAATTCAATAGTGCAATAAATAAACTAAAATCAGATGCACAATTGGCGATAGAGGAGTGGAAGAATAATTTTAAAGATTATGCGGCAAATCTTACCAATGACTATGATAAGGATAATCTTCAAAAAACAAAAGATTTAATAGGAAGTAATCAATCGGTAAAAGCGTTAAAAAACGATGTAAACGCGGGTGTCCGAGAAAATGATGTTGCCTTAAAAAAACAAATAACCATGTTGCAAGCGTTAAAAAAGGAATTAACGGATAAAAAAATAGAATACAATAGATTATTACATTCTGCCAATGCTTCAGAAGAATTAAAAAACAACAAACAAACAATATATACAGAAACTACAATACGTTTTATAATGCAAATAATAGGTATACTTATAGCAGGAGGTATAGTATACAAAGTAGGGAGGTAATATTATTTTTCTATCTTTATATAGCATATGGATGTAGAAGTAAATAGACAAATAAATAAAGATATACAAGAGTATCAACTAAGACAATATACGGTATTAGAAACAATTCAAAAAGAATTGGTAGAGAATAATAAATATTTAGAAGAGAATACTCCCTATTTAAATAAATTATTTTTCAACGATATCACAAACTATACTACATATGTAAACGAGTATGGATTTTTAATTACCTTTTTAGATAAATCTCATGATGAACCAATAGATCAATCGTGTCCTACGTATAAAATACGTCAAGGAAATGAGTTATATGCTTATTCGCGAGAAGGAAGTGAACTAAATACGCCCCCTTTATGTAGTATTTATGGTAATAACATAAGAGATGAAAAAACAAATGACATTGCCTGGGTAGATATAGAAGGGTACAAGCATGAGTATACGCATAGTTCATGGAAGTCGCGTGATCCTTCGTGTAGGAGTCCTGCAATTACACTAACACATAAGCAATATTCCAATATTCCAAAAGGGAATTATTCCTTGAACAAAGAGCGACAATGTATAAAAAGTACTGTAAATCCGGCATTGATATATGAATTGCAACGTATCAATAAAGATTTTATAGATTATTTAAAACGAATAAAAGGAAACAGTAGTACTACACAAAAGATTAAAGATATGATAACTAGTCTAGAAAAACAAAATCTTTATATAGTTCAAGAGATGAACAAGGAGCAGAGTGTAGATGCTATGCTTGATGATTCGGTTGTTGTAAAAGATATGTATGAATATCAGTTTTTATCTTGGTCTTTAGTAACTGTATTAGCGATAGGATTAATAGGACATTTTGGTAAAAAAAAGTTGTAATATATATATGGATAAAAAAACGTGTATCATTTTATTGACAGGTTTTCTTTTGGTAGTTTTATTTTCAAATAACAATAATTCTTTAGAAGGTTATCAAACTAGTGAAAGTGAAGCAAGTAAAGAACTAAAAGATACTTTAGATACCTTGAATAGTGACATAGAGGCAGGAACTATTAGTGATTGGAATAGTTTTTTTTCCACATTACAAGATGCATGGAGTCCTGTACAAGATGAATATGATATTAATATAGAAGATTCAAAAGTAAAAGAGGTAGATGTAGAAACGGAAAATAAAACATTGCATACAGTATTTTCCAAACAACAAAAAGAAATAAACGAAATAAATACATCTTTAGAAAAAATGGAAGATTCTAACATAACTTATACGGAATATGAATATAAGGCATTTTTATGGGCAATCGTGTGTATAGGATTAGGAGCAGTAGCTTTTAAAATGCTTATGTAAATATTTTATCTCTTAGTATAGTAACAGATAAAATGTCTACTACAGATACTACTTCAAGTGATAATGATGATGCAAGAACCGAAATGACTAGTTATACAACTAGGGATATAAATGCTATGAACAATGAATATATGGGTGAATATCAAGAATTAAACAATGAATTAGTCAAAATAGGTGCTAAGCATTATTATATTACAGAACAAGGTGTGGCTAGAGAAGTAAAAGGTGGAGTAACAAGCGATTGGTCATTGCCAGGGAAAGATAAAGCAAATAACGATTATGTACAATTTACAGAGGTTCCAAATGCGAATTGTCCGGAAAGTGTAACGGATCTTACGAATTACAGTACTATAGATGATATACAAATAAAAGACACAGATGAATCCATTTACGAAGGTAACCCAATAACAAGTTATCACTTAACAGCGTGTGGTGCCGAAGGTAAGTTAGTGTATATTAATACCTTTATGGAATTTGAACCAGTTAAAATCGGTGGAGAAAACAAATTTTATATAGGGAATGGTATACATTTTAGATTTTTAGAACGTTGGCGTACGCAGGATTGGGAAACGGTTGCGCCTATTGCGTGTAAATTAGCAACGGAGAGTGGATATAAAACCGTAAAACTAGAGATATCTTATATAGGAAGAAATACACCAGTCGTGAATTGTTTTGTAAGCAATGTAGATTATAGTGTCAATTTAACGAGACAGAAAGGGTTTAGTGATTATTATACTACATCTCAAGGAGGTAATTTGGTGACTGCTAATAGACGCAATTGCAATCGCAATGTGGTAAAACGATTTAATAAAATAAAAACGGATTATAAAATTAAAAATAAGCCAGGATATGAAAACGGTACAAAAGAATATGATTATTCCTCCTCTTTATTTCATCCAACAAAAAGAAAAACTATTAATTCATCTGATATTTTAAATGGATTACCAATTGATGGTGTTAGTTTAGATGAAGAGGATAATATTATTCCAGGAACCGGCGTAAACGATAATAAAGTACAAAAACAACAATATTATCTTGTAAAAAATAAACCCAAAAAAGTAAAAATTACCGTACCTGTACCAGCTACAGATACTAGTACTGACGATAGTACTACTGACGATAGTACTACTGAAAGCGAACCAAAGATGGTAACGAAATACAAAACAGTACTAAAGTGGAATAACAGACCAATGCCAACTCCTTGCAGTGAATATAAGCCATTTACGCAAAATTATTTGGTTAGGTGCAATAATATGTCGGATTATCCTGGATACAGTCGTGAAAAACCTGGTTGGACCCAACGCATACCTAGAGGTATGCGTAAATGTAATGCACTATACAAAGTATGGCATACTACTATACCTAATTTCAATGTCTATGTTGGTAATGTAGGATATGTTAGTAGTGTTGGTATAATGAATCATCTAAGTAATAATATGTTAACATATGATGATAGTTATGATACATTAAGGACTTTTACAAATAAACGTGTTTGTAGAAATAGTAGGCAATATTTGTCAAACCGAAAACAAATCATGGGAACTTATACCTATAGCAGTATAGATGAAGCAAAAGAAGCATGTGCAAACAATACTCAATGTGCTGGATTTGAAATGTTAGGTACTCGAGCTACTTTTTTTTTGAAAGCTAACATAAGTTGTGGTCATAGAGTTCGAACGTTAAATAGTATGTTACCATTAACAGAGGATCCCTATCAATCCTATGTAACGGTTTGGAAATCACTTGTTATGACGGATATAGATTTGCAAGGTTCTTGTCCTACCACTATTTATTCTGGTTATTATGGTCAACTTTGGTATGCTTATACTAAAAATGGATATACTGTAGTAAATAGTAATGATTTTGAATGTAGTTATATACAACCTGATACAAAAGAAAAACAAGATTATTATTTATATGATACATTGCCCGCAAAAAATAAGCATATTGCTACAAAAGTAATGCCGCAAGCAGCTGCATCAACAAATGAAAGTAGTGACTATCAAGCCAAGACTTCTACAGGGATAACTGAAGAAGGATTTACAGTAAAAGAAGGGTTAACTCTAAATGAACGTAAATATGGTAATGTATTAGTAGACTATATGAATAAACCCATACCTTACACAGTTGAATATGATAATAATGAATATGATATAAATGATAAAGATACTTTATATGCGTATAGTATCATACAAGGGGACTTATCGCAAGGTTTAATAACAGCTAGGGATGCAGATCTTCAGTTGGAAGCTTTATTAGTGGAGAGTTTCACAAATAATAATATGGGAGATAATAATATGGAAGGATTTTCCAATACTAGTGGAGGATTAGTGAGTATATTTGATATCTTAAATCAAGATTATAATATTATTGCAGTCAAGAATGCTTATCATTATGTAGTTTGGATAATGGTAGCATTAGGAATAGGAATGGGAATAGTATTAATTGCTTTTAGTATAATACCAGCGCTAAATAGTAAAGGAGTATTAAAACCATTAACCATAGGATTAGGTGTATTATCTATGGTTTTAATTGTTATGAAATATAATTTACTTCCACTAATACTAGAATTTCTAAACTATTTTCTATATTACCAGTAAATTTATATGTTATTATAGTATAAATGTCAGATCCTACAACAACATTTCAAGCTAAAAGTACTGCTGTAACTGATGATTTAACGGCATATCAGGCGGATCTTTTAAATTCGTCAGCTCCGCGTGATACTTATGATGCAAAAATAACGAATGTTCAAACTGCAATAGGTTCATTGGGGTCACTCAATACATTTTTAGTGGAATTGGGTGATCATAATGCCGATGCGGCTCAATATAATAGTGACTTACAGGATAGAACTTTAGACATTTTAGATACTCAAATAAGTAATACACAATATAATATTGGTCTTTTAAAAAACGATGATACTAACAAAGCACGAATGGCAGATATTAATATTAATGTAAGTAAGGAATATGATGCTCAAATGCAAGTATTTAAAATGATATCTTTTTATTTAGTCATTATATTATTTTTTGGAGTTTTAGGGAAATTTGTACCATCTATTGCAAATATAGCAAAATTAATGTGTGTATTTGTTACATTAGTAATGGTATACCATTTGTATGGGAAAATGGTAGATATGTATGCTAGAAGTACTACTAATTATGATGAATATAATTTTCCAAAACCAAAAAGTGGTGATTCTACTAGTACGGATACGGAGGATAAAACGAATAGTCATGCTGGCAAGTATTGTCCACCTAGTTTTGGTTCTAAGGATAAAGAAGGTTTTACAGGAGCGATACAAGCGTATGAAAATTCAAGTAATTCGTTATTAAATAAATCTAAATTTTAATTAATATCTATTCATAATATAGATATTAATGTTATACCAATTACTAGATAGTTTATTTTTACCAAAAGTACAAGAAGGAATATTAGGTATTGGTAAAAAAAAGAAAAAAAAAAAAGATGAAGGACCACCAGGACCACCGGGACCAGCTGGGGCGACAGGAGAGGCTGGTTCTCCTGCTGTTGCCAATGTAAATCAAACCGCATGTCCTGATCCACCATCTCCACTACAATATCCTAATCCAACTGCTTCAGATCAAGCAGCAGTATATGCTAATCAATTATCCTCTTATTCGTCTAGTGTAAATGATTTATCAGGCGAAGTAGCAAAATTAACTAGAGAGGTAATGCAATGTACTGTAGATTTAAGTAATGAACAACAACAAAGTAAACAAAACTTAAGCAATCTACAAAACCAAGATGCACTTACCTTAAGTAATCAACAACAGCAAAGCGATATAGCGTTAAAAAATCAAAAAGATATGTATCTTGCAAAAATAGCTCAACAAGAAAAGATGTATGAAAATAGATTGGATAAACAACAGACGAAATATGAAAAACAGTTAAGTGACACAGAAATCGAATTACAGAAAAAGATAGATCGTAAACTAGAAAGAATAAAACAATTAAGAAAAAATATTAATCATAAAAATGGTGTTATTAGTCAAAAAGACAATGCATTAGGAGAGAAAAGTTTTCAACTAAGGAATATAGAAAGTCAACGAGATGAAGATGAAAATGACATATCCAAATTAGAATATGAAATAGATGTACTTAACGAAACGGTAGAGCAAGTAAAATTAGAAGCGATCGCGAGGGCTGAGAGATTTGGATATCCTAAAGCGAATGTAGAAGCAAATATTTATAATTCACAAATAGATAGTTTATTTAACGACATAAATACGGATAAAAAAACTATGGAAAAACAGAATATGTATGCTTACACCTTAAAAGATCATATTCGAAAAATTAAAAAGGAATTACAAATCATAAATACGCAAATAGAATTATATACAGATAAAGTACATTTAAACGAAAGAAAGTCAACGTACGAACAACAAGAAGTAGATATGGAACAAGCTTGGGAAATTGGATTACATATCGTATATAGTTCTATATTTTTAGGTATTATTATATATTTGTGTATAACCAAAGATCCTACTACAAATACACCAAAAATAATGAATCCAATGAACATTGGTATTTTAATTTTTTTATTACTCTATCCCATGCTAATCTATCCTATGACAAAAACCCTTTATGAAGGAGTCAAATATGGTATAACGAAATTGCCAAAAGATATTTATATGAATATATAATTCTACGCTATTCAGGAATAGATTCAAAATCACCAATATTATACCCGATACCTTCCCACTCTTTTGGATTTCCTTTGGGTTTCCCAAAACGTTTGGTTATATAATTCTCAATTTCTTTAAGTTTGGGCATGGTCTTTTTATCGTGGTGAGTCTCATACCATACTTTAAATTGCTTTTTCAAATCACTGACCAATATGGTTTTCACTGGATTTTCTACTATTTGGTCTTTCACGTATTCTGCCAAATAATCTTGATCGGCACGATATTGTGCAGACGACGCCAGCACCATCTCACAATCTTCAACGATACCTTGGGTTTGAAATGCTTTTTCAACGAGCATGGCCATAAATATGGGTGCCCAAATATCAAATTTTTTATCAATTTTTTTATCTACTTTAAATTGATAAGGTTTTTCTTTGTCCCCTTCGACCGGATCTTCCGTAAACAAGGATAAGAATTCACAAATACGAATACGACGCCAAGTACCATCATCATTGCTTTTAATATCAAACAAATTATTTGTCATCATCACTAGTTTAAACTGTGGTACAAAGGTAACTGCATTGGTATACAATCCTCTTGCCGTAATTTTATCTCCTCCTGTCAATTCTTTCATAACGCCTTCATTGATTTGGTCGCCCTTGGAAGACTCTTGCATTACTGCATATCGCGTACCACGAAGGTTAACGACTTCTGAGGATGTACCTCCAATGAGACCTCGTTTTTGTGTAATAAGGGAAATAGGTACACTACCCGTATAATCTCCTAGGATTTTATACATAAGGGTAACCAATGCCGATTTGCCATTTCTACCCACACCGTTGTAAATGTTAAAGGTTTGATTTTCATTTTTTCCGATAAGACATGAAGCAAGGTGATCCCACATATAGCGTCGTAGATCATCGATAGGAAACAGTTGACACATGAACTCTTCTATTTCACTGATAATAGTAGCGTGCTTGTTTCGATCTAGTGGTTCATACTCTATATTAGTTGATTTTGAATTAAAGTCTTCCGGGACCCCTTCACGAAACACTTGGGTCTCAAAATCAATAACCCCATTGTTGAAGCACAAAAGGTGGTTGTGACTATCCATGAGTTCTTCGAACTTTCGTTCGTAAAACAAATCTCGGGCTTCTCGCATAATATTATTTTTAATTTGCGTTTTCTTTAAACTCGCGGCACACGTTTCGGCGCGTGTGCTACGTTGTTTTAACAACTCAAACTGTTCACTGTCAGTGGTAGGATCAATGGTGGTTAGTTGATCGTGTAGTTCATTGCTTTTATTGCGATAGAGTTTATAGATAGTAGTAGATAAACTATGACGCAAGGTTGTACCTTGATCAATCTCATACCATCTACCGTTTTTGTATTCATACCACACATTATTTTTAATACTACTGCAGATATAATTGTCTTTGTAGACATTATATACGACATTGGCGATATCAAATTCTAGGTTGTGTTTCAAGGTTTCATCAATATACGCACCAATACTAGTATCTTTGATTTTTTTATAAGCGGTAGGATTTTCTTGTTTGGACCAATACATCAAAGAACGTAGGGTTTTGCCTCCGAGAGCAGGAGTGAAATTTTTCCAGATATCTATTAAACTAATAAGATTCATTGTACCATCACCCGCAGTAGTAGTAGTATTTGACCAATCAAAATCTTTGGATTGAGCACTAAAAGTAAGAAAGATAGGGAACAATTCATAATTTTCATTGCGGAGCGCCCATCCAACGGCGATCCATTTGTCGTAGCTTCCCGCTCCATAATAAGATTCCGGCAAGGTCATGGTGTAATCGTGAGCTTCAATAAAAGAATAATTTTGAATACCCCATTTTGTATTTTGATCATCTTTGATGGAATCAAAGATTTGATTTAGATAGACATCTAGTTTGTCTTGACTGGTAAGTTGATACCAAATCCCGGTTCCGGTAGAGACAGGTTCATTATCTTTTTTCACGCATTTGTTTCGGCGCTCTGGTGTCGCCCCTTGAACAAGATGTTGCATGGATTGTTTTACAGAAAATTTGGTTTTTGGAGTAGTTCTTACGGAGAAACGTTGAATGTTTTTTGCAATATGTAATGTTTCTAGTTTATGATCTTCAATCTCAAAATCATTGTCTTTACTATTATAGTTAATGGTACAATAGTTGGTGATCCAATATCGTTCGTGATTTACTTTTCTAGAACCAAATAGTTGCCAGTTTGTAGTTCCTTTAATGATACCTTCATCTAGTACACTACTCCAGTCATTGGTTAGCAGATCACCCAAATCACTCCAAATGTCAGCAAGTTGAGTAATCATATGTTGTCGTAACAATAGTTGAATGGTTCGTGGAATATCTAATTCTATAAGGATATGAATACCATCTTTTGTAGTGGTATCCAATCGATTCACATTTGGTTTTTCCATAATGTATATCGCAATAGATTCATCCGTACAATCCACGTATTCTTTGAGTTTATTGAAATATTCGTATATAAAATCTATGATATGCTCTTTGGTATGCTGTCGTGTAGTAATGGTTACAGGATATCTAAAATCCAGATCAATGACGATTGGACCATTCTCAGGAAATTGTTTTTCCGTAAGATATTCTTTATACGTACCTTCTATTACGACTTTACTATACAAATTATAAAATTCCTCTAGATCTTGCTCAGTTATACAATAGGCACCACCATAGACATTAGAAGCACGATCACCAATTCGTGTATGGGTTATAGAGTCTTTGCTTTGAGTAAGGTGTCCTTTAAGAAATTTTTGATATTTACTGAGCGTAGTCATTGTACTTGTATATGTACAGATTATTTTATTTCAATTTTGTAGTATATATTATGACAAGTTATTTAATAAACGCAAAACTTTCGCACGTAAATAAGTCATTCTACAAAAAAAATAAATATTTATATCAAGTTAAATAAATATTTATAAAAGTATCTATAATGAGCAACATTGTTTCTACCATATCCAAAGAAAGTGCGAATCGTTTAATGAAAGATATTAAAGATATAACGAAAAACAGTTTGAATAGTGAAGGTATTTTTTATAAACACGATACAGAAAATATGCTAAAAGGGTATGCCATGATAATAGGTCCGGCATATGGATTATACGCGAATGGCATTTATTTTTTTTTATTTCACTTTCCCACTGATTATCCGTTTACACCGCCTACGGTAGAATATTGTACGAATGATGGCACCACTCGGTTCAATCCAAACCTTTATCGTCAAGGAAAAGTATGTTTGTCTATATTAAACACTTGGCCAGGCGATTCGTGGACTTCTTGTCAAAGTATTCGAAGTGTTTTGCTTCAATTGTTATTATTATTTAATGACACGCCTTTATTAAATGAACCGGGTGTTACAAAAATGCATTCGGATTATAACTCGTATCATGAGATAATTCAGTTTAAAAATATCGAGTATAGTATATATCAACAATTATATTTTAAGAATCCAATTGTATTTACTACACTGTTTGATAAAGAAATAAAAACACATATAAAAGAGGCGTTTTCACTTATATACGAAGAGTGTCAACGGTTAATAAAAGAAAATAGTATAGCTGTTGTAAAAACAACTAAACTATATAGAATGGCGGTGACAGTAGATTATCCTACTTTATTGGAAAAAATAGTTTCACTTAAAGAGATTTTCTAATGGATTATCGTGTTTTTTGCCAAAGATTCTACGTCCTTTCGCGGAAAAATTGTGTTTATGAACATGGTTTTCTATGACATATCCTTCTAAAAATATAAATCCCACCGCTACACCTATGCTAATAAATATGGCTATTTTATTTATTACTTCATCGGTTAATTTAATTTCTTTTGTTTCTTCCGATTTTTCTAAATGTTCCCCTTCAATATAGTTTAATGCTATATGATGGGCAAAAGATTTAACATGTTTTGTTATATAAGGTATTAACATGGTAGGTAAAGTAAATGTAATAATAGAAACCAATATCATGGACCGAAATGATACTACATTACTGTGTCCGATAAGGGTTAATTGTAACCCATATAAGAATATGCCACTTAGTGATATTAATGTAATAATGTTAAAGGAAATATATCCAATTATAGATTCAGGTTCAATATTGTAGGATAGTTTAAAATAGTCGGGAAAATTGGTTGCTAGTACATTAGCCATTAAATCGATATTTGCTATATAAGTAATAAATCTTGTAAAAGGAGCATATGTATACAATAAATATCCAACTATGTAGATTAGAAATACATATATAAACAAAAATCCAAATATATTTTTATTCATTATATATAAATTGAAATAAAAATATATTTATAAAAGTAGTATATATATGAAATTTTGTAGCATTTGCGAAAATATGCTTTACACAAAAATAGGTGGTCCCAAAGAAAATGAATTATTGTATTATTGCAGGAATTGTAATATCAATGAACCTTATGATGAAAATGATTTATGTGTTTCTGAAAAAAAATATAAAAGATCTCAACAAAAATATCAGCATTCTGTTAACGAATATACTAAATTAGATCCTACTTTGCCTAGAACAAATTCTATTAAATGTCCAAACTTAGAATGTCTTTCTAATACGGGCAATGAAAAAAGAGAAGTGGTCATGATTCGATATGATGATGTAGAGTTGAAGTATGTATATCTTTGTGCCACTTGTAACACTACGTGGAAAAATTTTGAAGAATAGATAAGTTATTTAAATAAGCGTTTATTTTTACTTTCAATATGTCGTGTATGTACATAATTTTTTAATATAAAACTTTCTACACTAATAAAGAGGAATACGATAAAGAAACTGACAACGATGGAAAGATACCCTTTGCGTGTCTTAGACTTCTCCTGGGAATGAGTATAGGTGTCAAGCATTTCCGTTAATCTAGGTAGTAGATATTCAGGTAAAGTATAAGTAATAATAGAAATAACTATCATACCTTCTAGTACAACGCGATCCGTTCTACCCACTAATTTCATTTGTAATCCATATAAAAATATACCAACTAGAGATATTAACCGTATAATATGAAAAGATATGTCAGACCATAGTATATTGTTTTCCTCAGAATAAATATAATTAAAATATTCAGGAAAACTAACAGATAATGCTAAAGCGATTTGATCAATATTACATATATATACGATAAACATCCAAAAAGGTGCATATTCAAACATAATAGGTATCATAGTGATAATTAAAACTCCATACACTATACAAATACCAATAATAGTCTTATAAGTAAGTGTTGTTTCTGTTTTTTTATCTAATTTGTCATCAGATTCAGCCATATATATAATAATAATATAAAATTGAAATCATTTAGATAATAATATTGTAAGTATATAATGGAAGAACCTGCCATAGATCCCGAAAATGAAAGTGAAACAGAATATAACACAGAACCAGAAGATCAAGGTACAGAGGTACCGGTAGTGCCTGTTCCTGTAGAAGAAGAATCGGACGTAGAGACTGATGTAGAATCAACGGCTGAATCCGATATAGAGTATGCTAGTGATCCTGAAATAGAAGATACTGAGATCCAGGAAACAGAAGATCCAGTAAATATGCCAATACAAGAAGCAGATATAGACGAGGACATGGAAGAAGAAGATACGATTAGTGAAAATTACGATGAGTTTTTACAAAAATTAGATAAGCAATTTACTGATCATATCGTAGATGAATATCATAACGAGGAATATCATATCAATCCTGATGAAATGACTAAATTGTGTCAACTAAAAAAAAATAACAAGGGTTTTATAGAAGATCCATTACACAAAACAAGTCCTATTATGAGTAAATATGAATACACTAATATAATAGGACTTCGTACCAAACAATTGGGTGATGGAGCACCACCAATGATAGATGTACCAGAAGAAATGATTGATAATTATACTATTGCTGAAATTGAATTAAAACAAAAGGTATTACCTTTTGTGGTAAAACGACCACTTGGGCATGGTGGGTGCGAATATTGGAGAATCAATGATTTGGAAATTTTACTTTGAGTATTTAAGACATTTAAATAAGAACCAATCTATAGTTTACGTTTTTTAATTTCTTTTGCTACATTGTATTTCTTATCTGGAATAGAATGTCTTGAATCTTTTACAATAACCGTTTTTATGTTTTTCCGATGTGCTTTTTTAAGATATGTATTTAGATTTTTTTCTTGTTGTGTACGATTTGCCCATCTGCCATTAATATCCCAAGCATTTACAATCATT
>MDSY01003601.1_pt1 | contig 13991 bp, 11 predicted proteins | sample 811131 | NCBI WGS metagenome assembly MDSY01 (sample SAMN05326643, study PRJNA326480) | marine metagenome | isolation source: seawater | place: Atlantic Ocean: South West | collected 2010 | reverse complement strand
GCCCTGGACCCGCAACGCCCGGCCATCCCCCCCCCCTCCGGCTTTGATTTTCTCCGCTCTTAAATCCGCGTTGTTAGCGGCCTTTATCAGCCTGCCAGCTGTAGTAGTGGGCTTACTTTTCAAAGCGTCTTCCCTGACTTGCGCGATTTTCTGCAAATCGCCAATCGCGGCAATCGCCTGCTCCGCGGCATCGCGCTTCTCCTGTGCCTCCGCGTACGCCGCGGCGATGACTTCCTCGGGGGTCATCAGGATCGCGGCGGAGGCGGTTAGAGTGGTTTTTGGGGGTCTTACCGTGGGTTTGTCAGCCGGTCTACCGGGCCCAGGCGTTTTACCCGGCTTTTTACCAGCCTCAGGTTTCACACCCGTCGCGTTAGGTACATTAATCCCTGAGTTTTGAAGCGCGGCGGCGATTTGCGCAAACGCCGCCTGCTCGATACCTCTTGATAAACCTCGTTTTTGTCTGTTCGCCTCGTTCGCGGCGTCCACACCCAACACACCAGCAACCACGTTGGCGTCGATTTTGCTGTTCGCGACGAGAATAGCGGCGTCGGGGTGGATCTTCGCCAACGCGGCAGCGACGTCCGCGTCGTCGTCCTCCTCCTCCTCCCACAGTCGTGGGTTGTACACCTCCTCGGCAATTATGCGCTCCACCGCGGAGAGCACTGAGGCCAGGGAGGGGTCCAGTGACGCTGACGCGATCGGGTCGGACCAAGACCCACCATCGGAGGCGGCGGTCGCGCGGAGCTGAGAACCTCGGTCGCGCGCGGCGTCAGCCGTGTCAGATTCCTCCTTGGCGATTTTCTCCTCAAGCGCCTTCTTCGCCGCATCAGCTTCGACCTGCTCCTTGGAAGGGGTCTCAACAGGACCTGAACGTCCGCACGCAGCGCACGTCTCCGAATTTGCAGCGTCGCCATTCACATCGTCGCCATCTTTAACAGTTTTCGCCTTCCTCGCCTCCTCTGCCTCGACCGCTTTCGCCGTGGCCTGCCTAGCGCGCACGAGGCGAGGAGGACTCACGGGAGTTTTGTCTTTCGCCTTGGTCGCGTTTCCGTCTGTTTGCACAGCCTCCGCGTTTATGTCTGCCGGCTTTAACGCCGGTGCCCGGGCTGCAGCGGCCGCGATTACCGCGGCGGCACACTTCAACGCCCGCTGCACGCCCATCTTGTACCCCAGCCGGAACACCTCGCCTGACGGCTCGGGGTCCTCCGGCAAATCAGCCAGCGCCCGCGCTGTTTCGTTCGACTGCATCATCGCCAGCACCGACAGAATATTTTCATCCGTCACGGGAAACTCCTCTTCAGGGGGCAGTTCGGAAAATTCGTAGTTCACACCGTCCGTGTCCATGGCGTGCATCGCGGCGACGCGAGCGGGGTTTCTTCTTCGTTCCCTGCCGTCGTCGTTCCCGAGATCCGAGAGCCCGGGGTCGGCGCCAGGCGCGCGTTCGGGAGGCGAATCGTCCTTTGCCTGCGACCTGCGGGACTGGCCGTGGCCTGCGGGTCTGCCTCTTGGTCGTCCAGGGCCTCTTCGCGCCGATTCAGGATTCACAGTGCCATCGGTGTTCCTTTGGCGTAACCGTGACCCCGTGCCACCGTCACCCTCGTCCTCAGAATCACCGGGAACCTCTAACGGTTCATCCGCATCGCTCGCCGGCGCGCCGTCCACTCTCACCATCAACCGCACTTTCTGAGTCCCACCGAAAAGGTCGATAACCTCGACGTCACCGTCGTCGTACTGCACCTTCGACATCACGAGGTCGCCCTCGCCTTGCTGGTCCTCGATCGTGCCGGAGAACCACGCGTTGTCCTTTGGCCAGAAAACTGCGACCTTACACCCGACTGTAAAGTCGAGCGGCGTTCGGACCTTTACCCTGGAGCGCTTGGGTCTGCCGCGGGGTCTGGCGACACGCGTGTCACCGCCCGCGCTTCCTCTTCCCGTTCCTCTTCCGCTTCCTCTTCCTCTTCCTCTTCCGCGACCCCTGCCGCCTCCAGACCCGGGAGGTCGCCCAGGACCTCTTTTCTTTGGTTCGTCACCATCAGGGTCCTCTTTTTCGCCATCCTCGGTTTTTTTTTTGTCGCCTTCGTCGTCAGCATCCCCTGCGTCACCATGCTGATCGCCAGCATGTTGATCATCGTCCTCTTTGGTGCCATCATTCGCATCGGCGGTTTCGTAAACCTCCATGGCGTCATCACCCAAGGCGTCGTTCTCAGGAGCGTCGCCGGCGGGCTTTGTCTTTTCCGCATCTACTGCCGCGGATTCTTTCGGTTCATCCATCTCAACCCCAACGGTATCAGGTTTCGAATCAACCGGTTGACTCGGTTCCGCATTCGAAAAATCGTCGGGATGTGCCTCTGCGTATGCAAAGAGGTACTCATTGAACCGCTCCGCGACTCGTGTCACGTCTTGGTCCAAGTCCGTCGCGTACTTCTTGATCGTGTCGTTTGACACGCCGCCGCGCGCGACGGCGACGTACAGCCCGAAAATATCCAAGACTACCATCTCATTACGTAAGCCATCCCCGAGAGGATGGTCAGGGGGGAGGACCGGTACCTGGGTGGATCGGAAAGTTTGGGAGATTAGAGGTGGGTCAACGTGATGAACGACGTCGACGAGTGGCGATGGAGTTTTCGATCATCGGTAGTTTAAAAGTGGAAAAATCGTTCCGACTATTTGCCAGTGCCGCTGGAAAATAGGATCAGCCGCGGGTTGGGGGGTTCGTGCGCGCGTGTCTGTGCGTTCGACACCTCTACGGTTGATGAGGGATCACAGGGAGGCGTACCAGATCATCGAGGAACTGCTGTTCCGTGAGTTCCGCCAGGGGCGCGCGCGGCGCAGAGGCGGTGGTCATTGCTGCGCGCTGTTGCTAAATAATTACCCTCGTGGTAATGTACTTGCAAGTATTTATTCCCAGGTGCGGGAAGGCGGCTTCCGGCGCGCGGCGAGGCGAGGGGACGTGCGGTTTGCGCGCCGTCGTGCGTGTTTATGTGGCGTGTATTTTGTGAAGACACGCGTGGGGATATTTACGTCGGCGCGGGGGCTGACGCACTGCCTCGGGGGGGTGGCTGATGCGCTTAAATCTAGCACCAGCAACGCTGGTATTGAAACATCTTGGACGACTCAAACAGTTTATTTTGGCTGCTCCCGTGCGTTTCCTTCGCGACATCAGAGGGTGGCGCACCAGACGCGCGAGCACGCGTGCGACGCAGTCGCGGTGGGCCGCGCCGCACCGGGTTTTTCGTACTCCGAGTGACGGTTTGGGACCACGCACCCGGGTCATTCCTCTACTTTACTCAACGGTTGCGAGGCGAGTCGGCACAAATCTCGGGGGGGACGTTCCTCTGGAAGAGACTTGTTACCATCGCCGATGGCGACGCCCAGTTACCCCCAGCGGGTGGTGCGTCACTTAACGGAGCGCAAGCACAAAGTCACGAGCGGTGTTACCGACGAGTTGAAGTATCAAGACGAGCTCCACCGTGTGTTAGGCAGGGTCACGAGTGACACCAGCCGAGGGTTGGCCTCGAAAATAATCACGTTGAATGCGATTCGCGATGCTGAGTTGTGCGATGCATCCGTCGCGGCGAAGTATAAGAATGCGTGTCTGGGGGCAAACAGTCACGGAGTAGAGTCCAGTGATAAACAAATGACGACATCGGGTACAGGAGATACGGCTGGAGCACCTAGTGAGCAATCAGTCGGTGAAAAGTATTCGTTCGACAACTTGCGGTGGCACACGCAACCCGGCGCCGATCCCTGGGCGTTTTCGTTGGACGAGGACACAAACGTGTTGCGCGAGCTGGAGTTTTTAACCAAACAGAGTCAAGAGATGAACCGCAAGGCGCGGGAGATGGCAGAATCCGTTGTGAAAGATATCATGGGGATGTTCGCTATGGAAGAGCTCAAGAAAGAGTTTGATGGCAAAGCAAAACCAGACCGGGTGGTGGAGATTGGCACAACGGACACAGAGTCAACTCTTCAAGAAATAAAATCAGACGAAACGTGCGAAAACCGCAAGAAAGAGGCGCAAAGGAACCGGGATAAAGAAACTGCGTTGTACCGCTCTGTACTCGCGTCCACGTCGACGTCACTGCGACGCGCGGAGAGCGCGGTGCGTGATGTTGAGAACTTCGCGCACGCGATTCAACGCAAGTATCCGTATCCAGAGGTTAATAAAAATGTTGGAAACGTGGAAAGCAATGAAATATTGTCCCACGTCGCGAGCTGGGACGACGTGGATCCAACCGATCCGGAAGGCACAGTAACCCCCGTGCACGTGCACTGGACGGATATAGCCGTGGTTAGAGATACGAAAATCAGTGATGACAAGGAAAACAGCGTTGATGAAACGAAAGACGAGGAAGATACGACCGTGGGCGATACAGAGGAAAACGAAAGAGAGACGGAACCGAAAAATCCGATTGAAGAGTCACCGCCGGTTGTTTCAGAGTCACCTGACAAATCACCTGAGTCAACGACGCATCCACCCGGTGACGTACCTGAGCCTGAGCCTGATCTCAATGCGGTCGATGCCTTCTCCGCGTCGCTAGTCAAACAGCTCGTGCGCGGTGCTATTACCAATGTACTTGAAACCGCGTTGAGCGTTGAGGAAAGTTTGGAACCGCCTCTTGTTGTGTCGGAGGAAGAAATAGTCGCGTCCCTGGTGCGCGTCGCGATTGAAAACGTACTCACGTATGAGCAAACAGTCTCAGAAACCCCCTCTCGGCCACCGCAAAAGCGCGCGCTTCTCGTGGGGTGTAACTACTTTAACCCAGCATGTTCTGAGTTGACTCGTTTGAGAGGTTCTCTAAACGACGTCGCTTCGGTGCACAAAATGTTACGACAATCCAACCTCGGGTTCGAGACAGAAAACGTAAAGATCCTAATCGACACGCCTACAGACGGAAACACCTCTTTTTTATCACGATCCTTCGGCATTAGCGGTACCGGTACTTCCGATTTTGGTTGGCTGGACGGAACGCGAGTTCCGGCTGTGCTTTCTGAGTTGATAAGTTCTGAGTTAATAGACCCAGCAAAACCTCCAACGACGAAGACGATAAAAGCCGAATTACAAAAATTAATAAAAGACGCGGTACCAAACGACTTTTTGCTCTTTCACTTTTCGGGGCACGCCAGCCAAGTGCCGGATGAGAGTTTGAGTGAGCTTGATGGCGCATTTGAATCTTTGTGCACAGTAGACATGGACTGGCAAAATAACCTCGGAATCACCGAGGTTGATTTATCCGATTTGTTCAAAAAAGTGGAAGAAATAGGGTGTACGTTACTCGTGACGGTGGACGCGAAGCACTGCGGGGCGCTGAACGGGTCGGTGACCTATGTGGCGGATGATAATTTTGTGGATACGGCGCGGAAGCAAATTGGAGGAACGAACTCTGTGAAAAAGAAATCAGAGCTTCACGACTCGTTGTTCGGAAGGTTCGTGGCTCCTCCCACGTTCGCGGCGAAGCGAATCGCAACCCTTTCAAACGACGCGAAAGAGAAGTCAAAAAGTTCCTTCGGAAGTACGCAGAACCTCGTCACAGGGCATTTAAAGGCGATTAGCGAATCGAAATCTGATGTACCCGTATCTGGACCTTCCCAAAGGGGTACTGTGGTCCTCACTGGGTGTCACGCGAGTCGGGGTGAGACGTGCCGGGAGAGCAAAAGTTGTGTAGACGGCGCGATACGAGGCGCGTTCACGAATGGGCTTTGCGAAGTGTTGACGGAAATGATCGCAAAACACGAAACTGAACCCGAATCCGAAAAGAAAGCCTCTTCGCCGGTCGCGATTGCGACTGCGGTGAGTGACGCCATGCGCCTCAGTTTAAAGAAGGAATACGCGGTGGATCAGCAAGGAGCACGGAAGCAAACGCCGCTCGCGGTCGTGGGGAAGGGGACTGAGACGGTTAAGCTTTTCGAGTAGCCGTAGTCGTGAACGTATCGAGTCACAATTTTATTGAAATCAAAGTTTCGCAGAAATCATCAGCACTGCGTCTCAGTCGTCCGTTTCAAACGTTCCTAATCTCGTCTGTTCCTAGAAGTAATCAGTTCGAGGGGCGCGGGTCAGAGGGATGCTGCCTGAGGGTGACCCTGCTGGGGTCACAACCTCCTCAGGGGGGGCGAAGGACGATGTTCCCGTGTGCATTGACCTCACCGTGCTGGATGCCAAGTCCAAGGCTGTGGTCGCTGCGGTGGAGCAAAGGCCGAAGAAGAGATCCTAAATCGGGGCACCCCCGACGATTTTGGGCGAGCACCGCACGCCAGGATTGAACGAAACCACCACCCCCGCGGCGAAACGCGCGCTTGTTGACGGGTTCGATACTGCGTCGAAACTTCACAATTCGGGCGTCGCACGAACGCCCCTGAGTGGAGACCTGCGGGGTGCCCACGACATGAGGAATCGACGGTACGAATTTCGCGAACTCGAGTCACACGGAAACTTTACCGGTTGAGACGACAAAATCGCTACCTTTCCACGACACGCCTGGTCCGACCGCAGCGGAAGCGGCGCGCGCGCGTCAAACAGTGCGCCCGAATCACGACTCCACGAAACGCGCAGAACGAGAACAATCGCGACATCGACACAGCACCGGACGCCTACGACGTCGACGTCACGCGCGTGGTGCAACGGTTACAGACGACACCCCAAGCCGTGGATGTAACCTGGCTGCCTGGCAGTGAAAAGAACACGCAATCACCCGATGGGTTCACGTTAAACAAAGCAGTCGCGTTGACGTTGAAAGAAGTGGGCGTTTCTGAGTTGTACTCACACCAAAAGAAAGCCACGCTGGAGGTGCTGAAAATGAAAAAATCAGTAGTCATAGCAACTCCTACCGCGTCTGGTAAATCCCTGTGCTATTTACTGTCTTTACTCACCCGATTAAGTAAAAGGAAATCAAGCAGAGCTGTGCTTCTGTTCCCGTTAAAAGCCCTGGCGCGCGACCAATTATTGAAACCCCAGAAGTTCACCTCAGCCGCCGGTCGTTTGGCGAATAGCGGCAAGTTCGATTCGGATAAAAAACTCGTCGCGCGTCTTCACGCGATTTCGAAAATCACAAGCGCTTGTTGCGATGGGGACAGCACTGAGGGTGAAAAAAAGCTGATGAAAGATGAGAAGACCCAAGTCATTCTGACGAACCCCGATACCTTGCACCACAGGATTTTGCCGGGATACACCAGCGGGAAGTGGTCCACGCCTTTTTGGCAAAACCTCGAGTTTATTGTCCTTGACGAGGCGCAAACGCAACGCGGCGTCGCGGGGTCGCACGTCTCGAACGTGCTGCGACGAGTGCTGCAGGTGTGATGTGCGTGTGGCAACGAGAACGACACGTTCATTGCAACCAGCGCTACTATTGGTAACCCGGGGGAACATTTACAAAAACTTACCACGGTTACCCCGACCGTGATAACGGAATCGGGGGCGCCGAGCAGGCCGAAAGCCATGGTGTTGTGGCAACCGCCGCTGCTGAAGAAAGGCAGTAACGATCAAGGAGGTACGTATGGTACTGGTAACAGTCACAACTACAGCAGGCAATCATCCAAGGCAAGCGATATCTCAGTGGGCATTTACCCCGGCGACGAAATCGCGGCGCGCAAATCGCCGGTGACGGAAGCCGCGTGCGTTATCGCCGATTTGGTGCGCCAGAACGTCTCGTGCCTGGCGTTTGTCAGAGCGAGAAGTTTAACAGACAGCATTGTAAGAGATGTTAGGCACTTACTTGTGAAATCCAGCGACCAAGCATTAGCCCTAAAAGTGGATTCTTACCGAGCGGGGTGCAGCACTGAGGAACGGCGTTTATTGGAGCGAAAACTGCAAAGCGGCGAGACAAAAGTTTTAGTCACAAGAAGGAGCGCGTTGGAAGCCAGGATCGACGTTGGGGGGTTGGACGCTACGGTTCACGTCGGGGTGCCTGATACGGCGTCCGCGATGTGGCAGCAAGCGGGACGCGTGGGGTGGCGGTGTGTGAGGTCAGTGGCGATTGTTATTGCGTCCGAAAAACTGTTAGACGCGTATTACCTCGAGCACGCGAATGAGCTGTGGCATAGAGAACCCGAAAACGCTACGTGCGACCCCTCAAACACGCAAATCCTGGATCAACACCTTCCCTGCGCGGCGTACGAAATCCCGATTGACTTGAGAAAAGACGCAGCTGTGTTTGACGACAAAGATGCGGCAATGCGACTGTGGATGAATAACGGGGGGGAGGGCTACTGGGGGTAATGCTGGAAAGAGTACTACCAAGAGTACCACTGCTTTCAAGAGTAAGACTCCAGGTAAGAGTAAGACTGGAAAGAGCTTTATTGGAGTAGTAGCGCCGGCTGCTCCACCTACGACGACTCCAACCACTCCAGCTACTCCATTTCAAACGCCGTTTTCATTAGCACTGCGCCGTTCAATTCAACCCACGCCAAAGGACACTAGTGCTGGTGAGTTGCGGCTACGCGAAAGGCACGGAGACAGTCGGCGGCTGCATCACCGAGAATCGCGCGAACAAGAAACTCGTCGACAAAAAGGAGTACATGGAACCCTTGGAATGCACGCAGTACACCATGGACGCGGCCTGGTGGGACCTGCCTCCTGCTTTGATCCAGAAAATAACCCCGGACAGGTTGAATGAATCGGCGCAGGGCGTGCTGAAAGTGTTGCAATCGTTGGTTCCTTCATTCGCGATGTGCGACGCGCGCGACATTGGGGGTGCGTGTTTTGGAAAAGAGAAAGCTCTGAGGCGGTGAATGGAGGTGGGGAGTCTTCCTCTATCGCGATTCAGCCTGACAATAACATCAGCGTGGGGCTGTGTATCTTCGACACCACCCCCGATGGGGCCGGGTTGGTCAACGCCGCGTACGACGTGCTGGGTAAAATCTGGGACCGAGCGCTTGCCACGATTCGAAACTGTAAATGCACTTCTTGGTGTCCATCGTGTGTCAGGGTCGGACGATGGCATACCGAAGTTGACAACAGGTACGCCCGCGTCGCGCTGGAGGGGATCACGGGGGCGTGGATGAGGTGAGGTAGGTGGGGGAGTGGACGAGACGTTGTTTGTGATAAAATCGCGACATAAAATTGTGACGAAAACGAAAAACAAAATTGAAAAAAGTCGAACATTCTGGTTCATTTTTACAAGCACGTTCAGTCTGGATTTTTGCAAATTCAACCTTCCGTATTACGAAACAACGACGTCGCGCGGATTGGTGCGCCATTGGTGGGGGCACGCGGTTGGGCGGCCAGCATGCCCCGCTCCCCAGCGGGACCCTCCGGGTCCGTGCTGACCGGGGGTTCGGACGCGTCGGATTCCAGTGGAGGGACCGCGTCGGGGACGTGCCACGTCTGCGGCGGGTCCCTCCGGCGCGGAAAGCAAGACCTGGCGCGTCGATGCGGTGAGTGCAAGACGCGCTTCCACGCGAACGACTGCGGGAAACGGCGGTCCAACGCGGGGTACTTGGATTCCTATGAACAGTGTCCCGAGGTACGAGAGCAGGGTGTCTTGAGACTTGGGTTTATGGATGCAACCACCCCGTCGCACGAAACCCCGTCGCATGCACCATGCAGACACTTTCACTTGGTGTTACCGGGACGCCTTCCCGACCGACTGGTGACAAAGAAAGAAATCTTTGCCAAAATTTGCCAAAATTTCTAGAAATCTCAAAACCGGCCGTTTTTTTCCAAACTCACCTCCCTTCACTTTTTTTGTTCCATCAGTGCGCCGGCCAGTGCAAGTGCGTTGGCGGCGAGACTCTGTGCCACACGAACACGATCCGCATGGGTCGAATTTGCAAGCGCATCGCGCAGGGACAGAGCACGTCGTACCCAGGGCTGGAGTCGCGACGCATGGGCCTGGCGGTGAGTTTCCCTCGACCGAGCGAATCGCTGAGCACCAGCGATATGCACAGCGACCCGAGCGGAAGCCTCGTGTCGGGCGACCTGGAGACGGACCCGGTTCCTGGGTCGCCTAGAGGGCAACGCCCGACGCGGTTCTCCATGCCCTCGGTGGAGGCTCCGCTTTCCTCGGAAGGCACGGCCGGCCGGCTATCGCAACAAATTGAAATTGATTTCAAGGGTGAGGAGCTTGAAACTGAGGTCAAAATCTCGGACGACTTCGACTGGCCCGAAGCGCTGCTGCGCATGGTCACCGCGCCGGTGGAAACCAGGGAGGCGCAAGGGTTGACTGATGACCAAAATGAGATATTTTGCGTGAGGCTTGAAACCGTGACTTCCACTGTGGATTCCCTTGACAATAAACGCGATTTGCCCATTAACCGACAGGGCAGCACGACGTTGCGACAGTTTCCGGGTGTGCCGTCGGGAAATGAAAATGTTAGTGCAAATGAAAATCCATTTCAAACCACCGCAAGAGGGTTCCCGGGAACGCCCATCACCGAGTTTCTCTCCGACCTGGAGAACGACACGGTGATGGGAGGGACGTGGAGTGACGATGTGAGGTGAGTAACCAAAGGTTGTAGGTTTAGGTTTGGTTGGTATAGAATATAATAAGACGAGTAGAGGTAACCAAACACATTTTTATTTTTGGGCATGTTTTCTTTCCAAGAATTTTCGTCGTCGTCCTTGCAGTGATAAGATTCGTGACACACTGTCATCGTGCCGACAGTTGCCGGCGCGCATTTGGGCATAGGCGCTTGGTGTTGGTTTCGTTTTTCGGACCATGGTCGCCTCGGCTCGTTCGTTCTTCGACCAGCACGACGACGACGGCGACGGGCGCATCGACGTTGACGAGCTCACGAAGGTGCTGTCCGATTTAGGGCTGAGAGGCCCGAACGAATCCGACACCGAGTTTCGCGGATTGGTCACTCGCGCGATGCGGGAGCATGACGCTAACGCGGACGGCACGTTATCGTTCGCAGAGTTCAAAGAGATGTACAGTATTATTACGGGCGTGGATGTTGAGGACAGACGAGAAGCGGCGAGTGGCCAAGGAATAGACGCCCGTGCATTGCCCACAGACACATTCACAGCGATTGTCCCTCAACGCGACCCCAACACGGGCGGCATTACAACCCCAATAGAAAACGACTTTACTTTCACACAGACCATCGGCACCGGGGGGTTCGCGGTTGTTAAAAAGGCGCGCCACAAAGCCACAGGCAACACATTTGCAGTGAAGATCATCAACGTCACTGAAACGATCAACGAAACAGGGCACGACGATAGAATGACAATGCGTGAAATTGCCGAGGAGATTAGGCTGACGATGAGCTTCGGCGGCAACGCAAACGCGAACGTCGTCAAAGTTCACGATTTCTACGTCAAACCAGGCCAGGTGTACGTGGTGATGGAGCTGTTGGAAGGGGGCGATCTTTTAGACGCTATATCCAATGAAGGCGCGTTTTCAGAAAGTAACGCCGCGATTGTTTTGCACAAGCTGTTGACAGGATTAACCGTGATTCACGGCAAAGCCATGGCGCACCGCGATTTGAAACTGGAAAACCTGATTTTCAAAGGGAAGGGTAGAGTCGCGTTGAACGGGGTTGCCGATGGAAGTAAGGCTGATTTAGGGACGCTTCGTATTGCTGATTTTGGGCTCGCAAAGAAGATGAAATCAGCCAGGGCGCGACTCACCGCGCAGTGCGGCACTCCGCAGTACATCGCCCCTGAGGTCGTGCTCGGCGAGGAGTACACCCCCTCGGTTGACATGTGGGCCGCCGGTGTGATATTATACGCCACGGTGACCGGCGAGCTTCCCTTCGACCACAGGGAGCAGTCTTCCTCGTTCAAGCTAATACGCGCCGGGAAGTTCCACGCGCCGCACAAACGCGTCACCCCCGAGTTTACGGATTTGCTCGAGAAGCTTCTTTGCGTTGATAAAGTCAAGCGACTCACCGCGCACGAAGCGCTGCTTCACCCGTTTTTCGGCAAGCACTTGGGTACTACTCTGAAAGATAATAATGCCAATCAAGGGAACTCCGAACCTTTGCAAACTTCGTCGCTCAGAAGTTTCAACCAGCTGCTCGCGCAGAACGAGTCGTCGCCGGGCGCGCGGGTGACGCGAGCGGCCACCAAGCTCGGCGATGACCTGCCGCAGCGATTGGTTCGAAAAGGCGAGCTATTGATTAAAAAAGGCGACGTCTCGGCGGATGAGATCTTTCTGATCAAGAAGGGGAGGGTACAGGTTGAGGTTGTGGTGAATGGGGAGTTAGTGGTGGTGGCGACCCGGGGGGCAAACGAGTTTGTGGGCGAGATGGGCGCGGATATCGACAGTGAGGGGGCGAAGGAAATCGAGGATCTAGAAACAGATGAGGATTCTGCTACATGTAACAACACCAAAGACAACCGAAGCGCGTTTGACGCGCGCGCGCAGTTTACCGACCGGAATCAATCATCGCCCACCGCGTGGATCAGCGGGAGGTCGAAGCAGAACGAAATCCACTCCGGCTCCACACCGCACGAAAATGTAAAGCGCCGCGCTGCGGACGTAAGAGCGGTGGAGGACGTCACCGTCGCGGTGATGACCTCGACGCAAATGCGCTGGCTGCTGGAGCACGACTACGGCGCTGACAGCGAACTGACGAGCACGGTGAAGGATCGTCGGGCGGAGCTGGAGCGCGCCACGCATCTCGAGAAGGACAAAAGGATCGTACCGTTCTCAGAACAAACCCTGGCCCGGTACGAAGACACGCCCAGCGTTAGAGGACAGCGGTATTAGTGTTTCGAGTAGTGGGTGGTATTATTAACAGCAGGTACGCGTAATAGGCACTCGTACATCTCGTATTGATCGGCACTATATCTATTGCAATCACGAGTCGTCGGATGGCTTTTCTTTTCCTTGTCCTTTCGTGGTTTCTGTCCTCGGCGCGTTCGCGATTCCTTTCGTGAGGAACCGAATGGAATCCCAAATCCACTCCTTCACCGTGCCCACGCCGGCGAACACAAAGGCTAGCAACGACATCCTAACCGCGGTTAGAGCCAACGCTATGACCAAAAGTACCCCCCTAGGTCCGTCGTTCAAAAGCTTCCGTAAATGCCCGCCCAGAATAACCCGCATCGCTTTTCGTTTCGTTTTATCCTCGCGTTTGCGAATCACTCGGGCGCCGTCAGACTCAGGCCAGTCACCTGAAGAATCGGATGAGGATGCGCTTGAGTCACTACGCATCGTCGCATTCTTGTGTTCAATCGCGGCTCGTCTCAAAGTCCACACGTCCCTTAACACGTTCGCCATCGTCGCGACCCCCGCCGAGCGCAGCGGCCGCGCGGCGTCGCTTGCGAGGAAACGCGCGACGTCCACCGAGTCGGCGTCTGACGCTACCCGTCGCAACGCCGCGCCTTCCTTCGCGCCCATCAGCCTCCCCACGACCTCCTGCGAGCGTTTCGCAATCAATTCCTTACCAGCCTCGGTGGACATAGAGGGTTCGCCTCCGGAGGTTTCGGGATTGGATTTGTTTGAACTCGCCGACGCGAAACTCGCGGTGTCCATAACCTCTGTGAGTAACTCCTCGCCCGCCTTGGCCATAGGCCTTAAAACTTCCAACTCGGATTCATCAATGGAAGAAGCTTCATCAACACTGGGCTCGGTGAATAAAACACCCTCCACGAAATCCACGCCGTCGGTTTCAGTTTCTCTCAATTCCGAGCTCATCTCTACGCTACCGTCCTCCGGTACCTCCTCGCTGTTCCCCAGTAGCTCCGCGATCCTGTCCCATCTCACCGTGTTATCCTCTACGTTGAGAAACGCGTCACGCATCTGGGTTTTGCCTTTAGCAGTCGCCGGGGCCATCGCACGTCGAATCGCGTACGGCAACGACGCCGCGTAGATGTTAAACTCGGGATCGGCTTTCTGCGCGATGCCTTCCAACGTTAGAAAAGTTCGAACCAAAAGCACGATGTACGGCGGTGTTAGAAACTTGTACCGGCCGGACATGGCGCCGAGGCCGGTGGCGAGGGCGCCGAACCTGCTTTGGCCCCCTTCCTCAGCAGTCAAACACTGTTCAATCGCAAAAGCCATCTCTTCAGGGCTACATGGAACGTCGACTTTTTTTATTCCTTTCTT
>MDSY01129372.1_pt1 | contig 13992 bp, 13 predicted proteins | sample 811131 | NCBI WGS metagenome assembly MDSY01 (sample SAMN05326643, study PRJNA326480) | marine metagenome | isolation source: seawater | place: Atlantic Ocean: South West | collected 2010 | reverse complement strand
GATCGGTTCCATGACCTGTGTGATCTTCTGAGTGTAGATAATGTGGAGCGCAAAGAAGACGGCGCAAATTACAGTCAGTGCCTCGCCAAAGCCCCATGTGAGGTGGGGGGGCCCTTGGATAAAGCCGGCTCCGAACGTTGCCAAAACGACGCCAAAAATCAGAACTCGGGATGGTCGGGCTTTGGTCATAAGAATAGTGATGATGGCCGTGAATACAACATAAAGTGATGTCAAAAAGGCAGAAACTGCAGGGTTTATTTCATCCAAGCCAATCATCTGAGTGACGAAGCCAATCAGCATGAGGCCTCCGAGCACAGCGCCGCCCTTCCATTGTTCAGCTTCACGAAGTGCTGCGCGCGCTTTTGGAAAGAAAGCAAACATAACGATGGCTGCAATAGCAAATCGGGCAGCGACAAGCACACCGACAACACGATTGCTGCCATAGGTTTCAATCTCTGGCTGAAGTTCATTCAAAGCCTGCTTCATCCAAATGAAGGTCGCACCCCACACCGAGGTGACGACAAGCAATGCCGCAATCGCAACCTTTCGCTGGCCGGGGTCAAGCGGCTCAACACTGAACCCTTCGCTTGGCCCCTGTTGCGTTTCCCCCATGGGCTGGCCTTCGCGGTTCGACGGATGAGGATAACGGTGAAGATTGCCTAATTTCAAAGCCTCCAACGCGAACACTCAAGGAGTGAGCAGGTCCTGTGTTGGCCATGACAGGTACCGAAGGTTCTGCTGCCCGACTCTGGGAACACCCAATCGAAACAGGTGAGGCCCCAGAAAACGGCTCCACATTCGACGCAATTGTGGTCGGCGGAGGCCCTGGTGGCTCTGCTTCAGCTGGCTATTTGGCCATGTCTGGAAAAAAAGTCCTGTTGATCGAGAAAGATGTGTGGCCACGCGACAAAGTCTGTGGTGATGCTGTTGGAGGAAAGTCCCTCGGCCACGTCGCCGCACTGGGTGTCAAGGCTGACATCGAGGAAAGCCCTCACTTCCGCGTAACCGGTATCGTGTTCTCTTCGCCAAAAGGCAACAGGGTTCGCGTGCCTCTTCCTGAAGAAGCTGTTGAACGCCTGGAGGCTGGTTATGCTCTTCCACGGGCGCAATTCGATGCGTTGCTGTTCGATCGATGCCAGGTCATGGTTCGAAAGGCAGGTGGCTCGATTATCCAGGGTGGCGATGTACGCTCCGTACTTTTCGACGATGGAAACGGGGGAGAAGACCCTGGAGAAGGCACGGGCGATGCACGCCACGCCTCTGGTGTTGTCGTACGAGTTGGTGGTCGAAAGGGTGAGGAATTCACCTTCCATTCTAAGGAAATTGTCGGTGCAGCCGGGTATCGTTGTCCTGTTGCAAAATCTGTTGTTGAATCCAGTTACAATGAAGAAATGGTGGACAGAGACCATTACTGTGGTGGCTACCGTGAATACTGGCGCAACGTCAAAGATTGTGGAACAAACACCGGAGACATTGAAATCCACTTTGTTGATTCTGTCATCCCTGGATACTTCTGGTTGTTCCCCGTCTCTGAAGATGTGGTCAACGTTGGAATCGGCATGGTCATGAGTTTGATGGATAAACAGAAGAAGAAACTCAAGGCGCTCCAAGCCGACGTTATTGCAAATCATCCTAAATTCAAAGACAGATTTGTTGATGCTGAAATGGTCCCCGGATCTGCAAAGGGTTGGCAACTTCCTTTCGGTTCCCCTCGAAAGAAGGCCTCCATGCAACCACGCCGCTCGAGCATGCACGGTGTGCGCCTCGTCGGTGATGCCGCATCTCTGGTCGATCCGTTTTCGGGCGAGGGTGTCGGAAACGCCCTCGTCACGGGCGAAATTGCTGCGCGGCACATTGTGGAGCAGAGAACCCCGTTGGAATACCAGGAAGAAGTCTGGGCCGTGCTCGGGCCTGAGTTGATCAATTCGTTTAGGATGCAGAAACTCAGTCGACGTTCGTGGTTGCTGAACTGGTTCATGGGCAAAGCAGAGAAAAAGCCTGCATTGCAAGAGATTATGACTGAAATGATTGCCAGTAAAGAAGCTCAAGAAAACCTCCACTCACCTTGGTTCATGATGAAAACATTGCTCTTCTAAGGTGATTTAATGCTCGCAAACCTCGACGGAATTGAAGCAGTATTCCTCGACCTTGACGGCACAATCTACCTTGGTGGAGAACTCATTCCTGGGGCCATAGACTTCCTTGGGCGGTGTGACGAAAAAGGGGTTGTTCGCTACTTTTTATCAAACAATTCGAGCCGTTCTGTCTCCCAATACCTGAAGAAATTACAGGGCTTTGGAATTCCTGCTGTGGCCGAAGATGTGTTGCTTTCAACCCATGATTTGTTGGCCTGGCTTGCCAAAGAAAATGTCACTGAGACATGGATGATCGGTACTGAGGGGATGGGTGAAATGTTGGAAGCCGCAGGCATCTCGACTCGATCTACAAATCCTCAATACGTCGTTCTTGGCTATGATACTGAACTTAATTATGAAAAAATTGCTACAGGGAGCATCCATTTGCACGCTGGTGTGCCACTCGTTGCGAGTCACCCCGACATGGTTTGCCCGTCGCCCGATGGCGGGTTACCCGATGTCGGTGCCTATCTGGCTATGCTCAAAGTGACCACTGGTGTTGACCCGGTCCACATTACAGGCAAACCAAACGCGGGCATGATCTTGCACAAGATCGAGGCCCTTGGCCTTGACCCAACCAAATGCGCCATGGTTGGCGACCGGCTCTACACCGACATCGCCATGGCCACCCGCGCTGGATGCGTTGGGGTGCTGGTGCTCTCCGGTGAAGCGACACGCGAAGATGTAGCAGCGCTTCCAGAAGGTGCAGAACAGCACCCTACATTTATTGTAGACAGTGTGAACGAACTGCTTCGGTGAGTGAAAAGCATGTCCTTCAGCATCCGATGGAATTGGTGGCGAGCGCGCCGAAAATCCTTCCCCCATGATGAAATTCATCGAGCTGGTGATTTGGCGGAAACGCGCCTTGCAAAACTGTCCCGCGCCGCTGGGAAAGCAAATGGCTGGCGCATCTACGAGTCGGTTCGTATTCCAGACCCTGAAGGGGGGCGGCGTGAAATCGATATGGTGCTCATTGGCGGCGAGACGATGCTCGTGGTCGAACAAAAGCACTGGGCTGGCTCGTTTGAGATTACAAAGGAGCACCATTTTGTCCAAAACAGAAACAACGGATCTCAGCATAACCACGACGGGGTTGCCGATCGAATTGCACGCAAAGCCGATCTTTTGTCAGCGCTCCATAACAAGCGTTTGGGCCTCAAAGGCAAGGACAAACTGTCATATCGAGTTATTGTTGCCATGACGCACCAGCGGCTTGAGTGGCCAAAAATTCCTGGCGACTTGAAAGCAGAAATGCTCAATGAAGCAGGGTTCATCAAGTTGCTTGAGCAGACAGCCCCTGGCCCAATCAACCCCGACTTAATTGAAACATTGGACGGGTTCAATACTTGGGATGAAGTTCATCTCAACGGCGGCCTTTTGCTCAAAGGTGATGTCCACGCTCTTGGGCTCGGCAAGGGCGTCAATGACTGGTTTGCTGCTCGGAACGAAGATGTCGAGGCGGCTGTAACCCAGAAGCGTTCGTTCTTCTCGTTGTTCTCAAACAATCCAACTCGCGTTCACTTGAGTCGCGGCTCGAAACACATCGAGGCAAACATTCCATTCGGGCTCGGCTTGAACATGCACGTGGTGGGTCAAAAGCACGGACGAAGCGTCGATTGGGCCACAGTTGACCGGGTTTTTGTTTCAAAACCGCCAGCAAAATGGGCCAATCACAGAATCGCTGAGGAAGAATAACCCTCATGAGGGTGCAGCATTCGCTTCGTGTTATGGCAAGCATGTGGATTGAGGCAATTGGATTGCTTGCAGGCGTGATTGGCATCTTTGCATGGATCCCGCAAATCATGGAGGTTTGGGTGCACAAGCGACATGAGGGTTTGTCGATCACCTCTTTTTCTGTTGTCTCGGTTGCCTTGCTTCTTTGGCTCGTGTACGGGGTTTTGGTGGATTCGATCGCTATGATCGTTGCTAACATCATGACACTCAGCGTGATTGGCGCCATCATCTTGGGTGCTTGGCGCGCCCGTCGAAGCGAGAGTCTCGGCTGAATCATCGGGCAAAAGGTCAAAACTAAGGCCGACAGAATCCTTCGTATGAGCGATAATTTTTGGGATAATGTGGAGGCAAATACCGAGCAGGAACCTACCGCTCCAGCCATCACGCCCCAGGAATCCGAAACGGTTTTTCCCATCCCGCCAGTGGCCGAAGCACCGCCCTCGTCCTTTCAATTTGAACGTCGGCAGAAAAGGTACAACGCAAAACTCTCTGATTTTGACGTATCAAAGTGGGACAGTGAAAATGATGCGCAAGAGCTTGTCGACTGGTTCAACCAAGAGTATACGAAGCAAGGTGGTGGCGAGAAGACCGTCCAGTTCTTCATGGAAGCAGGGGATATTTCCAATTTTGATTCAAAGTCTGATGCAAAAACGATTCTTGCTCTCGCGCTTGGAATTCTCAACGGCAACATCGAGGTTGATCAAAACGGGAATTTGAACGGATGGGAACCTGGTTACAATCCTCAATGGATGAAGGAATATGAAGCAGGGGCAACGATGTGGGCCGGTATTGGAGCGGCGTCTGTGTTTACTTTGCTGACGATTTTCGTTCTTGTTTCCGGAACAATCCTGGCTATGAGTATGCTCGATGAAAAGGAAGGAGAAGATTGGCCGACAGGTGAAGCGCAAATTGTGTACTTTGATGAATGGGTCGAGACGTCCTGCGATGGAGAAGGCGGTTGCAGCGACACACAATATGCTGAAGCGACCTTTAGAATGCATTGCACTCAAAGCGCTGCAGCGTTGCCGTGGACTTGCGGCGGTAACGCAACAACGGATACTACGGCGTTCTTCCACACCTATGAATCTGGATTCTTCGAACACGCACCGGTGGCGTACATCATCGAGAAAGCAGCTGGAGAAGAGACGATTACCATCGCCTACAATCCAAATAATCCAGGCGATGTTGACTTACGACCCGGGTTTCAGATGAATTGGGAGTGGCTTCTACCGGTTCTCATTCCGTGTGCCGTTCTCCTGGTGATCGCTCGAAATCCGAACGTGAGCGTCAAGGAAGGATTTGTAAGCATTAAAGCCCTTCTGAGGGGCGAACTCAAAGTTTGAAAGTGCTGTCCAAATCAGTGTTCATCAATAGGCCGACTTTGTCGTTTCGATGATGACCGCCCCAATCTTGTACGGGTCGCCGTTTGATGCTGGGCGGCGATCTTCGAGTCGTCCAATCCAACCATCCTCACGAACAGTGCTTGGGATTCGAATTGATGCACCGCGGTCCGAAACTCCGTACGAAAATTGGTCGATTGATTGGGTTTCATGCAATCCTGTAAGTCGCATTTCGTTGTGCGCTCCATAGACGGCCATGTGCTTCTCGATGTTGCGGCCAAAGGCTTCACAAATCTTATCGAAGGTTTCTTTCTTTCCGCTTTCCCTCATTGCTGTGTCTGAAAAGTTAGCGTGCATTCCTGAACCGTTCCAATCGCCTTGAACCGGTTTTGGATGATATTCAATGTAGTAGCCGTAATTCTCAGTCAATCGGTCGAGGAGGTATCGAGCAACCCACAGTTCATCGCCAGCGCGCTTTGCACCCTTTGCGAAGACTTGGAATTCCCATTGACCGCAAGCAACCTCTTGGTTAATCCCTTCAAAATTGATTCCGGCCTCTAAGCAAAGATCTGCATGCTCTTCGACGAACGCTCGACCGTGGGTGTTCTTTCCACCAACCGAACAGTAGTAGAGCCCTTGAGGGCCGGGGTAGCCGCCAACAGGGAAACCGACTGGCAATTGTGTATCCGCGTCCATGATGAAGTATTCCTGCTCGTATCCGAACCAGAAATCATCATCATCATCGTCAATGGTAGAACGAGCATTGCTTGGGTGAGGGGTTCCGTCCGCATTGAGCACTTCGCACATCACAAGGTAGCCGTTGATTCGCTGTGGATCTGGGAAGATAGCAACGGGTTCAAGCAGGCAATCTGAGGCGCCGCCTTCTGCTTGTCGAGTGGATGAGCCGTCGAACATCCACTGAGGGCAGTCTTCGAGTTCGCCCGAGAAATTGTTCCGGACCATTGTTTTGCTTCGCATGTTTTGAGTTGGTTCATAGCCGTCAAGCCAGATGTATTCCAATTTCGCTTTATCCATCATGGGTATCATTCGCTTCCTTGGCGAGACGGTATATCAAACATACGCCCATTGTTTAGGCGTTATATGCACCATAACGAGCAGTTTAAGAGAATTTTAGTGGCCGTTTGTTCAATTAAATCCCGCTAGTACGCGTCGCTTATTGCTCAAATGAGTTCGAGAAAGTCGCCCCTTTGCGCATTTGACCAACTCCTGTCAAGCATGGTATTTTGCCGTCGGATTCCTGAGCCGACCGGTGGAATCATGCCCTTGGCTGACTTGGGCGAAGCATGGAGATACCGACTGGAGGCTTTCTGCGCCAATGGCGCAAAACCCTCGGTTTGACCCAATCCCAGCTTGCGGAGGAAAGTGGGTTGACGCAGTCGGTCATCGCTAAGGTGGAGCGGGAAAGCGTTGATCCCAGGGCCTCAACTTTACGCAAGATGGTCGCAGCCCTTTTGCGGAGTGAGTCGCCTGACAAACCGCACACCGTGGGCGACATCATGGTCGAAGAGGTTGCTGTCTTGGCGCCTGAAGACACGGTTCAATCGGCCATCGAGACCATGGTTCGTGAAGGCATCAGCCAACTGCCAGTGGTTTCAAGCAACGGGGCAATCATGGGCTTGGTTTCAGAAGCCAGCCTGCTCGGAGTGAATGTGAAGCGTTCAGCCCCCGTCCAGTCCGTCATGCAGATGAATTTCGAAGTGGTGAACCTCGGTGTGTCGATTGCAGAAGGGAGACGCCTTCTTGTTGAGCGGGAAGTGCTGTTGATCACTGATGAAGGAATTCTGTGCGGCTTAGTGAGTCGAATCGATATGGTGAGGGCACTGAGTAAATCTGAAGTTGGCAATTATTGATTGTTCGCCGCAGCCTCACCTTGCGGTGTGAGCAATACATTGCTGCCATCCCTAAGCACGTGGGGGAGAGAAAGTGTACCTCCTTCGACGGTGACTGGGCAGATGATGCCACAGGCAGGAGCCAGGTAGTCTTCGCCCGTTTCAGTGAGGATCAGGCGTATGCCGTGACCTGCGGGCAACAATGCATCAATCGCTTGGAACTCCATCATCATTGTCAGGCTTTGGCCCGGAAGCACTGTTGTTGGGTCGCTGCCACCTTGGTGGTAACGAATGTCCATGGTTGCGTGGCCAAGGCGGAGCCCCGTTTCTGCATCCTGCATTTCTGCGAAAATCTGCCCGCCGTCCATCGAGGCTTGAACATCAAGGTGGAGGGTCGCGAGGCCTGAAATTAGGATGTCGTTCATTGAATCAAGTGCGTCGCATTCGAAGGTAGCGGACGCAATTGTCCCCCCGCCACCTGAAACACCTTGCACGCTGTTTCCGTTTTGAATACAGCCATCAAGGGCCACTGCGTGCCATTCTCTGTCCTCTGGAGGCCATGTTGGCTCGATGCGCCATTCGCCATCGTTGCGTTGGATTTGAGCGTGAAGTTCTGGTTTCTCTCCAACTCCCTTGAGGTAGTACTCGAACCATTCAAACAAATCTTGGCCCCAATCCCAGCGAGTCATGTTGTGAATGGCCTCGCCGCCATAACCAGAATCTTGGGCGTTGTGTTTGGTCCATTGGTCTGGGTAATTGTGCTCCCATTGACCGAGCATGCCGCGCACATCAAACCCAGCATCGACGAACTGCTGGTACCAAGGGAACACTTGGTGGGGGTCGACGTTCCAATCTTGCATTCCTTGGACCCAATAGATGCTGCCGTTGTAATTGGTGAGTGCCTTCGAAATATGTTCTCGCTCGTCGTAGTAGTTTGCCATGTAGGGGTCCAATTCACCAGCACCATAGGTGACAGGCCCTGCGAAGAATCCCTCAATGATATCGGGGCAAATGTTGTCAAAATCATCTTCATTGTAATCGACGGTGCTGCTGAAGTAGTTCATGTGCATCACTTGGCTTCTGGCTTCGGCACTGCCGTTTTTGTAAAGCAGTGGGTGGAGGCCAGTGGTTCCTGAAATGGGTACGATTGTGGCCAAATGCTCGCTGCCGTGGACCGCAGCCTCCCATTGGGTTGCGCCTTCGTAGGATTTACCGTAAAGACCGACCTTACCATTTGACCAGTTCTGTTTTCCAAGCCATTCTACTGCTTGATGGATGCCCCAACCTTCACCTTCACCACGGTAATCAAAGCAACCTGATGACTCTTCGGTTCCAAACACCGAAACCTGGGCAAAGGCGTATCCGTGTGGAATGTAATTGTCATAGATGAACTCGCCACGGCCAGCCCCGACGACATAGGTCGCACCGGATTCATCACCGGGTTGCCCGTAGGAGAAGTATGGGCTGATCACAGCAATCACGGGAACTTGTTCGCCCATCTCTGTGTTGTTGGGCAACCAATATGAAAGGTGGACGTTGGAGGTGGCGGGTCCTGTTTCCCACACACCAGATGTGTCCACTTCGAAGGTGGCTTCCTGAACCTCGAGCGCAGAATATGGCCCTGGTTCAAGGACGTAGGAATAACTGTCTGTCCAGTTCCAATCCAGCTTGTGGCGGTCAAAGACATCCGGGTACATTCCTGTGTCTTCCTGGTCGGAATCACCCGTTGACGGAGCGCCCAAACACCCCGAAAGGGGGCAGAGCAACACGAGAAGGGTCAGCAACCAGACGGAGCGCATTGTGTCTTCGGTACAGCCGGGCATCATGAATGTGATGATTGGCTGGTGTAACATCAAAAAGGTGGTCTGTTTGGGTGGGGCATGGATGTACTCGTCACTGGTGCTGCTGGATTTATTGGCTCACACATCGTTGAACGTTTACTCGCAAAGGGCCACCACGTACGAGCAACGGCAAGAAAAGCAGAAACTGCGGCCTTTCTCAAAACATTCACCATAGGCAAAGGTGGTGTGCTGGAAATTGTAGAAATGGACCTGCTTGATGCCGCTTCTGTAGAAGCGGCTGTTTCGGGGTGCAGTACGGTGATCCATGCCGCAGCAGTGCTAATGGTTGGCATCAGCGAAGTGCAACGGGACTTGATTGACCCATCGGTGGCCGGTACGGCAAACATGTGTGAAGCAATTGCCAAAAGCGGGTCTGTAAAAACCATCATTCACACATCCTCGGTCGCAGCAATCCGCAGTTCACGCTATGAAAACGGAACAACCTACACGGTTGATGATTGGTGTGAAGATGCGTCAGCCAGCGTAAATCCATACGGGTTTGCTAAAGCCGAAGGAGAGCGGGTTATGCGCTCTTTTGTCGCGGGAATCCCTAAACAAGCGCGCCCTCGATTGGTGACAATCCATCCTTCGATTGTGTTTGGGCCAATCCATCATCCACGTCACCTCAAAGGCTCAATGGCGTACCTAAATCACTTCACTGGCCGCTTGCCGTTCGTGCTCAACACTCATCTCAATTTCGTTGATGTTCGCGATGTTGCAGACGCTCATATCGCTGCAATGACCACAGGACCAAATGGCGGGCGGATGATCCTTCACACGCGTGGTATGTGGATGAACGAAATTGGTCATGAGTTGAGGAAACTAAGACCCAATGAGTCCTTCCCAGTCCGGCGTTTACCCACCTGGCTCACCGTGATTATGGCAGCGTTCCATCCAAAATTGTCCATCAAAGCTGTGCGCTCAAGCCTTGGCCGATGGGTCAATTATGATGTAGGGGCCAGTTTCACTGATTTAGGGATGGAGCCAACGTCGACGGATGCAACGTTCCTCGACGCTTTGGATTCGTTGCCCTAATTTGGTTTTTGAGGGTTCTTTCGTGGCGCGCCGGTGCTTTCTTTTTATTGTATGAGGGCGTGAAAAATACTGGCGAGGCCCATGGATGAAGCGACTTTAGTGCTGTATGTCATGCTCTATGTGTTGCTGCCCCTGTGGGGTTTGGCCAGCATGTTAGATTGGTGGTGCCACCGGAAGACAAGCATCGAAAGCACTTCGGGGCTAAGGGAGGCAAATGTCCACTTGCTTATGGGGGCACAAATCGGGCTACCGCTGGTGCTCACATTGATCTTTGAAGTGAACGTACTGGTGATGTTGATGTGCTTCGCGGCCCTCGTCGCTCATGAATTTGTGGCTCATTATGATGTCCATTTCACCACCGGTAAGCGTGAGATCAGCATCTGGGAAGTCCACGCACACAACTACCTCGCCACGCTACCGTTCTTCCTGCTTTTGCTCATCATCGTGCGAAAATGGTCTGTCTTTGTCGACACCGTCACCTTAGATTGGGCCGGTGGGTTCGGCCTCGAATGGCGACAAGAGCCCCTTGGGGCCACGGGAAACTATGCCGCACTTTACATGACGACCATGGGCTTGTTTGTCGTCGGCCCGTACTTCCAAGAGTGGTGGCGCTGCTACATGTATGAGCGAAGGCAAGCGGGGAATGCTGAATGATGGATGTCTATATCACCAGCACCGGTGCGTTTCTTCCCGGACCACCAATTGCTGCCGATGAAGTTGAAGACGTCCTTGGGGCGGTGAACGGTAAGCCTTCATCCCTCCGTGTTCAAATTCAAAAAGCGAATAAAATCCAAACCCGCCACTATGCGATTGACAAAGATCAGCGCACCACTCACAGCAACACTGAGATGGCCTCCAATGCTGCCTTGCAATGCCTCGATCGGGCCTTTTTGTCTCGGGACCGTGTTGGTTTGCTTGCGGTTGCGACCACTCAGGGAGATCACCCTGCTCCAGGGATGGCAAGCATGGTACAAGCTGAATTGAAACTCGCTGAACTTGAGATTCTGACAACGCATGGAATTTGTTCATCGTCGATGATGGCGGTCAAAGCCGCATGGAACAGTCTTCGGCTTGAAGAGCACGAGGCCGCTCTTGTGGTTTCGAGTGAGCTTGCAAGCCGATTGCTCAAAAAGCAACGGTATGAAGCTGCGACGGCATCGACCTTTGCAGAGAAGCGTATTGATTTCAACACTGAATTTCTTCGATGGATGCTTTCTGATGGAGCAGGTGCTTTGTTGCTGCAAAACAAACCCGCACCCAAGGGCGTGAGTTTACGAATTGATTGGGTGCGTGGCTTTTCACACGCTCATGCATTTCCAACCTGCATGAGCGTCGGTTCGGCAGGAAGGGTGGGTGATGACCGGACATGGCAGGATTACACCACCTATGGAGAGGCTGAAACTGCTGGGGCTTTGTTGCTGAGGCAGGACGTGCGATTGCTGGATAACATCCTCCGAATGGGCGTCGATGGGTACCTTCGCCTGGTCGAGGAAGGTGTTTCTGTGCCCTTGGAAGTGAATCATTTTCTATGCCATTACTCAAGCCATCACTTCCGAGATAAAATATTGGATTTGCTCGATGCGGCCGGCGTCGGGATTCCGGAAGAGCGATGGTGGACCAACCTCTACACCCGCGGAAATACTGGGGCTGCCTCGCTGTTCATCATGCTTGACGAGTTCCTACGAACCGATGAAATTGAAATTGAAGATGGTCAAACGATTCTGTGTTTTGTTCCCGAAAGTGGACGGTTTAACACAACGTACATGCAACTGACAGTGGTGAAAGAATGAACAATGGAGAAATTATGATTGAAGGCGCGGAACGGTCCGCACAAATAGATGAAACGCCTCCTGGTGTCGACTTGAACCCCCATGCTCAGCGATGCCTGCAGCAGTTGCTGCGGGTTTGGCTTGGCTTTGAGCGGGATTTGTCCACTGTTCCATTGCTGCGTCGCATCGACCTTGGCACGTACACTGTCGACGACCACCTCTGTTTGTTGAGGAACCTTCGCCAACAAGTCATCGAGGGTTCAAGATGGATCACAAGAGCAGCCAGCAGTTTTGACAGAAACCATGCTGAAATTCGTTCAACTGTAATTGCCCACGCTGTGGATGAGCATCGGGATTACGAACTCTTGGAGCGCGATTATGTCGCATCTGGGGGTGCGCTCGAAGACGTACTTGGGATGGAGCGAAACATCGGGTCGGAGGCGTTGCATGGCTACCTCATGCATCGGTCTTCGCGACCAAATCCAATCGATCTCTTGGGGGCGATGTGGATCATTGAGGGCCTTGGAGAAAAAATGGCGCGGTCTTGGGCAGAACGCATTCAAGAATTGACCGGACTCACTGAAGACTCAACACGATTCATGACTTATCACGGCCATAACGACAGCGAACACATGCTGCGATTTTACGCCATGCTTGACGAAGTATGCATCGATGCAAAGGCAACAGCAATGATCGTGAAAACCTCTAAAGTGGTCGCGAGGCTGTACAGATTACAACTGGAGGAGGCAGAACATGATCTCCAATGAACAGCCAATAACCAGAAAGATGCAGAGAGCGGAGCGAAAGCGAGCGAAAGCGATGGCGGGAAATCATGGGCGAATGCCAGCGACATTGAGCGACGCGCTGGTTGGCGATGACAGCCTGCCCCTGGATGCGGCTGCCAAGGAATATTGGGTCAAAGATTTGAAAAATCCACTTCGAATTATTATTCTCCCTACCCTTCGAATCTTGTTAACCATCACATTGCACATCACATATTACCTGAAGCGGTTATTACCGATTCAATGGAAGGCCCACGGGTTCCTGCAGTGGCAAATCTGTTTCTTCATGAAGTACTTTGTACGGCCTGAGGCCAACATTCTCATCTTAAGGCACTTTCAGGCGGAAAGCAACCTTCTCAATTTCGTGATTGACAATTCCGGGAAAAAGGACGTTGCCCCAGTGTTGATTTATCCTAAGATGATCCGAGATCTAATGGTCCAGACCTTTGTCCACCACGACCAAGGAGTGCTGATGACCATGCGGGATTTGCAACAACCTGACCGAACAAATTGGCCGATTGAACAGGGTGATCTCAAATGGACAAACTGGAATCCAGTGCGTGTTGATTACAGACCTGACCGGAAGAAGTGGACGCAATTCTTAGACTTCGAAACCGCCCACGAGTTGTTCAAAACCTCATTTTGCTTCTGGCTCACTTCCAAGGAATACGAGGCGGCGATTAATTCGTTCCAGTTCGATCATTCTGTTGGCTTGCTCATTGACGATATCGTCGGAGCTGCTCATTTTGCCGACATTGCCTACAACAGGTTTCCAATGATTCTGGTCGGACCAACAGGTCTTTCTTACCGATTCTTAATGCACGGATTCTTTGTTGAACACGTGCATGCTCACCTCGAACAAATGCGCCTAGCGGTTGGTTTGGAGAACTGAGGATGCTCCTTCGTAGAGCGGATCTGTTGTCACTGTCCTACATGGCGGTCTACCCCGCTTTGATTGCATGGCAGTGGATCAACGGCATTGAATGGCCATTGTATGTCGTCATGCTGTTGATGTCGGTGGGGTTGGCTGTCGTTCAACACAACCATACGCATCTACGAATGTGGTCCTCAAACCCTCTCAACCGGGTCACAGACCTATGGCTGAGTGTCCTTCAGGCAACCCCTTCCTTCGTGTTCTTCCCCTCGCACATTGGCAACCACCATCGCTACAAGCACGGGCCGGAAGATGAAACTCGGACGTACAGGTTTGGGGGCCATCACAACAACATCCTTGGCTACGTCCTCCACCCGTTCCAAGCCCTCTTTGTTCTACCAGGGACACTCTTTGGTTACATCAAGAAGCGAGCGGCACGCCGGGACTTTTGGCCCCTCATCGAATTGGGCTTCATTGCCGTTGTGACCTTTGTGCTCGCTACGAGTGACCCTCGTTTGTGGTTCGTGTTGATCGCCCTTCCACAGATGCACGGTTTGCATTGGCTGTTGGGAGCAAATTACCTTCAGCATGCTGGAGCGGATCCAGGAACAGGCCCTGATGCTGCGAAGGAT
>MDSY01152255.1_pt1 | contig 14004 bp, 11 predicted proteins | sample 811131 | NCBI WGS metagenome assembly MDSY01 (sample SAMN05326643, study PRJNA326480) | marine metagenome | isolation source: seawater | place: Atlantic Ocean: South West | collected 2010 | reverse complement strand
CTGAACCAGACCAGGATGAGGTCATTCTTCTTGAGGTCAAGAGCGCAAACGACAAACGCTGGAAAGAACTGGAGAAGCTGGGTGACTACGAACTCTGGAGCGAGACATATCGCTGGCAGATCCATGGGTACATGGGCGTATTTGGTCTGACCAAATGCATGGTGATTGTGGTTAACAAGAACAACAGTCAGATCTACTCACAAATCATAGACTATAACCCAGATATCTGGGAGAAGGCTCTAGAACGCGCTGAGAGGATCATTACTAGTGAGGAGCCTCCCTACCAAGGGAGAATGTCAGAGAAGGACTGGCGGCTTAAGGGGCAGTCTCAGGCGTATATCGACATATATCAGCGCAAAAGATTCCCTCAGTCTGTTAATTGCAGGAACTGTGCGTTCTCAAAGCCACTTACTACCAGCAATGGGGCTACATGGATATGCAAGCGTACCAATAAAGCCATAGATCTTGAGACTCAAAGGGCTGGTTGTGAGAACCATTTGTGGAATCCGAACTTAATAATTACTGCCGCGCAAATTCCTGAAGAGAGTGATGATACCAAGATAGCCTATGAGGATGGGTTCACTAAGTTCTATAACGCGATACCTTCTGCCAGAGAGCCTGGTCATTACTACAGTAGCGCAGAGCTCAGAGAGTTATCGAAGTGTCAGTTCGATCTGAAGATGATGAAGATGGCAGGAGATGTGAAGTCAGAGTTCCCTGGAAGCACAGTGGAACATCTTGATGAAACGAAAGATCCTTTCTAAACTCTTGGGTCTTTAACGATATTGATTTTTACACCAGGATATAATGCCTCAACGAGCTTCTTCTTGAGGCTGAACACCTGAGTGATCACCCCCTTGGTGTCTTCGATGACCCAGTCACCATGGTAATCTTTGTACTTGAAGTCAGCCACATATTTGCAGATGTGTTTCTCCTTACCCTCAACTGTAATCTTGCAAGGAAAGTCTATCTGCACCTCAAGATCTGATATCTCGTTTTTATCCTGGCGTTCTTTCAGTACCTTATATCGAGCAGCCTCAAGCTTGGAATCAAAAGTGATCCCATCGTATTCAGTCTTGACCGCAAAGTATTTGCTTTTCTTTTTCTTGGCTCTCTTGGGGATCAATTTATTCTCCACCCAAAAGTTTTCTTTCTTCCTCTTCTCTAAGAACTCTTGATGCTCTATCAAACAAAGAAGGCATCGATTGAGTAGTCTCTCTTACAGTTTCTCCAATACGATCAAGCAATGGTGCTGGTCTTGGTTCAGGAGGTGGAGCAGCCGGGAATCTTTGCCCAGCGGTAGCGCCAATCTCTTCAGTCATTTCTCTTAATGGTAATATGTTTCTCACTTTAGTCTTTGAAGCTTCATATGCACCAGCATAAACTGAAGGAGGCGGTTTGTAAGGGACAAAAACATGATTCATAACAGCACGCCAATCAGCAACACCTCCAACTTCTTGGCCTAATATCTGTGCTATTTTATTTTCTTTTACACCTAACAATCTTGAATCATCTATTGCAATCGATAAATCTCTTAACGCCTTATACTTTCTTTCATTTGCTTCTTGAAATTTATATAAAGCTTCTTCAGGTATTCTAGGGCCATAAGCTCTTTTAAGTCTTCTAAAGTCTGCTGTTGCAGCAGCAACATCTGCCTTTGCTTCTTGAGCTTTGAAGTACAAAGACTTCTCCATGTCGGTCTTTAAAGTTTTCACACCAGTTGCGGCTTGCCCTAACTCATTAAAAAAATCTAACTGCTCTCCTCTTTCACTTACTCGATACCTTGGATCAAGCAACGTGGTTTCAACCAATACTGATCGAGTGAGATCGCCAAACTTTATAGACCTTAAAGGGTCTCCGTAATTCGCGCTATCAAAAATATTTTCTCTTGAATTAAGTTGAGGAATAAACGGAGGAATAATTCCATTAACAATGTGTGTTCCTATGGCCCAAGCCTTGTCTCCCACCTCATCACTCTCTTCATATATCCTGCCGCCTAACCGCCTCTCTCCATCTCTTACAAGTACATCAGCAACCCTTTCAGTGATGATTGATTCTCCAAAGAATGGCTCAAAAAATTCTCCGAATGCTTCAGCAAGGCCATTGAGAAGTGCAGTGTTTAATGTTTCTTCTTTTCTTTCTCCATTAGCGACTTCATTCAAAACAGCCTTAAATGGCCTGCTTAAATAATCGTAAGGATAAAAGTAAGAACCATTTATTACTTCTTCAATGTTGCCATCTTTATCTGTTTTAACAGGTATCAGCGTGCCATTCTCATCCCATGGCGCTGCCCCAGATCTTTTGTATGCAGCCAATTGATCTTCACTTGATCCTGTCATTGACAACCCCACTGCAACACTTGCTTGAGGAATACCAACAGTCATCGAGCCAAAGCCCATTAACCTTTCAATGCCTCTTTGTCTAAGCATAGGGTTCTCGCTGGCTATTTCTTTTATAGCCTGACCCATTATGTTCCCACTAGTTCTAATTAACTCTGCTGGGTATGCAATAAAGTTTCCAAGTGGGGTCTGTCTTAAAAATTGAATTGCAGCTGGAACCCTTGAGTAATTAGGAACCACATTCCTGGTTATTAATGCGGCTTCATCATCAATAAATTCATCAAACAAAGTAGGATTGTCTGTTGAAGTTCCATATCTTTTTGCAAGTTCTGTTACATTAACATTGTTGGGATCAAGACCAGACTCAGTTGCAATCTGCATCTGTTTAAGAGTGTTTGCTTTCATATTAAAAGGTTGATTCTTTACTTGAGAATATTGAATCATCCCAGCAAGTTTTTTCTTTTCAGATAAGTAATTAAATACCCTCCAAACACCATCACTCGCGTTATAAAGTTTTGCAGAAAAACCATTTTGTCTTCTTTGCGCAAACTTCATTGTTCCACCAACAATTCCTCCAACTCCTTTTTCAGCAGCAATATCAATCAAATCCTCAAGCTCTTTTAATTGCGCTTGTTGTTGGATCAATCCTTTTTCTTGAAGTTCTTCAAATACTTTTTTTCTTTCTGGTTGTGTTCTGAATTTATTACCGAAGTCAGATGCTACAGCTTGGTAAGCTTCGCTTAACATTTTCCCGTTTGGGACATTGCCGTTGGCAATTGCAAAACCAGCGGCACTCAATGCGTTTCTGATTTGGCCAGTTGGGTTATAAACAGTTTGAGCTAATTGGCTTATACCCTTGAGGCCAAGCATGCTTGCGTATAAATTGTTAACTACTGGGACATTCTCGAATGGCATGCTCATGGCTTGCTTTTCTAAAGCCTGTAAGAACTCTTTCTTTACATACTTTCCGCTTAAGTTCCCATACCCTAACGCATTCGGGATTTGATCATACTCGTCCTTCAACAAATCAGACTCAGGAAGATTGTCTAAAAACATTTTATTTTCAGGAGTTCTGAGCTGGTCTAGTTCTTCTAGCTCTTTAAAGTATTTTCCTTTAGCAATAATTGCAGATTGCCTGCCTACTGTTTCTTTTATTCCTTGAAGAAGCCCTTCTTTTCTTTCTAAAAAAGTTCCTCTTTTTGCGGTGTATTCTCCAAGAAAATCTCTAATGATTTGATTATCAAGAGTTCTATTCTTTAACGGGCCTCTCATTACCCCCTTTAAAGTGTCATTGTTTAAAAGATCTTCTGGACTTAAAACAGCATTTGAAAATTGTTTTTTATTTATTATTTGCTTAAGAACTCCTGGCAGTTCTGCTTCTGGTATCGGGTTCCCCTGCCGTGCGTTTGCTTCTCTTATTACCTCCATGGCTTTATTAACTCTTTCTTGATCAGGCATCCAGTCTTTATCTACAAATGCTCTATAAGCTCTTGTTTGATACATGCCTAACTGACCAGCTATTGTGTCAGCGGCGCCCTCTGGTAAAAACTCTGGTCTATCTAGTATTGTTTTACTGTAATCATCTATTAGACCTCTTACGTTCTTTGCGGATCTGAATAAACTTAACTTAGATCTGATCTGATCGGGCTTAGTATTGACACTTAGCTTGTCACTCTTAACAAAGCCCAATGTTTTGTCTGCCTCTATTAATGTTTTGAATGCTTCATTTTGACTAGCAGAATCTGCTATCTCTGGATTAATTGCATCATCCAATGCTTTAAGTATTTGTTCTTGAGAAAAACCGTTTTCTTTTCCTGAAATTGCAACATTCTCAAATGCATCGTTCAAGTCTTTAAAAGCTACGGTATTCGCATGAGTCATAGACGCAAGCCTAGTAGCATTTAACGCTTTTAATTCAGCAGTTGCTTCATCAGGAAGATCTCCCTTAAACCTAAAGTATCCAATTCCTCTTTTAAAAGCGGGAGATGCTTTTTCTGCTTTATTGACTACATCACCAAAAGATTCTCCTACAGCATAAACACCGTCGGCAATTTCTTTAACACCAGGCACTTTAGCAATAGCACCAGTGGACGTTTTTATTACTGCACCTGCGCCTGTTAAAGCAAGAGGTATGCCAGCAGTTAACGCTGCTGCTTCAAGGCCAACCTTTCCTTTATTAAGTAACGCAGCGAATGCTCTTTCTTGGCCATTAAGAAATTCAAGTTCTTGAGTTTTGGTGAGAGGGTTTGGCAGATAGTCATCGCCAAAGGTTTTCATATCCTCTTCGGCAACAAGTCCTTCAGCTGCTGCGGTAGCCGCTACTTTAGTTGCTGTGCTTGCGCCTTTAACCGCTTGAAATACTTTAAATGCAGGTAATCCAAATTGAACCAAAGCTTTTGGGATTTCTGCTGCTAAACCAAGACCTTCTATATCAGGAGCAAATCTAGATTGTACTGCTTTGGCTCGATCAACTAACTCAGAACCAACTTCTTCTGCGCCAGCTGCTTGTAATCCATAACCGATAGAACTGGTTATATTGGTGGGGATATTAACTAATCCATTCAAACCACCGCGCATAACACTGCCCATAAAACCAATGTCTTCTTTCTCTAAGACTTCTCCAGGTTGGTAATCTGGTCCAGCTTTAAACTTTCTGTCTTTTACAGCTTGTCTTAATGCTAGATTCTTTTCTCTTAAGATCCGACTAGCATCTTCAGGGCTTTCTGCATCGATGTATAAACTTCGACCATCCTCCCTAACCTTATGGTAGGTAGGCATGACTACTGAGTATCAGCTGTTCTAGTTAAAAGCCGTGACACGGAACCTAAACCTAAATTACTAGCAAACTCTTGAAAGGTTCCAAGGTTTTCAGCTGCATTAGGAACAGATTTATAAAGAGTAAGAAGGGCTTCTAGCTGAGTGGCTGCATCCATCCTATCAAACAAACTCTTGAATACTTTTCGATCAACATCTTCTTCTGTCTCATCTGGACCTTGTTCTGCATAAGGTCTTATCGCTTCATACTGTTGAACCAACTCTGGTTTAGCAGCATCAAGTTTAGCTTGAAGTTGATCATATTCTGCGCCTGCAAGAGTTACATCACTACCAAAGTTCCTTGGAACATATCCTTCTGATGCTTGACCAGCTTTCGCTAATTGATATTGAACTCTTGGGTCCGACAACCTATCCATTAAAATTCCAACAAAACCTCTATCTTTTTGTTTTTCTCCACCGATAGCTTCATCTTCTCCAAACAATGCTCTTGCTATTTTTCCACCAAAAGGTCTAACCTTTGGAAGAACTTTTTTTCCTTCTTCATTAACTTCAACATTTTGTTCAGGCTCTTTTGGCACAACAACTTGAGTAGCGGCTTCTTCTTCTGCTTCTTTTTCGTCATCACCCATCAGCGCACTAGCGCCTAAAACCCCTCCAACTCCAATACCAGTAGCAGCTCCTAAACCTTTTAAAATTCTTGCTGTTCTGCTTGGGCTTGGCATTTCAAGCGCATCATCAACTACTTTGACATCATCAACGACATCAACAACATCGTCTGCCTGTTCTTTGTCTTTTTTACCCTTCAGCTTGGCTATGGTTTTGTCTTTTAATCTACTCATCAACCCTACAAGTCCACCCTTATTCATTCCGGTGGGCTCTTTTTCTAGATCGGTTGTATACAACTCACCATTCCAGGTAAATACATCATCACCTTTGGCTCTATGGTAAGCAAAAGATTCTTTGAAAGGCACTCCTCCTTTACTTACGCCAACATTGTAATTTTTGTCTGGCTGGCTAGGTTCCTCAACCATTAAAGAACCTATGCCGCCTGGTGCTGGCATCTCTTCTTCTTCACCTGCGAATACATCTGGTGCGCTGGCAAGAAGTCTAGCTGTCTGGCCTCTTCGAAACGTCTTACCTCTAGTATCTCCAACACCTAGACGTATAGCTCTTTCAACTTTATCGGCAACTTTTTTGCCTTTAAATCCCATCCTTCCTAATCTAGCCGCTATTGCACCAGGAGCGCCTACACCTGTAGCCATGAGTCCTGCTGTTGCAGTTCCTATAGCCACATCAGTTGGATCATCTGGATCAACAATAAAGAAATCAGTTAAGTCTCTTAAATTTAAGCCTTGCCCTTCAGGTGTTTTTTCAAAGCTAAAGAAGTCGCTCATTGTATCGTCTTCGCCAACAACCATTTCGCCTATTACTTCAGGGGTGGCTCTCAAGTAATCCATAAAACTTAATTCATCATTGTTTTCAAGGTTTCTTTCTGTTGCTCTAACACCACCACCTCTTTCAAACCCTTGGACAGGGGCAACACCAGCCATTATCCCAAGCCCTTGTCTTTGCATAGGAGTTTGGAACATTGGTCTTTGCATAACTGGATTCTGCATCATGCCTCCTTGATTCATCGAGTTAGCTTCTGATAAAGCTATGGCTATGGCTTGTTTAGGATTGGTTACTTTCTTTCCAGAGCCACCGGATTTGAGAGTTCCGCTTTTGAACTCCCCCATTACCTTTCCTATTTTTTTTTGTTTTTTATTCAACCTTATGGACCGCCACCACCCATGCCACCACCCATGCCACCGAACAAACTCATCATCCCAGATGCTCCAGCAAGAGCGCCTTCAAATACTCCTGGTTGCTGGAAGTGACTTATTCCTTGTTGTTGTGTTCCAACTCCAGTTCCAAACTGAGGTAAGAATCTAGACCCTTGATCAAGCATTTGCATGCCTCTTTGCAATCTCATGAATGGTTCATCAGCCATTTGTGTAGAAGCCCTGTATTGAGCATCAAGCCCTGCTTGCTGTATGCCTCTGCCCTGACTACCAAGTTGCCCAAGAGTTCCTATTTGTGTGCCAAGCATCTGTTGTCCTTGTAGTCCAAGCCCAGCAATTCCTGCCGCTCCAGCGCGTTGCGCCGCACCGCTTTGTCCATAAGCATCCATAGCTTGTCTAAACTGTTGCCCAGTCAGTGCGCCCATACCTTGTGCTGCGCCTTGCATGCGACCCATTCGATCGCCAAATATATTAGAGCCAAGTTGTTGTGCTTGAAGTGCTTGTGATCCAATGTTCTGGCCTATGCCTGCTCTTTGCCCAGCAAGAGAACCAATCCCTTGCATACCAGATAATCCAAGCTGTCCTCCCTCAAGCGCGCCTCGTTGAGCTAATTGCTCTGCGCTCAGTCCTAATTGTCCAGCTTGACCCGCAGCAGATATACCAGTCTGCGCGCCAGCTTGTCCTAGTGATCCAGTTAATTGAGCAGCTTGTTGTCTTCTTGCTTGTGCTTGCTCAAATGCTTGCTGTGCTTGTTGTTGTGCCTGTTGAAATCCTTGCGATCTTAATTCAGCGCCAGTCTTAGCTTGCTGTTGTAATACGTTACGACCTATCTCTGCTTCTTGCACAGCGCCTCTAGAGCCGCCAAATGCACCAGCCGCTACTTGTTGAGATCTTGCATCACGTTTTTGTTGCTCACCTAGTCTTGCAATCTCAGCTTGCTGCGCTTCGATAACATCTCGGTTGAAGGGGTCCATGTATCTGCTTGCAGCTGACGGGTCATATTCAGCACCAGTTCCTGCTAATCCTGCAATACCTTGCATCGCAGTACTTCTGCCCATTTGACCTGCGCTTCTTAAATCTCTTCCAGCAGCTGCGGTTTCTGCTCTTGCTCTTTGAGTTGCTTCTCCAGCACCAGTCTGTGCGCCTCTAATTTCTTCTGGTATGCCAGCTTGTGCGGCTCTTATATCACTTGATGCATCACGCATCATTTGCCTGCCTTCTTGATCTATAAACTGTCGGCCAGTTGAAGGATCATAAGCACCAGTGCTGGCTTCATATAAAGCCCTAGCTCTTGGGTCGGCAAACAATCCTGATGTTGATGGATCAAAAGCCCTAGCTCCTTGACGATACATGTCTTGAGCTTCTGCTAGTTGTTGCCCAAAACCACCTAACCCTTGAGCTAAGTTTCTAGCTTGTATTTCTTGAGGAGAGAGACCAGCTACCTGCTGTATAGGAACAGGTATTTGTTGGGTGATTAACCCTTCAGGACCAAAATAAGCCTCCAACATTCGGCGACTTGCAAGTTCGACCGCTGGGTCTTGAAATTGTCTTGAAAATGAAGGAGCAAGATATGGCGCGCTTTCTTGAATTGACTGAGTAGTAGCCATCTTAAGACCTCCTCATTGCCTGTTCACCAGCGCGTTGAAGCGCATACATCATTTTCGCACCCTCTCTTCTTTGTTCAGCTTTACTCTTATCAGCGCCTTTTAATTTACCAATACCTCTAACTGCTTTAGCGTTAACAACAAACTCACCGTCACTTAACATTGCTGGTATATCATCAGATGTTTCTGTCCCTGGCCCAGAGATAGGTCCGTTCATTCTAGGAAAATCTTCAACCATATCTCCTTTAGATAGTTGCATTATGCCTCCATCAGCTAGATTTTTTGGACCACCAAAAACATTGCTTACTCCTTGCTGATAACTTGCCATATTTTGTGGATTAAATATTCCAGCAAACTGAGACAATCCACCACCGCCAGTTGGCCTGCCAACAGCATCAAGCGAACCAGAGCCTTTTACTTTATTGCCAACAGCGTCCGTAGTGCCGGACATAGAGCCACGAGAAGAAAGAGACTTTATATACTCAATTAGTTCTTCTCTAGTCATGTTTTCAAAGTCAACTTCCTCAGAACCCATGCCACCCATGCCGCCTAAAACATTTCCTATATTTCTAAGAATGTTTCCTATACCGCCCGACCCTGATCCTGATCCTTGATTCAAAGAAGCAATACCGCCTTCATTAAAAAATGGAATTTGACTACCATATGGCCCACCAGGACCACCTTCACTTATGTCAGAAATAAAATCATAAAAGTCTTCCATTGATTCAAATTCAGGATAACCTAGCCTTTTTCTTTCTGCGTTAATACCCGCTAACTTATCAAGATCTGGGTCTATTCCTCCAACATCTTCTGATTCTGTCTCGCCACCCGAATCAGTATCAACTGGTTCTTGCATTACAGGTTGTTGCACTACCTGTCTTGGCAAATCCCCCATTGCAAAAGGATTTGGTGGTTGGTAATTTGCAAACATTGTTCCTGGGGTATTTTGATAATTAAGATTAAACCCTTGTGAAGCACCAGTAGGCAAGAAACTAACCTTACTTGGGTCCATGTCTGCCAAAGTTTGTGGCAAATCAAAAGCACTATGTTTTCTTATTTTACCTATCTGTGCTGCGGTATAATCATCAAAAGGTTTTTGTCTTGCTTCGATTGCTCTGGTTCTTGCTTTTGCAGCTTTCTTTGCTTTATGAGCGTCAATGCCTCCTTTAACAGCGCCAATACCAGCCATTATCGGAGCAATAAATTGAATAAAAGCTTCTGGTTGTCCGGTTTGCGGATTGATCGTTAAATCACCAATAGGAGAAGTCTTTCTTAAAATATCGACTTCTGCTGGATTCATATGAACCAGCATTGAATCTCCATAACGGCCTTGTGCAGCTAAACGCTCTGCTTGTTTTTGCATAGGACGCTTTTTCATTTGATTCGCCATCTACAAACCAACCTTTAGTATATTGAAATAACCTAACACTTCCAACGTCTTCGAGCCTGTCGTAACCTAGAATTAGGATCTTTAGCAGCTTTAGGAAACTTTTTCATTTGGCCTGCTGATCTTGCACAAAAAGACTTTCTTCTCTTTGCATCTTTGCTGCCTTTCTTAACTTTGCCAGTTACAGCTGTCTGTAGCTTGCTGCCAGGGTTCTTTCTTCGATAGGCTGCAACTCCAGCTTCTGTCATGCCAGCGCCTTGTTTGGTAGGCCGAAAGTTCTTTTTGTTACGCTTTGGCATATCATCTGCTTTGCGCTCTTTCACCTTTTTTGCAGCTTGTCTGCGCTTGACCTGGCCACCAGTTCTGAATTCTTGTGCATAACGTCTGAACATCAGCTATACCTTGTCTTCTTTCTACGACCTGACATTACAGCGCCACACCCTCGGTGATTGCGGCGAACTTCACCACCAGATGCTTTTCTAACAATACGTCGACCTTTAGCAGAAGCAGGAGAGGTAAATGTTTTTACATTGGTTGGCTTGCCGCCTACACCTTGTGGCTTTGCGCGCTTGCGTTGAACTGCGCTTTTTCTTTCTCCAGCAGTCATAGCATTTGCTTTTGATCTAGGAACACACTTTGGGTATTTGCGTTTTGATCCTTTTGCTTTGGCGCGTCCACAAGCTTGAAACTTGCCATCTTTCTTAGGCGCGCCTATATCAACCCAATCGCCCTTTGAGCCTTTGCCAAACCATTCTTTCAGGCTCATGTCAGACCTATCATCCTAGCTCTTTTAGCAACAAACCCACCGCCATTAAAGCTTCTTCTTCTACCTCTTGCAGAAGCAGGAGATGTTGGCTTGGATTTTCGGCTTTTAGACTTTGGCTTTGGCCCTTTAAAGTCTTTACGCTTTACGCCAGAAGGATCTTTGATCTTTCCTGCACAAATCTTACTTGCGTAAGCATTTGCATAAGCACTTGGATATACATCAAATTTACGTTTAGCTGCTGCTTTACCTCTTGCACATAACTTCGTCATAAACTCACCACTATTGAACCATTTGTAATTACCTGTACTGTGCCTACCTGCCCAGTCCCACTTAACCCAGATGTTTCTGGATTAGTAATATTAATAAATTCAGTACCACTCCAAACCTGCAAATTGTTTACTGAACTATTCCATATAATATCACCTCGTTGAAATTTAATTTCATCTAATTCTGATGCAGTAAACTGAGGTGTTTTGTCTGGATCAAATGCATCAAGGCTTAGTTCAAGAAGCCTTACTGTCTTATTGTATGTGCCAGCAGCAACAACTGGGTCTGTTTCAAATGGTAATCTGCCTTGTAAAAGTTTACTCATCTTCTACCATTTGGCCTGATATCAAGTCGAGTACCACCAACTCTAAATCCAACTCCTGCTCTTACACCAACGGCAGCATCATCATCTGATTCAAATCTAACCACGGCTTGTCGAGCTCTAGCTCTCATGTCTATTTTGGTGGTAGATGCAGTAAAGCTTGTGGTTTGATCTGTTGATAAAGAATCACCAGGATAGTTTCGTTCTTTTAAAACAACATTAATTTGTTGCCCACTTCCTCCGCTACCTGTGAATTTAACATCAGGAATCATGCGCTTAATAAACTGAAACTCTTCTCCATCACCTATATCGAAGTCAGCAGACTCGATGAACACGTTATCCATTGGAGATCCATCATCATCATTGCCTGTCTCATGTTGATAAAGATAAGGAGTAGAACTGTCTTTCCCTGTTGCTCTTGGAAAAGAAACAATACCTTCATCTAACCAGGCTGTTCTTTCTAGCTGCCCAATGGCCCATGATTGTTCAACGTAGTTATAAGTGACATATCGATCTGGAGTTGTGCATCCAGAGGCGCAATAAAACCAACCAACTTCATTGAACTGTTTGTTTAAGAAAGCAAAGAACTGATATGCCTGACCCTCTTCCATGTCATCAAACACATACGAATGAACACTGCATGGGACCGGAGATACAGCTCCTGTATAGTTGTAGAATCCTTTCTTGTCCATCCAGAACACACCGGATGGCGTATTGATTGCAGCATTAGGACCAATCAAGCTAACGCCTTCGTTAATTAAATTTAATCCAAAGGTCAGCGGAGTCCCAATAAACTGTAAACTGTAGAGCGCAACATCAGTCCAAATCAATGTTTCTTGTCTTGCCCTAAGTCCTCCAATGATTTCTGATCCTGCGGAACACCGCAAAGAACCAGCTGTGTTATCTGATCTAGGCTCCCACTCTGCTGGGTTTTCCTGATCAGAAAAAGCAATTAACAATGGATCAATTGAACCAGATCGAGAACCACCACTAATTGGGTCAGCGCCCAAAACAATAACGTGTCGATCTACATCAGATACCAACACTTGCAATCCTTTTGTCGGAGTAAGGTTGGCTCCTGTCAACGCGCTCAATGCAACAGCTCTGTCTGTACCAAGAGTTTTTGCGCTAGTGTCCCAGTAATAAACACCACCTGCACGGACGTTGGCAATCAAGTCCTCACCAAAACTATCGAATGACCACAGTCTTAACTGATTCAGATTACTAAGCGAACTGGTCGAACCCCAGGTTCCACCACCCCAGGTTCCAGAACCCCAACCTGTACCATCAACAAATACATCAAGACCAACATTGATCTGGTAAGCGCCAACAGTAGAACCTCCACCATTGCCGCTATCACTAGCATTTGCAGTTACTGTTGCGCCACTCGTATCTTTTGCGGTAATGGTGTAAGTACTGGTAGAAGGTACAGTCGCTATCTCGTACTCTTGGTTTATAACCGCTGCTACGACATTACCTCCTAGTGATGCTGCCCCACTGAAAGTAACGAAATCTCCTTGCGCAGCACCATGAGCAGTATCAGTAACAGTTAATGTGCTTGATCCGTCAGTCGCTGCAAATGTTACATCTCCAGCAGCAGTAGTACTGCGAATTGGTGTAATGTCATTAAAGTTTGTGCCTTCCTGTATATAAAGCTTGGTTCGAGTGCCAAGACCAAGAAGTTTTGTGCCAGCCAGATCAACCCAGCCTAATAGCTTTCTGCCTGTGCCGTTGTAAGAAGTCTGAATTACCTTTGTCCAACCACCTATCTTTTCAGCAAAGCCTTTGCGAAACCTGACTAAGTTACCGTCAAACCAACCGCCCTCTGCGGTGTAATCGGTTCCTTCTTTATTAATGCCAGGATTAAACAAAAACTTTTGAAGAGGCATTACTGATATTCTCCTGTTCTTATCATTTCAGTAACTTCTGGGGCGCGACCTTTTACTTGTTCTGCCCACTTACTATCCATGAACTCATCAGCTGCACGATCGTAATCTTCGGTAGCCATAGCATCTAAAGCTTTCTTAAATCCTCTCAGCCTGGTCTGACCAAGATTAAATGACATGTCTATCATGGCATGTTGTCTTGCCTCATTAAGACCACCAAACCAATAATACTCATCAGAAAGCTCATCTTTTACACGTTTGATATCGTTATCTAGCAGGTAATCGACCTCATCATCAGAAAGGCCCAAGCCAGAGTCTGCGATATTGCGTCCTACGCCTATCGTTTCGTAACCTTCACTGCATAGATACACAAAGTTTTTAACACCCTCATGCCGTCTAAGCATTTCTCTTAATTTGTCACTCATTAGTCTCAGTCTCCTGGTCATCTAATTCGCGGTAATATTTTAAAATACTCAACACTTGACGCAAATACCTTTTTACTTCAGCCATATTGGTAGAAAGGTTTTCGTATCCCTTTGTTGTCAACGCATACCACGCATTGGTTGGTGCGTTCCCTTCGTTCAAGTCATCAAGATATTCCTGCATAAGTTCTGGGTTTAACACAGTCCATTCGACAGGCACAGGATTTATTTGATTAGGCAATGGGGGGTGATAGGTAGGTGCTTTTTTTACTACCGTTACTACTTCTACAGGTTTTACTTCAGGAATGTCCCGACTTGAACCTAGTATAGAGCAGCCGCTAACTAGAAGTAGAGTTAGAAATAATAATATCTTCATCGAACTGCGCTTCATCGGTAATAACTTTAAGATCATTGAGTACTGACTTCGTACCACGATTGATAATATTCTCTATTAG
>MDSY01128791.1_pt1 | contig 14007 bp, 9 predicted proteins | sample 811131 | NCBI WGS metagenome assembly MDSY01 (sample SAMN05326643, study PRJNA326480) | marine metagenome | isolation source: seawater | place: Atlantic Ocean: South West | collected 2010 | reverse complement strand
AATAATTTAGGAGTAGATGATGCATTCGTTACTGCATATTATAACGGAACGCGTATAAGGATTTCGGCAGCCAAAGAGAAGTTCTTAGAGTCCGGAATGGAAGTTACGGAAGTACCTAGCCAATTAGCAGATGACCGGCTTAAGAGTGCTCAGGATAACACTTCTGATGCACGCCCATTAGAACAAAAGGAGTATGTGATTTACATAGGAACTTTTAAAAACGAAGTGCCAGCCAATATATCTAAGGCTATAATTCTCTTAGAGGAGTCTAGAGGCATAGTCCAGGAGAAAGTAGGGGATGAAGTAGCCTTTTTTACACGTTCTGTCAAGTCTGAAGAAACTGCTAGAATTATCCAGCGGGAGTTCGAATTCTATGAGGTGTTTTCTACCGAAATTAGAAAGGTGTCGAATTAAAAATTGTAGTTGAAAATGCTTTAAGCGGAAAGATCCTTCCCAATTAGAGTTGAGAAGAGAATGACCGAGTTTAATTATGAATTCTCATAATAGTTGATCATCGATAACTGATTATGTGTATTATTGAAAGGCTAAAGAGATTTAAGTGTTCAAGGTATTACTCATTCATCGCCTTAACTTCTTCTAGAGCTTCTTTATATATTTTCTCATAACGCGCCAGTACTTTAGAAATATCAAACTCTTTTGCGCGCTTCAGCGCTTGCTTCTTAAACTTTTCAAGTCTTTTCTCTGAGTCTAGTAAATAGACACAATGCTTGGCCATTTCTTCGATGTCTCCTAAATTGCTCATCATTCCTGAAACACCATGCCTGTTTAACTCTGGAATACCTCCTGTATTACTAGAAACAACAGGAACTCCTGCGGCCATAGCCTCCAAAGCTGCTAACCCAAAACTCTCCTGTTCTGAAGGAAGCATAAAGAGATCCGATATGCTTAGGACTTCAGTAGGATTTTTTAGCTTCCCTACGAGAAGTACATCGTCACAGATTCCATATTCACGACACATTTGGCTCACTTTACTTCTGTCTGGACCATCACCTACTAAGACCAGTTTGGCTTTTACTTCTTTTTTAACCAGATTAAAGACTTCTATAATATCTGGAATACGTTTTACTGGTCGGAAGTTGGAGATGTGTGCTATTATTTTTTCTCCATTGGGAGCATAACTTTGTCTCAGTTCTTCATTAGGGACGTAATTCGCTTGATCGATTCTTATGAAGTTAGGAATTACCTCTATATCTTTATTTACCCCGAAAAGCTTGTAGGTATCATTTTTAAGACTGCTAGAAACGGCAGTTACTTTGTCACTCTTATTTATAGCGAAGCTAATCACAGGTTCGAAAGAGGCATCTTTCCCCAGTAAAGTAATGTCTGTTCCGTGGAGCGTAGTAACCACAGGAACATGAATATCTTCTTCAGCTAAAATTTTCTTTGCCATATACGCAGCAGAGGCATGTGGAATGGCATAATGCACATGAAGTAAATCTAGTTGTTCATGCTTCACTACCTCTACCATTTTACTGGCAAGAACTAATTCATAAGGAGGATAGTCAAATAAGGGGTACTCTGAGACGTTTACCTCATGATAGAATACGTTTTTTCGGAATGACCCTAACCTTACTGGCTGGTTATAAGTAATAAAATGTACTAGATGCCCTTTATCGGCAAGCTCCTTCCCTAATTCTGTGGCCACTACACCACTACCGCCAAAAGTGGGGTAGCATACTATACCTATTTTCATTACTAATTTGCTTATGAATTTCGCTGCTCAGCTTTATCTATAGCATCATACAGTACTTGCTGAATATCTGTTCTGATATTCATATCAATCAGTTTTCTATTCGCAGCATCAGGGTAAACTCTGTTAGACAAAAATACATAAACTAAGTCCTTATCTGGGTCTGCCCAAACGAGTGTTCCTGTGAATCCACTATGGCCAAAACTTGAGGCAGAGGCACTATTACATGCTGGTCCTAAATTTGGACTCATCACGGGTTTATCAAACCCTACTCCTCTTCTGTTCTTGTTCAGGGCGAAATGAGCCGTGTTATAAAAATCAAATGTAGTACTGTTGAAAAATTGTTCGCCAGCATATTTTCCTTTGTCTAAAAACAATTGCATAATCGTGGCTAAGTCATAGGCATTAGAGAATAGTCCTGCATGTCCACAGGCTCCTCCGAGCATAGCTGCTCCTGAATCATGGACGTATCCTCTTAAAATTTGATTTCTAAACAGCCTATCATTTTCTGTAGGAGCTATTAGATTCTTATTCATTCTTTTTAGTGGATTATACCCTATTATTTTCAATCCTAGAGGAGCATAAAAATTTTCTGAAACATAATCTTCTAAAGAGAGCGATGTCATGTGAGGAAACATTTTGTAAATCAGATAATAACCAAGGTCTGAGTACTTGTAGTTCCTTTTGTCTCTTAACGGATTTGTAAGGATTTTATCATAGATGCTATCTGAATAAGAATTGTTTATATATAGCTTGTCTGCTACTTTAGAATAACCATCTTTAGGGAAGTTTCTGTAATATTTAGCTGAAGGTGTTTTGTTTACTAGGGTATAGTTATAAAAAGGAATCCAAGGTTTAAGACCAGCAGTATGACTAAGTATTTCCTTAAGATTCATGTTAAAATAATCTGATGTGTCTGCTATATTTGTGAGGTAATCACAGAGATTATTATTAGGATCGAATTTATTTAAGTCTGTAAGTTTCAATAGTGATAGGGTAGTAGAAGCTATTTTGGTAATACTAGCCAAGTCATAAACAGTTTGATTTGTTACTTTTTTTCTATTCTCGTAAGTTTGGTATCCATAGCTTCTGTCTACGATTATATTGCCGTTTTTGATGGCTAAAACTCTACAGCCTGGATATGCTTTTTCTTTTATTCCTTTGAGCGCTATAGTGTCTATTTTCTTTAAATCTGCCGGGTTTATCCCTAACTCAAATGGAGAGACATTTCTTCGTATTCTAATGGCCTTATCTATTGTAATCCCTTCTCCTTCTCTAAACTGGCCAGCAGATACGGGTAGTTTTCCATTTATCTTAATCGCTCCAATAATAGCGTCTGCAGATGCCTTTTGGGCTTCCTTAGAATCTTGATAAGCTAACATGATGCTTGAGAAATTGTCTAGGTTTTTTAATTTATAGAGGCTGTAAGCATTAGTGTAAATAGTAAGCACATTTTCTTTGTTCTTATCCATTTTACTCAGGAGAAGATTAATGTTGTCTGTAATCCCAAAATTCTTTTTGGGTTTGTTAGAAGTACCTAAAATGTTTACGATTACCCTGTCAAAAGTTTTTAGCTCATTAGCTATGTTTTGTATTTCAGAGAACCCTATTGTTTTGGTGACATTGAACGTTTTAACCTCGAGATACTTCTCTAAACTTTCTCCGAAGTGTTTCGCTGTTCTATTAGTTCCTATATTTATTACGGCTGTTTTATTTTCACTTATTTTAAGGAAAGGGAGTGAGTTGTTTTCATTGCGCAGCAATGTTATTGACGCATCTGCCAAGCGCTGGTTTAACCAATTAAACTCTTCGGAGTTTAGGTCTTTTACTAAGTCAGTTTCATCGAGCTTTCCCTTTTTGTTTAATCCCAGCCATTCTTTAGTCTTAAGGATTTTAAGGCATCGAGTATTAATGGTTTTTTCAGAGATTTCACCTGATGCTATGGCAGCCATTATTTTCTTTATGGCCTGAGGAACATCTTCAGGGAAGAGCAGCACATCGTTTCCTGCTTTTAGCGCTTCTAGGTCTACTTCTCCAGGTTTAAAATACTTAGCTACGCCCTTCATGTTTAGTGCATCAGTGAACGAAAGCCCTTTGAATTTAAGCTGCTTTTTAAGTAACGTATTTACCGTAGCTGAAGAAAGGGTAGTAGCTCTATTCTCTCTATTATCCAGTACGGGAATGTGGAGGTGGGCCACCATTATACTTCCAACGCCTTCATTGATGGCGTTTTTAAAAGGAAATAGCTCTATGCTGTCTAGTCTATTTCTGTTATGATTTACTGTAGGAAGGGTTAAATGGGAATCCATATCAGTATCTCCATGTCCAGGGAAATGCTTGGCGCAAGCTAGTACACCATTTTCCTGAAGCCCTTTGATATACATAAGTCCTTTTTCAGAAACGTTCTCTCTGTTTTCACCAAAAGAGCGGTAGTTAATCACAGGATTGTTGGGGTTATTGTTAACATCTAGATCTGGTGAGAAACTTACGTGCACTCCCATTCTTTTCATTTGCTGGGCTATTTGTGCAGCCATTTCGTAGACTAAAGAGTCGTTGTCTATAGCTCCCAGAGTCATCTGATAGGGATAATGGATAGAATTAGATAATCTCATACTCAAGCCCCATTCTATATCCATTCCCAACCAAAGTGGAGTTTGAGTAATACCCTGATAAAACTTGGTAAGTTTCATCTGAGAAGCAGGGTCTCCTTGAAAGAAAATCAATCCTCCTATCTTCTCTTCTGTGATTAATTTTAGAAGTTCTGTTTTATGAGCGACATCTTTATTGGAATATGCTGCTACCATAAATAACTGAGCTACTCTCTCTTTTAATGAAAGTGAATTAAAAACAGAATCTGCCCATGGTGTAGTGGTTTCCTTTTTGATGAAGGGAAGAGATGTGTCTTCTTCGTTTTCGTCAAGTGAGATTGCTATTTCAGTGGAGTCTTTTTTAAGAGTGAGCTCTGTATGTTTTGATTCAACTTTAGGTTCGAGTTGTGCCAAAATGGGATTGGCTAAAACACCAAAAGAGTGAATACCACTTATTGTAAGCAGCATAGCCAGAAGGCTTAGTATATAAGAATAGCTTATCTTCATGAACATTAAACAAAAAGTAAAATTTAGTTCAGCTAATGGCTCTAAAATATTCTTTGTTACTGAATTATTAACAAATGTCCTAGAAGTAAAAAAGGGAACTTTGCGTTAGATAGGTGCTAATGGAGGTTTTACTTTAACTATCTTACTTTTTGTGTGTTAACTATTATTTCTTGGGCTTTTTTGGTAATGAACTCGAATTGCTCATCTAGCGATAAATCTGAATTGTCTAAAACCACAGAATCTGCTGCTTGACGCAGTGGATCCATTTCTCTGTTGGAATCTATGTGGTCTCTTTCTGTAATGTTTTCCTTTATTTCTTCTTTAGATACGGATACTCCCTTAGAAATAAGCTCGTCATACCTTCTTTGGATTCTTACTTCTGGTGTGGCTACCATAAATATTTTAAGGTCAGCATCAGGAATTACTACGGTTCCTATGTCTCTACCATCCATCACTACACCTTTATTCTCAGATAGTCTTTTCTGCAATTTCACCAGTTTAGCTCTTACCTCTTTTACTTCACTCACGGGACTTACGTGCTTCGAAACCTGCATTTGACGAATTTCTTTTTCTACGACAGCTCCATTTAGGCATGTTTCTGATTTAAAGCTTATAGGGTTGTATTGGAATGTGATATAAATATTGTCTAAATCATTAATTAATGCCTCTTTATTCAGACCTTTATGGGTAACATATCCTCTCTTTATAGCGTGAAGTGTCATAGCTCTATACATAGCGCCTGTGTCGACGTGGATATAGTTGAGCTCTTTGGCCATAGCTTTAGCTAATGTGCTCTTTCCGCAAGATGAGTACCCATCTATAGCTATACTTATTTTCTTTTTCACGGTTACTAGCTTTAAAACAAAAGTACGATTAAAGATATGTACTCACAAAAAAAGAACTGTCAATATTCGGATTCAGCGTGTTGTGAATGTAAGCCGATGAGCATATTTTGTTTTTGTTAGGAATTACATCGAAATCGTAACCGATTTTTAGAGGCTATAGAATTTGTGTCTGTATTTTTTTTAGTTTCGGAAGTTTTTCGAGACTGATTCTTAGAAAACCGAGAAATAATAAAAAAGCGTTTTTCATATCTTTTAAATGCTCGCAAATACTGACTACTAGTCACTTGACTTTTGTAGTTGTTTGTTAGAGTATAATGTGCCAGAGGACGGGTTAAATATGGGCTTTCTATGAGTATATTGAAATTATGATTTTCCGAGTATTATTTTCTTTTTGTGTTTTTTGTCTCTTTCAAATTCAAGGTATTGCTCAATACCCGGAATCAATTCATAATGAAGATTTAAGGTCTTGGTTAAAGATGAATTTGTATGATGACTTATTCACTGATTTGGGATATACTATTGCTCGTGAACAGATGTATTCGTTCACGGATGAAGTGAATGGTAAGATTTATTGTATTTATACGGACTTTGAAATGAATTCTGAAGTAACCACTTATCCAAATCCCATTAATGCAGAACACATCGTTCCTCAGTCTTTTTATGGTGCGGAATCGCCTATGAAATCTGATATTCATAATATTCGTCCGAGTCATCAAAGCGTGAATTCAGCTCGGTCTAATCATGACTTTGGAGAAGTTCTGGATAGTCAAGCGCAGTGGTATGGGATTGATACTTCTGGTGATTACGTTTCTTTGTTGATTGAGCCAAATGTATCATTAAACTTTTCAGAGGGTGCTAATAGCTTGTTTGAGCCTCAGGAGGATAGGAAAGGAGACTTAGCTCGCCAAATATTCTATTTCTATACGGTATATCCTACTCAAGCAGGATTGATTTCTGAGTTGATTGATTTGAATCTTGTTTATCAGTGGCATTTGCAGGATCCAGTGGATTATATGGAGATTCAGCGTAACCAAAGAGCTGAACAAGTCCAAGGCAATAGAAATCCATACATTGATTACGAACAACTGGCCTATGATGCATGGTTATGGCAGGAGGTTCAGGGTTGCACAGATGAAACAGCAGATAATTATAATCCTGAGGCTAATTTGGATGATGGGAGTTGTATTTCTCTGAATGTTGGATGCACCGATCCAGCATATTTGGAGTTCTCACCAGAGGTCAGTATTGATAATGGGAGTTGCTTAAGCTTGATAATACTTGGGTGTAGGTATGAGAATGCTGAAAATTTTAATTCTGAAGCAAATGTAGATGATAATGGCGCTTGTCTGTTTGGCCCGTTATGCCCTGGTGATTATAATAACGATGGTTGGATAAACGTGTCTGACCTGGGAGGTTTCTTGGGCTCGTTTGGCGAGGCTTGTCCTTGAGTTAGGGGGGTATTGTGCTAGTGTTATTTGAGCTGAGAGGTTGCAGGCTAGCGTCAAAAACTGCCTTATTTTTTCTCTAATGGTTAGTTCACCTCTTTACCAATCAGAAATAGATGTATTTACTGTAAAGTGATTTGATGGACCAGCTAGATGATAAGTGCTTCTTCCGTAACTGATATTGAATTTAGAAACTTTTACAGCTGCGCCAATACTTAAGCCTACAGTTCCAGGTTTTTCCTCGAATGCTAGTTCTTGTCTTCTTCTGTAGTTATAACCTAATCTGAAGGTTATGTTTTTACCAATAAGTACTTCCGTATTAAAGATTAAGTGACGCATAAAAATATCTCCAGCTACAAAACTCTTATCTTCTCTAATTTCCTCTGTAATTGGGTCTATTGTAACTATATTTTTCTCAGACTCTCTTCTAATATCCCATTCCTGAAGGTTTTCTAACATAAACCCAAAACGGAAAGGAGCGTGCCTTAATTTTTTAGTGAACCCGGCTTGAATTTCAAAAGGCAATTTCTCTTTATTTCCTTCTGTGTAATTCCCTAGTTGAGTTCCTATATTCTTGAGCAAAAGAGCGGCGCTAAAAAGGCCTTTCTTCTTGTAATAATGCAAGCCAAAATCTGCCGCTATTCCTGAACTGGTATAATCTGCTAGCGCAGAGTTAATATATTTTAGATTCACGCCAGCCGTGAAGTTAGAGTCTAACTGTCTACCAAAACCGAGGTTAACTATGACATCTGAAACTTGAAAATCTCCAAGGTTGTTATTGGAAGCATCTGTTTCTGTAAAATCTCCATAATCTAAATACTGAAGAGATAAAGATGCTGTTCCTATGTGAGAGAAGTGTTTTGCAAAATGTGCTGAGCCTAGATTGATGTCAGAAAAATAATTCAGATAACTCATCTCTATTCGCTTATCCATAGTCGAGTCGAGTAGAGCAGGATTAAAGAAAGCCAGTCCCATATCACCATCAGCTATAGCTATGAGATTTCCGCCTAGCGCTCCTATTCTGGCTGAAGCTGGTAAATTCAACGATTTAAAGACGCCATTACCTGTAGATTGGCTAAAAACAAAAGCAGTCGAGGAAACAAGGAGTATGACTAAGAGTAATTTCTTCAAAATTGTTCGGTTTTTACGCTAAAATAACGAAGGGGAGCCTGATATAGTATTACAGACTGAAATTTGTTGTGAATTGTTGCCAAGAGTTTTAGCTTGAAAATCGAATTAGTTCAAAGTTCGTGAGTTCATGGTTGATAGTTCACTATAAGCCATGAACTACAAAATATCAACTGAAACAGCCTAAGCTACTTTTAAAGGATTCGCCACTTTCTCTTCCATAAGTGCATGTTTCACTGCATCTATCATCTGTGAGATATATACAAAATTCACTCCTTTAGTATATCTAGGATTAATATCCTCAACGTCTTTACGGTTTTTATCGCACATCACTATTTCATGGATTCCTGCTCTTTTAGCAGCCAGTATTTTCTCTTTGATTCCTCCTACAGGAAGTACTTTTCCTCTTAATGTGATCTCACCTGTCATGGCCAAATTTGCTTTTACTTTTTTCTGAGTAAACGCACTGGCCAGTGCAGTAAGCATTGTGATTCCAGCTGAAGGACCGTCTTTTGGAATAGCTCCCTGAGGAACATGAAGATGCACATTCCATTTATCAAACACCTCTTGCTCTAGCCCTATCATATCTGAGTGTGCTCTTAAGTATTCCAAGGCTAACGTGGCAGATTCTTTCATTACGTCTCCTAAGTTTCCAGTAAGGGTAAGCTTTCCTTTTCCTTGAGTGAGGCTAGTTTCTATGAATAGAATATCTCCACCTACCGGAGTCCATGCCAAACCAGTAACTACTCCAGCTACGTCATTTCCTTGGTACTTGTCTTTTTCATGTGATGGGCCCAATATTTTCACTACTTGATCAGCAGTTAATTCAGACTCGAAACCTTTTTTCATAGCGATTTGCATAGCGCGATGGCGGATAAGCTTTCCTATTCTTTTTTCTAATCCTCTTACACCAGACTCATTGGTATATTCTGTAACTACTTTTTCTATGATAAGGTCTGGAATAGAAACTTGTTCTCCTTTAACCCCTGTTTCTCTCAGTTGCTTGGGAATAAGGTGCTTTATGGCTATCTGTACTTTTTCTTCTACTGTATATCCATTCACTTCTATGATTTCCATTCGATCTCTCAGTGCCGGTTGAATAGTCTGCAGCGAATTAGCTGTAGCTATAAACATCACCTTAGAAAGGTCATAATCCATCTCCACATAATTATCATAAAAGGCAGAGTTTTGTTCAGGGTCTAAAACTTCGAGTAGTGCAGAGGAAGGATCGCCATGATTGTCTCTGGTCAGTTTATCTATTTCATCTAAGACGAATAACGGATTCGATTTCCCTGCTTTTTTAATGCTCTGAATTACCCTGCCAGGCATTGCGCCTATGTAGGTTTTTCTATGGCCTCTGATTTCTGCTTCATCTCTCAATCCACCCAGTGCCATGCGCATGTATTCTCTTCCTATAGATTCTGCTATACTTTTACCTAAAGAAGTTTTCCCTACTCCTGGAGGTCCATATAGACAGAGTATAGGAGCTTTTAGGTCTCCTTTCAGTTTCAGTACTGCGAGGTGTTCTATAATTCTTTTTTTCACTTTCTCTAAACCGTAATGGTCTCTGTCAAGTATTTCCTGAGCTCTATTTAAGTCGAAGTTATCATCAGATGCGTCATCCCATGGAAGTTCTAGGAGTAAGTCACAGTAGTTATGCTGCACGGAATACTCTGCTCCAGAGGGATTCATTCTTTCAAGCTTCACGAGCTCTTTCATAAACTTTTTTTCTACATCCTCATTCCATGTCTTATCCAGCATACGCTTCTTCATCTCAGTGATGTCCTCTTGGTGAGGAGATCCACCTAGCTCTTCCTGGATTTTTTTCATCTGCTGATTCAGAAAGTATTCACGCTGCTGCTTGTCTAAGTCTGTTTTTACTTTAGACTGTATTTCGTTTTTCATCTCCAGATGTTGCATTTCCTTAGCCAAGTGCTCTAGTACTTTTTCACATCTAGCGTCTAAATCAACCATCTCTAAAAGCTGTTGTTTTTCTGCTACAGAAGAGTTCATATTAGAAGAAATGAAGTTGACCAAGAAAGATAAACTCTCTATGTTTTTTATTGCGAATGCCGCTTCAGATGGAATTTGAGGGGAAAGCTTGACTATCTGTTCTGCTGAATCTTTTAAAGAAGCTTTCAGTGCTTTTATTTTATTTTTACTCGTGGTAGATTTTATGTCTGGAAATTCTACTATTTCGGATCTTAGGTAAGGCTCTTCTTGTATGAGTTCTTTTAGTTTTAGCCTTTTTTTACCTTGCAATATTACTGTAGTATTCCCATCTGGCATTTTTAGCATTTTCATGATCTGAGCAACAGTTCCTGTAGTATTCAAATCTGAAAATGTAGGATTCTCTACGTTCTCATCTTTCTGAGAAACGACTCCTATAATTTTATCTCCTTTATTGGCTTCTTTTATTAGCTGCACACTAGAGTCTCTTCCTACGGTAATAGGAATGACCACTCCAGGGAAAAGGACTGTATTTCTTAATGGAAGAATAGGCAGACTCTTGGGAGTAGCTTCTTTGTCCATTTTTTCTTCATCTTCTAAGGAGAAAATCGGAATGAACTCCGGTTCGTTGCCATCTGAAAGTCTTATCTCTATCTCTTCATCAAATATTCCCATTTCTATTCAGTCATTTTGACAGGAAAGCTCCTGTGTTTGTGTAATTATGTTCCTATTAGTTATGTTTCAAGACTTATGCCAGAGCATTGGCTTCGGCAGAATTGACAGAGAAATACTTAAAAGAAGAATATAACGGCAGTAGCTTTTGGATATTAGCGAAATTTTGAAGAGGCTTGAAAAACCCATTTCAAGGCAGATTTGTTTTCTCTAGCCAGGGTTAGGTCTCTGCGAGCCATTACTTTTTCTGCTGTGCTACAAAACTTAATGAAATCATGCTCCATGAAATCTGTCCCACTTCCCCAGCTAAAACTAGGAATGAATTTGGGAGGGAAATGAGCGCCGAAAATGTTAGAGCCTACACCTACCACAGTGCCTGTATTTAACATAGTATTGATTCCGGTTTTACTATGGTCTCCCATGATTAATCCGCAGAAAGTTAACTCAGTATCTATAGCTGATTCTTTAACATAATCCCATAGTTTAACATTGGAGTAATTGTTCTTAAGATTAGATACATTGGTATCTGCACCTAAATTACACCACTCACCGATGACTGAATTTCCTAGGTAGCCATCATGACCTTTATTAGAAAACCCCTGAAACACGCTGTTTCCTATTTCACCACCGACTTTACAGTAAGGTCCTATGGTAGAGTCGCCGTAAATTTTTGCGCCCATTTTAACTATAGATCTATCACATAAGGCAAAAGGTCCTCTGATTACAGATCCTTCCATAACTTCAGCATTAGGCCCTATATATACTGACCCTGCCGAGGTGTTTAAAGAAATAGCGTTTACAGTAGCAGACTCGTGAATGAATATTTTAGTTGGATCTCCTATAATTTTTGTGTGCTCTAAAGAAGAGGAGAAAGAAGTTTTATCAATACTTTTTAAGTCGGCTTCAATTTGAGCGCCATTCAACTCGAAGATTTGCCAAGGGCGTTTAATCAGTTGTATGTTATACTCAAAGTTTATTTCTTCTTTCGGATGTTTTATAGCATTTAACGAACTTCCTCTAGCGGCTAATATTCTGCCGCTTTTAATTAATGAGCTGTCTTCATTTAAATCTTCTATAGCCTTAATTAGATTGTCAGAAGGAAGCAGTCCGCCTAGAATGAATAAATTATCATCTGTCAAGTGCATTTCAAATAACTTAGAAAGATGCGGCTGCGTGTAATTCGATGAGCTTACACCAAGTGCGTTTTCCCATTTCTCGTGTATTTTATGAATCCCTATTCTCAGTTCAGATACGGGTTTAGTGTAGGTTAATGGGAGAAGTGTGCGGTGTTCTTCAGAATCAAAAAAAATGATATTATTCATAGGGTTAAATTTAGGAGGCATTACAAGAGAATTAAGCGTTCTTTTTAAGAATTACGCATAAACAATTGTGTAAATGGCTTACTTACTGATTTCGAGCAGCAGAGTTTCATCCTCATGGTAGATTATGTTGTTTTTTAGGTTTAATCGTTCACACTGTTCTGTGACCATTTCTAAGTCTGGATAGAGCCAAGTAAACTCTTCGCTAAATTTTTTATTATACATTAATCTAAACGTGACTTCCGGATTATACATTGTTTCCGGGCCATACTCTGGGGAGTGCTTGTAATCGGTTATTTCTACTAGTATTTTCCCTTTTTCAGAAAGTAAGACAGCTAATTTATCAAACATTTCGGGCAGTTTAGATACTGATTGAGAGATGCCTAATCCATTCATTAATAATAGAATAGTATCGAACGTTTGGGTTGGTTTATAGTTGAATAAATCTTGATGGACCACAGTTGCATTCGGAATCAGAGAGAGGAGCGTTACAAATCCTGAATCAGATTCTAGGGCGGTCACCATTTTATTTTTAGTAGTTAAGAATGCGCTATGTGCTCCAGCCCCAGCCCCTATGTCTAGTATAGATCCTTCGCATAACGAAAGAGCTATCTGTTCATATTCGGGCATTTCGTTAAAAGATCTTATGAAATAGGAGGCGCGGTAGGAATCGTCTTTAACTCCATTAAGCCAAATAGTTATAATTTTTTCTTTTCCCGATTTAATATGATCGCCTACCGCTTTTGATAAAAGAGAATTAGGAAGTTCTATGATTGGTGATTTGGACTCCACAAATGGATTATTTTTGAATAACTAACTTGATTCATTATGAAAATAAAACTCCTTTTTATTCTGATAGCTGGAACACTCGTGTTCGGCTCTTGCGAAAATAGTACTTCCTCTTCAAAATCATCTATCAGAAAAGGAGATGGAGCTTTGCAGTCCATGGAGGATTCAGTTAATTATGTGTTAGGAATGAGTATTAGTCAGCAATTTTCGTACTATAATGAAGGTGATTACAGACCTGAGATAATCGAATTAGCGATGAATGATTTCATTAGTGGAAATGAGTTTAGGGTTGATGAGGTTCAGAAGAATGAGCTCTTACAGGAATATTTTAGATGGGCTAATGCTAATAAGAATGACTCTTTAATGAGAGGGTCTATTCGATTTTTAAAAGCTAATGGGAAGAAAGATAATGTTACTATAGCTGGAAGAGGTCTGCAGTATACGTATATTAAACACGGTCCAGTTGGTGGAGTCATGCCAGACGGCAATGACGTAGTGTTAATTAGGTATGTGCAAGGTTCTGAGCAGAGAGGTCAGCTATGGGATCAGACTATGGCGACGAACACTAGAGATACTATTTCTATTGCATTAAACCGTGAGTTAACAGGTTTTTCTCAGGCATGTCAGTTAATGAAAGAAGGAGATAAGATAAAGGCATGGTTACCGCCTAAAATAGGTTCTGCTGAAGGAATGGATCCTGCCAGTGTGGCTATTAAGAACGAACTTATATGGATGGAGATAGAGCTCTTAAAAGTAGAGGCAAGGTCTCACGCTATATTATCTGAAGGAGAACTGGCTGCTTACCCTGGATACTTTATCAATGAGTATCAAAGATTTAGATAATCTAGATTAATAATTATCTCTTGTTTCTTCAATCTTTTCTAATTTTTCTTGTGTTCTGTTAATGATAGTTCCTAAAGGGACTATTAGAAATAAAATTTTTTCTTTAATAAAAAATACAGAGAGTAGTGCGAGCGCTAAATATTTCATAATTCTAAAACAAAAAAAAGACCAGTACGTATAACTGATCTTTGTTTTTATAAGTAATGCTTT